>Ga0123342_1000082_pt1 | contig 105448 bp, 65 predicted proteins | sample Turbeawhitnodule_FD_89960 | JGI IMG/M metagenome (GOLD analysis project Ga0123342, IMG submission 89960) | Root nodule microbial communities of legume samples collected from Mexico - Turtle bean Mexico white nodule | ecosystem: Host-associated > Plants > Roots > Nodule | place: Mexico: Nepantla...
ATAATGTATTTTTTATTTCTCAATTATAATTATTATTTTGGATTTTTAAATTTGGAATAAGGGTAGTTTTAGAAATTTAAAAAATTGATATGATGGAGGTTAAAATTGATATGGTGCAGGAGGATAGTTTTGGAAATTTAAAAAATTGATATGGTGGAGGTTAAAATTGATATGGTGCAGGAAGAATTTGCCTTATGACTTTGGTATCTGTATCGTCCCGGCCTGCTCGGCCCATGACCAAGTAGGCTGGTCCGTTTAGTGGTCCAATAGCACTGATAGCGTGTGTGTGACACTAGGTCTTAGATCAGGCAGTTTCTTCCTGCACTCCTACATTATTCTTCCAGCACCCCCACAATGTTGTGCAAAGACATAAAAACTGTACATTTATTTTTTTGCATTTCGAATTACGAAATTTGCTAAAGTTTTGGGTTGGCGCTTCTAGTAAAATTTTGGATTGGCACGTCTAGTAACCTCCTAGATTGGTGCTTCCGATAGTACACAATGTTAATCCAAAATAAAAAACTGCAAAACAACCATAATTAAAAAGCCATTCTGGATCCGCCAATCCGTAATTTAAAATATGCATTCTGGATTCAGAAATTCATAATTGAAAAAAAATATCATTTCAGATCCACCAATCCATAATAAAAATTAGGCTTCCGAATTCAGCAATTTAGAAATCAACAATTTATGCAAACTTTGGTTCTGAAACATCCCCTCTTCCCGAAAACAACATAAATAAAAGGTGAAGGTCGATTTTGAGATTTATAAAATTATAGGGGTGCAGGAAAAAGCTGTCCTCAGATCATTGTCTGAACAGGCCCAAAACACAGTAAAATGGGCATAAACCCATTTTGTTGAGCTAAAATGGAAAATGTGCCTTTGAATCTCTCGTAAAGTCATTTAAGGTCTCATTGAAAACATGAATAAATAATCTCGATATCAATTTATGCTATTTACCTGCACAACATCCTCAATTAGTTATATAGATCTAATTTACTTATGCAAGATCTTTTATTATAAATGTTTCGATTATATTAAAAAATATTTTAATTTATATACATTCAATCTTATGGAAAGATACTATAATAGGCTACATTAAAACATGGAGAAATTAACATCAAAGATCTAAACTCACAAAAGAATAAATTGATGATCACTTACAAGGAGTAATCTCAACTCATACCTTGCAATATTTTCACTACATACACAAAAAAAATATGTTATTATTGACTTGAACATCGGAATGTTTTCTGCCGAAGAAACCCCTCTTATTCCTTGGAAGCTGATTTACTAAAACTTGAAGAGAGACTCTTCAAAGCTCATTCAGATTTCAAGTAGGTCTAAACAGTTAGTAACCAGATTTCAAGTAGGTCTAAACAGTTAGTAACCAATGGCAATCCGAAGTAGGTCTAAACAGTTAGTAAGCAATGGCAATCCTTCAAAAGAAAGTGTGGTTTAAACAACATTTACAAAAGCCGTGTAGATTACTGGAAAACAGTATATAATATACACATATTTGAAGGGAATAAAATAACATAGATTTCATCAAACCCAGAGTACATGACCTTGACGATTCTTCAAAATGCTACAACAGACAGACTCACTGACATGGTAGGGGTTTATTCAAATCAATCCATTTATCTATCTAATAAATAGTACAAAATACATAACCCGGCCTATGCTTCTTAAAATTCTACCAAATTTCGAAAATGCAAACTCCAACACCAAAATAGAAGTGCAAACTTCAACACCAAAATATTCTGTTTTTGGCAGCAATTCTTCCATTTTCCTCCAATTTAGTTCCCCGGTAATCAAGTGTCCATTTCTCAAATGAACAGTCAATAAAGTTGTAGTAACCACCATGAATAGAGAGTTCTTTATTCTTCACCTTTTCTTCTATCCAGGGGTAAGTGAGTAGGTTTAACAAGGAATGGTTGATTGATTCCTGTATAAAAAGAACATTTAAAGCATTAAACTTCAAAGTATTCAACATTTTGCATGACTCCTAGTACTTAGTTCGTACTAATGATAACAATGGGGAGAAGGATTAACAAAATGAAAAAGCAATAGAAAACATAATACACACACATCAAATCTAAGAACAAAAATATTTATATATATATCACCTTCTCACAATGCGTGCACTGCTCATCAAAACTGAGGTTAGAAGCAGCAGCCTTGGCTTTTGTTCTTGCCTTCTTCCCACCAATGACCCAACTTTTTATAAAACTACAAGGACAAAAATATATTTTCAATTTAGAAATGTATGTGACATTTCATTCAAGAAAGCATAAGGAGAACCAAAATCTACAAATAAGCACCTTTTTTCAACATCATCATCTTCCATACTCATGAGGGCACGTATACCGCCACAGCAGCTGTGGCCAATGACTAAGATGTTCTCAACCTGCAATGAAAGTAAGAACAAATCTTGGAGCTTTTGGACCAGTAATTTAGAAATCTATTAGAATCTTATGCAGTCAAATATTTTGCAGAATTCCTTGCAAGCCCCAAGTACTAGACGCTATGTCTTATGAGATGTTATTAAACCGGTTGACTTCACTTGTTCCCAATTTCAATTAAGTATTTTGCAATTAGCTTGGCATTGCTGCTACAAAATAAATAAAACAAGAGAACTCATTCCCTCATTTCTGAAACTAAAATATTCAAATTCAATCTCTCCATAAAAGTTGTAGCTATCATAAAATCAGTCATTATTTAACAAAAATCATTTTGTACTTCAGAAAACTACCCGATCCGCCAGAAGAAAATGTGAATAAGTAAATAGATGAACTAACAAAAGCATTAGAAGTTTCAAAATGATGAGGATAAATCTTGTCTTGCACTTTTTAAGTAAAAAAATGCTTACCAGAAGGGTATTCACAGAGAATTCCAGAGCGGCATTTGTTTCTGAGGGTCCACTCTGCACCAAGAAAAATGAATTAGAAGAAGGGTATCTCTTCATTCAAACTTTAGCAATGATAATTATATGGTCAACACAGGCAGCCAAATTCATAGCAGTGAGACTTGTACCTCAAAGGTAGGAACCAAATTAGCGATATTGCGAATCATGAATGCTTCTCCTGGTTGAAATCCCAAGATATTAGAGGGACATACCCTAGAATCTGCACAAGCAATAACCATGAACTGTTCTGGCCTTTGTTAGTAAATTGAAATGAACTGAAAGGAATAAGAAACAAACCATAAATGATAAACTAATAAACAACAAAAGGCTTGGCCGAAAGGGTGGTTAGGGAAGTCAGAAAACAGAGGTCAATTACCTTTGGTGTTTGAACCTTCGCAAGAGTTTCAAACTGATCAATATCTTTCCTGCCATAAACAGTATTATATAAGCTTCAGCCTAAATTCGGCATAAAAAATGAACATTTTCAGACAAGGGCTTTCTGAAGCTTACAAGTAATTCTTTTTAAAATTTAAAAACCTATATTTCAGGTCATTAAATACATCACACCCATCTTCAGCATCAGCTAAAGTGTTTAGCTTGTTGTTTTTAAGTTTCTCTGTAAATCCCGGAGGCCCCATTGAAGCCTTTAAAGTGAAACCTCGATTTCTCCTGCAAACATTAGAGCATCATATAGATAGACATAAAAAAGAAGAAGCAAGAATTGGTCAATTAATTAATTGTTTTTACTTCTAAGAAATAGCTGCAAAAACATAATGATTACACGGAAGGAAAATTAGATCTGCATACTCATTAATAGATTGTGTATTAACAGATTTAAAGTTATGAAACAAGAGAAAATTGCAATATCAATAAGCAATTAAGCACAAGGAATCTGCAATTCTGCAACCTAAACCAGCAAGGGATCAGAACGGAGAATACTCAGTTTCATCCATTAAATTCGTTTTTCTCTCGATGTTCAGGGGAGACTCAAAGTTTACAACCTTTTTCATTTATCTTTGTTAGATTAATATTTACAAAAACCACAATGATACTTCAAAACAAAGTCAAGATTGGATCTTGGAAGTTTCAGCTAATTACACTAGCAAGGAACGAACACCCTAGAGATGAAAATCAACACAAGACTAGAAAGTAAGAAAACCGAGCACGATTGGAGCAGGGGAAGCAGATGGGCACTGACCTAAATGCCGTGAAGAATCTGAAATGGGTATGCTCAAAGTTCCCTTTTTTCGGCGCGGCACAACCCAAGATCTGCTGAACTATAATGATCAGTTCACTCAGAATTCAAAAGCAGAATAAGAAAACGGGCATGTAAGAGAATAAAACACATGAGATGAGAGTGCACAACAATAAATACCGTTGATGTGGCAGGTTTGGAAGCGAAGGCATCAGAGGAAAGAGAGAATGGTGCAGGAACTGCCATTAGTGAAATGAAACTGAAATGAAGGTTGGGGAGTGAATAAAAGAGGCATTGTTTTGTTGGGAATTAAAATAGTAGTTGGTGGGTGAAGTTTGTTAGAGTCATGTGTTGTTGGATTGCCTCCAAGAAAGACGGAGAAACCAAGGTATTTAAACAAAAGTAAAAGGGACAAGAAAAAGGTTATTCCTTTGTTCCTCCACCACCAGTTACCCATGATGTGGTGATGATACTCTCTCAACCTTTGCTTTTGACTTTCTGACCTATCTCACATATCACAATTCCATTTTGGCCCTGGAGAGGATAAGACCAAGTAAATTTTTGGAAAGTTCTCGAATATTACATATGTACGGTGAAAGTGAAAACCCCCCAAAGGGAAATGCAGATATAAGCCTCTCATCATATCAGATCAATCTTACACCTTATTTCTACTGGTATTCGTCTCTTGTGATAAGTAGATAATTAGGTTTTGTAAATATATTTTTTTTATTGTGAGTGACATACATTAACATAATAATTTATTCGTTTAGTATTAATAATAATGTAATAATATTAGCATAATATATATTTGTGAGAGAAAATTTAGATAAAATATGAGATAATAAATTCATCTTTTGATATTGTAGAGAAAAAATTAGATGTACGAGAAGTCACTTGAGTAATAATTTAAAAGAAACGATAAGTCAATGTCTCTTTAAGGGGAGACTCGGACATATGATCAGCAACAACTCTAAGGTGATTCCAACTCCCCCGTTGAATGAGGCGATTAGAGTAAATCTTTCATCTTTTCATCTCTTCACACCAAATGTCATGAAGGCTCGACTCAAAAAGTGGAAGTGGCAAAGTATAAAAAAATACAATGGAGGTTATCATGGTTGGGGTCGATGAAACCACCAAGAATGGATGATGTTAGAGCCCTAATAGAAACAGGGAACAACCTCAACAAAATTCTAACAGAGGTAGAATCAATACTTTAGTAAGAGGATTTGTAGGGGGGGAGACTTTTAGTTCAACAAGGAAAAAACATTTTTGAAGTACAAACTTGGTGAGTTTGCTACCACCTTATTCCCTCTCACCTATCACTTTCATAGATGAATATTTTTTCCCTCAACAATCTTGCACAAGATGATCCATTCGTCATCACTGCCAACATAGCAAATTGGCGGGTTAGAAAGGTGTTCATTAACCAGGGAAGCTCGATTGATGTCCTGTAATGGTCAATTTTTTAAAAGCTTGACATTCCCTCACATTTATCCAACTGCATTCAGATTCTTTACTAGGATTTGTAGTGGAGAGAGTAAGTTAAAAGATATGTTGACAATGTTTAACAGTCGTAAAACACATCGGACTCTTACTGTTTATTACATTTTAGTAGAAGAAGTTAAATGATAATTTATATAATAATAATAATTGATTGGATGACATATACTTTCGTAATCTAATATATCATTTTATTTATTTTGAGTACATGAGTCCAAGTTAAAAAATGCCTATAAATACAAATCAATCTCATAATCAGTACTTACTCAATTTTTTATTTACTTATATACTTATAATTTCTTATGTTTTATTGACGTAATCGTTGAAGATTTTTTTTATATGTAAATCTCCCATCCTCGTCTTGGACAAGTCCAACAATCACCTCTTAAAATCATAACTTGACTTGTAAAATGATTTTCCTTCACCCACTTTAGGACAATAACACTCTTTTTTTCAATAAAACATCAATAAAAAATAGTTAAAATCCTAAAGTTGGAGGAAACAATATTTAAAATAGAAATATAAGGTGTCTTATTATCTAATCACTATACATGGATGGTGTAAACTTGAGATTCTTTGGAAAAGCTAACTTGACAAGGAATTAGAACCTTAGAAATTCTCTAGAGTTTATATCCAACAAGTTCATCCATGTTGGACAACAATATGGTAATGATATACATGAATTGAACTCCATGTTTAAATGTTAAAACTTCATGCTTGAATGATAAAACAAAGGGATGGAATTAGAGAGGACAAAAATAAAAAAGAAAGGAATATTTCTCTCTTTTGAATTTGTTAAAAAAATTAAGAACAATGTAATAAAATTTGGTAGATCTCAATTTTTTTTTTATTTCTATAATTTTATCTATTTAATTTTGTGTATTCTTTTATCCTAAATCTTTATTTTATTCCCCCACCTAAACAGAGCAAAAAACGACAAGAGAAAAAAAAAAGCATGGAAAATTCCAAATGCTTAAAATAGAGAATCTTTGGCTTTGAAATTGTAGCTCTCATTTAGCCAAGACTTCTTATTATATGGATTACACGTGTGAAATGATGAGAAAGAGAATACAATGGTTGCAAATAATGAAATCCCAAAAGCATAGATTGAGGCACATTCTAAGGTACTTATAATATATTGACTTACTTTATTCTCTAAAATTTTATGTTAATCTCTATTTTCGTATTCAAGAGAAAAACTATACTAAAACTCAAAAAAATTTTAAAAATTGATTATTTATATGCCTTATGGTATAAACATTTATCTAAGTGTTGAAATGATTTAAAATAATTTATTATGTATTTATAAATTGTTTAGAACTTTTTTATGAACTCTTTAAAATAATTTATGAAAACAACTTAATTTAACCTTGTTTTCACTTCAAGTTTTTAAAAAAAAATATATGCATAAGTAATTATACGAAAAATACTAATTTAATAAAAAAATAGTTAACATTTTTACTCAAAAGTAATCATTGAGAAAACTAAACCTACTAATTGACATCTTACGAACATTAATTTTTTGGACAACAAAATATCTTACCTAACTAAAATATCTTGTTCCTAACATCGAATATGCCTACAAGTATTTTTATACTCAAAGTAGAAGTAAGTTTAATGGATTTATATTAAAAAGTTTAAAAAACTAAAAATTTATAAAAAAAATACAAATAAAAGGCTAAAATATAATTTTGAATTTGAACTTAATTAAGTACATAAGCGTGCCAATCCAAAAGGTTAATCAAAACCCACCCAAATTGAAACCATCCAACCCTAACGGGTTTTTGGAAAGGTTTGGGCTAAGAAAATAGGTAGATTGGGCTTTTTTCTTAGCCCAAACTGGCCTGTTGATCAGTCCTATTAAAAATATAAGGAACTAAATTAACGGCTGCTTCTTCCTACACCTCCATACCTTCTTCTCTCACCTCCATAGATTTTCGTATTTCCAAAAATGCCCCTCTGTAATATTCTGGATTACATAATCCGGAAGTCATTTTTCAAATTTATAATTAGCTTCTGGATTATATAATCCGGAAGTCTTCTTTCAAATGCGTTTCCGGATTACATAATCCGAAAGCTATTATATGAGGGTGGCACAAGAAGGATAAAATTGTATTTTCATGTTGTGTATAGAAGTGCCAGAAGAAGATATGGAGGTGCAGGAAGAAACAGTCAAATTAACTGACGCAAATTCTTTCTGCACCTTACAAATTGTCAGCTGCACCCGATACATCTGGAAATTTCCAAAATTACCATTCATCTGAAATTAAAAATCAGGAATTAAAAAAATATATTTTATAAAAGTAAATCCAGAATAGAATTTTGTATTTTCGAAGTGGAATTTCATAATAGAATTGGAAAATAAAAATTTCATTCTAGAAAAGCAATTTCGGAATATAAAAAATACATTCCGTTTTATTTAAGGATACTTTTGTCATTTCACATAAAAAAATCGGGTGCAGGTTCAAATTTCATTAGGTGCACGAAGTAATTGCCATTAACTGATATTAAAGTTTATAAACAAAGTCATTTACAAAGTCAATGTTTCAGTGTAATTTTTAAAAAAGTGGCGTGAAGGAAAAAATGGACAGAACAGAGAAGCTGAGAAGAAAGCATATAAAAAGACTCACATTGAAAACTGGAGATTGTTCAACAAAACATTCTTTCAGAATCCATTTCAGGCTTCTGCTACCATTTCTGACCAAGATTCAAATGCACAGCAGAAACTAAAAAAAAAATGTATGCTACAGAGTGTTTGGTAGCATTTGTCCAAGAATAATAATATACCAAAACACATAGACCCCATTGGACTTGTAGGCAAATACCAGTTAGTTGCCACTTTTAAGAGCTTGGTGAAGTACAAAAACCATAAGATATCTCTAACAAACAAGCCTGTGCCCTTATCCACGACCATCTAACACTACTACCAAAGACCCAAAGTTGGCATTGCATATTAAAAAACACTGCTTTGCTAAAATGAAAAGAGAGAAAAAGACTAGACATGGCCAAAACAACAAGACAGAGTGGGAGCACCACCACTAATGCTCCAAGGTAAAACCTTATTGAGAGAATTTCAACTTTTCCCATTAACAACATGGAACAGAGGGCACAGTTAGCGAGCAAAAACTTTTCTTGTTCAGAACATCTTTCCCTTGCAAAACACGAGAGCAAAGCCACAAAATTAGCAAAGAAGAACCCAATAGATAAAAACATCACAATACAACTGAAAAAAGAGAAAAGATCTCAGGACTCACTCATTGAGCAGAAATTAGGATGGCCATCTACATGAATCAATAAAGCATGATAACAAACAATGCAAGCATGTATACATTAGGGAAATGTTTTGCATATAGGGTATTACTAACAAACATGGTTAGTCTGCTACACACAAGCAGCGTTAGTCTGCAGACTGTCACACAAACAGTTTCCAAATCGAGCTCCCATGGTTATTACTTGTTTAGTGCATGTGTTTGTTAGAGAGAGACAGAGGCAGAGAGAGTAGATTAAACTTGAATGAGTAATATATCCCTTCCTGAACAGAACAGATCAGAACAGGAGAGAAAGAAAATAAATACTCCCCAGATAGTTGAAAACTTGGCGAGGAAGTATTTGGCTCAAGTTATTAAAAGACTAACATAACAAGAAAAAAAGGAGCTCATCAGCATGATTTGGTGCGATGAGTACATGCATAGAAGAAAGTAAAGATCTAGCACAACAAAAAGCAGGGTGGCATAGCTAGCACTAATGACCCTTAACCTTGTCATCTGCAACAACATTGAGAATGGGCAAGCTACTAAGGAACTCGTCAAGCCCCTCAAAAAACCCAATCCCTTCAATATTGTCCTCAGCATTCCCAGTTCCGTTTTCATTCCCTTCATCCACTCCATGCAAAGGCTCCTCCACCTCATTGCTGAACTCTACATTCAAATCCAACTTCCCCAAGTTCCTCTCACCCCTCCTCCTCGAACCACCCAACGCACCCTTCTTACTAGAATCTAGCACCGCCGCAACACCATCACCATCCGCAACCTCACCGTTCTCCACATTCCCATTAACATTCCCAGAACCACCACTATGATTATGAACCCCTCTCCTAGGCCTCTCAATCGGTTCCCTCCTAACATCATCACCACCGCCATTGCTTCTCTTCCTTCCCCTCTTTCTCCTCCTCTTCTTTGTCACCATCCCCTTCTGTTTCCCGCCGCGCCAATCATCATCGCCGGAATCATCCTCCGTCGTGTCGGAACCCTCCGCGAACTCCGCAGATGCGTCATCGTCGTAGAAAACATAAGGCCCCTTCTGGTGCTTCCTACTCTGCATCTCCTCCCCTTTGAAAGCGCAGGGAACCAAAGGGGAAAAAGGGTTCCAATTGGAAGAAGAACCGTTAATGTCTCTAAAATCCCCAGAAAACCCCACAGGGAAAAAACCCCAACCGGAAAACGAACCAACACCATCGTCCGGCGGCGACCGTACCACCACCGCATGAAACCCCCTCCGACAACTCTGACACCGCAGCGTACAGTCCACGTACACCTTCGGATACTCGTACATAACGCAACAATAAGGGCACGCGGTCCAGAAACTCTCCCCTTCGCTCCCGGTCTCACTCGCTCGAGTCAACTCGCTCGCATTGTCCTCCCGACTCGGCACCTCCACCTCTACCCAAGGCCCGGGGCTTTTTTCCCGCTGAGGAACTTGGTACGGGGTTGGCTTCGGGTTTAGGTTCGGTTGCGGAGGTTGAATCGGGAAGAACGTAACCGCAGAAGCAGGAGGTTGCGGCGGCGGCGGTGGAGGAGGAGGAGGAGGAGGGGGTTGAGTGAGGAGCCTGAGTTGGTTGTCGTAGAGGGCTTTCTTGGCAGAGTTGCAAAGTACGGACCAGGCGTCGTTGACGAGAGTGAAGGCATGAGCGGCGAAGGCGAACGGGTTGTGGTGAGGGTCGAGCTGGGCGGCGAGACGGCGGTACTGGGCGGCGATATAGTCGATGTTCTGAGTGTAACGGAGGACTTGGAGAATGGCGTAGCAGTCGAGGTGGTCGTTGATCCGGGCCTCGCCGGCCATGAGGGTATCGATAACCGTCAAAAGAAGCTCGGTGGGCTCGTATCTCGGGTCGGACTCTCGGGCCCGTATCGCAAATGAGCGGGCCCCGTGCAAGTCACGTGCACTCAAAACCTTGTTGGCCGTGTAGAGCCAGCGCTCCGCCTCCCCTCTACTCCCTCCGCCGTAGCCCTCCATTCGAAACGAAAACTGCAACAAAACCACTTTCTTTCTGCTCTCTCTCACTCACATTCTCTCTTCTCACTCACAGATTCAAGAGGGTCTTTTCGTAATTCCACAACAGATTTCACAAACCAGCATCGACATTGACCTCGCCCACCTTCTTCTTCTCCTCTTCCTCTGTTATATATACACCTTCTTCCAACAAAGACAACTATGTTTCACGCTGGGCCCCACCTTCCCACATTTGACTATCAAACGCTGTCGCTTTTATTTTTATCCACTTTTTCTTTTCCTTTTTCCACATTTCTCTTTTTATCTCACTTTACATTATTTATTTAAACAGATTATATTACTGTTCAAGGTCAATTAGAAACGTTGTATGGTTATTTTTATTTATATTTTTTTCAACCTACTAAATGTAACTTGCACACTGATTAATGTACTCAAAGTATTTATTGAACGCAGTTAATGCAAGGTACTCAAATTAAATATTTCTTATAGTTTCAAACATATTAAATATATTTTTTCTACTTTTATTACCTTAATAAATATCTCGCAAACATCGTTGTCGTTTTTTTCAGCCTATGTTGCCACTTAATGACCTGTTTTAACTCATCGCAAACAGAAACACATTCAATTTCTGAATTTTACCATGTCAACAGCTATTTTTTTAAATATAAAAAAAAATATTTTGAAAAAATTATTTCATAAATTGATGCAAGTTTTTGATAGAAAAAATTGAAAATTATCAATATATCAGTGAGAGAAAAGAGGTGAGTTAGAGGATTTGGTCCACCAAACAATATTTATATAAATTCAAACTCGTGACTATAAATAAACTACAATTTTATTTGAAATACCAATCATTTATCTTAAACAACAGTGATTTCATTATTATGTTTGCAACTCCTCTACCATCCATATTCAATTACAGAAATTCGAAAGTTTTTCATTAATTAATGATTGGATTGAAAGCAAAATGCTTAATGATAAAATCATGTTAAAGAACAGAATAATAAATTGGATTTGAAACCAAATTAAATGAGTGAAGAAAATAATTCAAACATACAGAAATTGCATAAAAATGAATTAATGTGTGTAATAGAACGCTCTCTCGTAATTATTATTCATATGCGTTATAGAGTTTTTTTTTTTGTAGTATTTGTATTTATTTTTAGACTTCTTAACAGTTATTAAACTTACATATATTTACAACTTGCAAGAGAACCAATCTTGTGAAGCATCTTCATAAGATGCCTTTGGTTAATTTATTCATTCAAATAATCTACCATCTCATGTATATTCTTAAGGAGTTAACTTTGATTGATAAATTAACAACAAATGTAGCTCTGAAAAATATTTGTTACACACATAGATTAAAAAATATTTTTAACTTTAATCTATGTGTGATTTTTAACTATAAGGATAAAATAGATAAGTTAAGATGAGGAGAAAAAATCTTGTTGTGTTCTGTCCAGGGTTGTCTTGTCTTTCTTCCTCTTCTCTTCTGCATAACCAAAACTCTTGTTTCTGTTCTATCAAGAATTCATTGTTTGACAGCAAATTGGTTTTGATAGTTTGATTATGTCCAGAAACAAGTCTTGATTCTGCTGCATGTGATTTGATTTGAAGAGGGTTTGTCAAGATAGTAATAATCACAGACATTGTTGTGTAGTGTGGTTGTCGTAGTTGCAATCATACATGGAGTCTCATTTCTTCACATACTTACAAGTGCAGGTTTTGTACACTGATGAGCAAAGTGTGGTTACTTCTGACAGGAATAGCATTCGAACCTTGAAACTCGATCACTCTTCTACTGGGACATGAGACACTCGTATGACACTTGTACGACATGTATCGAACATCAACACTAGTAAAACACGTATTTGTGACATGTCAAATTCAAAAAATTATTTATTAAATTTCTTATAATTATAGTACTCTTCTAACACAATTATAAAAAATACAATAATTTTCTAAAAATTCAAATTTATTGTATAAATTTTATTATAATTATAAAAATAAGAAATAAATATTTTGAATCAGTTATAAAAAATATCTTTTTACTACATATAAATTTTCATTATCAATTTATATTATTAATAATTATATAATATATAAATTTATCTACTCGTATCCTAGATTTTAAAAATTATATATATTTTCGTGAACTCTTTTATACAAGTTTGAAACTCTCTAATTTTCTTTGCTTTTTTAAAGACATCTTCATCTGCATAACACTTCTAAACTGGATTTGCTTTTTACTTTAAATAAGTATGGAACATATTGTAGAATAAATTAAAGTAAAACAAGAAATACAATTTAAATTTGTATAGATTGAGTCTAGTTTTTCTTTTAATCTTGTAATTAGTATAAATGAGGAGATATTTAAAGTTGTTTACATGCATATTTAATAAACTAATTTTGTAGGGACAAGAGTGAAACATTTAATATTTCAATTATTACTCTTAATCAAATATTACGTTATTAAACAAGGCCAAATTATTAATTAACAGATGTATTGGGTCTAATAGACGTCCATGATCATCCAGGTCCACCATAGATAAGGATAAATACGTGTTCAGAAGATAAAAAAGATAAGTATAAATACGTGTCCAGAAGATAAAGAAGATAAGTGTCTAGAAGATAAGTAATTATGAAATTCAACTATGTATCATAAAAAAAAATATTATAGAAAAAAATTTAATACAAATTTTACCTGATCTTTGTAAAAAAAAATATTATTATTATTATTATTTTATAAAAAAATGATATCTTTATAATTTATATTTGTAAGTTTCCAATATTTATATCTTATACTTGTATATATGATCTTAGACCTATGATGAAATTAACTCCCAACTTTATCTTAATATATCACTAGTATATCAGTTTTAAAAAGTTAAGTCAGACTTATGAAAATATTATAATCTATTTTAATAATTGTATTTATCATATAACTTAGTTGTGAAAAATTCTTTCTATTTTCTATTTCTATAGTTGATGTAATGAAATGTATATTGATATATAAGTGAGGAATTGTATCAACACAATATTTAATGTTTTTTTAATTTATTGTTTCTAATCTATTAATTTTTTTTTTCAAAACAAAAAAATTATGAGAAACTTTCATTGAATAAAGAGTGAAACTCACATAGTTTTATAAATTTAAACCATTGTTAGAGTTTCTCATGTGAGAATTTGATAGAACAACAAACCGAACACATTAATATTGACAAAGACATGCGAAGATAAAATTTGATAAGAGACTAGTAAGATTATTGAGGAGGATTTGTAAACCCAAGACAAAATTTAGGTGCAGACCTTTATATGATTGGCAAGTATTGTCATGTATTTGATCTTTTAAGGTTAATGTTTATCTAAAGAAAACATTTAAGCGTAAAATAAATTGATGTTCGAGATTCGGACATTCTCTTAAATAACGTGTTCTTATTGGACACACGTATCAGATATCGATATTTATATGATATTCGTAAGACATATATTAATAAATTGTCTAATTCAAAAAATATTTATTAAATTTTTGACAATTTTAACATAATTTTAACACAACGCTCCAACACGTAGTTAAAGGTTAAAAAGGAGACAAATGGATCTTTATACTCCAATGCTAAAAAGAGTAAGATGGACTTTTTTTTTTTTCTCAGTGCAAAACACTTTTATATTAAAAAAAATATTATATTAACTTTGCTTGAATTAAAGAAGAAAAAAATAAATACGAAAAAAAGCAAGTAAGAAAATAAAAAAAATATTTGAATTAAAGGAAATGAATAAAAACGAATTAAAAATTAAATATACTAATTTATTATTAATTACTTTATTTTTTTATTTTATTACTATTAAAAAACATAAATATTGATAAAAAATTATAACATAATATGTAAGTATAATTAACTTCTTTTCCATACATTTAGAAAAAAAATTCAGTTTACTTTCATGTTATTAAAAAATTCAATTTAGTCCTAATTTTTTTAAAATATAATTACGTTGGTTCCTTATGCCAATTTAGACTAACAATTCTAAAATATAAAATTAAAAATTTATTATTGTCTTAAAAATAATAATTAAATATTAAGTATTTTATTTTTAGATTTGGGTAACTTAAAATTATGTAAATTGTTATATAGAAATAGATAATTTAAATATCCATAAACTTAAAAATTATAATTAGAAAATAATTTTATATGAAATATAAATAATATTATTATATTTATAATAATAATAATAATAATTATATAATTTGTTTATTATAAATAACTATGTATTTTTATATTAAAATTTTATTTTATTAATTCTTATTATTTTATTTTATTAAATTTTTGTATGTTAATTAAATTTATTATGTAATAATTAATATATGTAAAAAGTACAAAATTGAAAAGTGAACGAGCTTTATGCGTTGTGACCAGTGATTTAGGACCGAGGCTGCACACTCTCAACCAGGGTTTTGATTAAAAGGACTCACTTCCTCCTCTCCACTGGGCTGGGCCACTCAACATCAGGCCCAAAATAACGCAATTCAATTTTTCTTTCTTTTATTGGGGTATTTCTCCCTGCACCCCAACAAATGGCTTTTTGCACCCCATAATTTTCGAAAAAGACCATTTCACTCCTTTTAAAAATGATTTTCAAATTATTTTTTATGAAATATTTCCAAAACATATTTTATGAATTCCGGATCTACTATTCTGAAAATTTAAAAAATGTGTTCTGAATAGAATATTTTGGAATGATGTTTTTTCTTATAGATTTTCTATTTCAAAAGCACACTTTGCTTATGGAACCCTATTCTGGTAATACCTTTTGCTTACAGAACCCATATTCCAAAATCATTCAAAATCATCAAGAATAATTCTGGTATTTCAAAAGAGGTAGGAGTGTAGAAAGAAAAATGTAGGAATGCAGAAAGAAATTCCCTTTTTATTAAGATTAAGACTCTTTCTTCCTGCACCTCCATACCTTCTTGTGCCACCCCCATACTAAATATGAAAATATCATTTTATCTTTTTTTTTCACCCCTGGATTTGAAATAAAAAACCTATGGATTATGTAATCCGGATAAATTCCATATTACATAATTCGGAAGTCAATTTCATATTTAGAAAAGACTTCTAGATTATGTAATCCGGAAGCTAATAACACATATAAAAAAAAAGACTCCCGGATTACATAATCCGGAAGCTAATCTTATGTATAGAAAAGACTTCCGAATTATGTAATCTGGAAGCTAATCACAAAAGACTTCTGAATTACATAATCCGGAAGTCTTTTTCTAGAATTAGAGAATTAACTTCTGGATTATGTAATCCAGAATATTGAAAAGGGTATTTTTGGAATAAGAAAAATTTATGGGGTGGCACAAGAAGGTATGGAGGTGCAGGAAGAAGCAACCTAAGATTAATTATAAGCAGTAATAAGTGGGTGAGGACCCGGTCCATCTACCCGGTCCATCAAAGTCCGGTTTAAATCAACTCCGTTCAAGTTTAGCCGCAGGGGTTGCTCTGTGTTTAATCCTTTTCTATTTATTTTATTTTTTTAATTTTTTCAATCTCTTGCTTTGCGTGTCACTGTGTTGTTCTCTGGGTTGTTCTGCATAACACAATCAATTAAGTTTTGATTTGTGTTCATAACCAGAATGTTACGAAGATGGAGCAAAGCAATTTCTCCAATCTCCAACTTTGGATCACGGAGCCATCTTAATTTTCTCCAGAATGTCACGCGCCAAACCTACGCTGGGGTTGCACCCGCGCCCACCATAGACGACAAACCTCAACCCCCTGAGGTATGCAAACTTCACTTTCTTTCGCTCTTCAACCATAACTCAACTCTGCACAACTACTATTCATTCGATGCTGCTAACCCAGAATTTGTTCTTCGCAGGTTAACCCAGACAAAATGTTCTGGTCTAAACCCTGTTCGCTGGCCCTGCCCCCTGACTCACCCCTCAGAGTTCAAGAACCTAACTATCAGGGCATCAAGCGTTTCATGCTCAAACTCATGATGTTTTATAGTAAGCAGAGCATGTCAATTCGAGGGGCTAATGTCGTCTACCGTAGAATCATTTCACAGGTTGATAAACCTCCCATTTACGAAGGTCCGTTCTCAGATGCATTTATGCTCTTATCACTATTCACTCACGCAACTATGCTCTTGTACCCCATCCAAGTTTTTAAACTGCGGTAGTGGTTGAGGGCACCCCAAAAAGATTGATCTTGTGGCCAAAATCACACTCGCAGACCCTTCTTTGAAACCTTAATCTCACTAATTTAGTCTTTTGGGCTGCTTTTGGGGTTGAATAAATTGACAGCCAATGATTTTCTCACAATACAAAGCTTCATACATATAGGAGTTATGCATCTTTGGTAGTTTGGAGATTTGTACCCATTTTCTATGATATTCTGCTTGTTTGCTATCAGTGGAAGCTCTTGGTTTCCCGTCCTACATTTTTAAATACCTGCTGACTTGTACTTGGTAGAATAGGAATACAAGGTTTAGTGGATTTGTGCATGGAATTTTAATGATAAATTCATCCTCCGCGTGTATAACATGACAAAACTGTTCACATCGCTTCACTCTATTCTTTCTTTGGTTCATGTTTTGTATTAGGTTCTCTGGTGGTGAATATACAGCGAGTAAAAAGCCATGTTGTTTGAGTGTCTGTGTTTTGTAGTACTTTGTTTGATAATGTTTCTTTTTCTTTTTGTTCTATATTTTCGTGTGGGATAAAGAGAATATGTTTTCTGATGATAGCAATCTTAAACAAACTAAAGAAGACATTGTGGCTATTTTATTACTGAATTAAAAAAGTCATTTCCTCCTGTTGACATTTGTTTCTGCTTTTGAAGTTCCCACCATTTAAGGAAAGGCAGCTGTGTTATGCTTGTTTGGTAAAGTTTATCTTTTCCGATACTAGTGTGTCTCCGGTGATTAGATATATATGTGCTTTGACAACTTAGTTGTCTGCAATTATAATTGAGTAATTGTGGTGTGGTAGGAGTTTGTTTTGTATTAGTGTAAAGTTTTGTTAAACTAGTGTTAGATCTTCTGGCATTCTAAACTTCTTGCATTTGCTTGCAGTTTTTAACTTGGAGAAAACATTCAAAACAACATTCTCTTTACTTGTACTTCATATGTGGTTATGTTTGCGTCGCTTGAAGCAAGAGGGAAAGGAGGGTGTTGAATTTGGGCAGTACCTTTATGAGATTTACAATCATGATGTGGAGCTAAGAGTGTCCAAAGCTGGAGTAAGTAGTCATTTATGAATAGATATATTTTCGGAACAATGTACATTGTGAAAATTTTCCTTAATATTTCCTGTTAGAACATTTAGTAACTATTGTTTGACCTCATATTTCCTTGATATTTTGCCTTAAATTCCTTTTTTGCAATTTTTCCAAAATAGTCTGGGGACTTGCTTGTATTGGTGAATTATGATCGTTCAATTTGTAATGGCAGGTTAACCTACTACTGACTAAGTGGATGAAAGAACTCGAGAAGATATTTTATGGGAACATTGTTGCTTATGATACTGCAATACTTCCAGAAGCTAAACCTAGTGATTTCTCCAATGCCATATGGAGGTAGGTCACTAATCTGAGTGTAATTCTGTTTTTGTTGAAAGTAGGAAACTTTAGATCAATTCTTTGCTTCTCTCAGTTTTGGATATTGAATCAGTGAAGACTTGGTGGTCTAACCTACTACTTCCTTTATATTCATAGTTTACCCTCATCTGTGTTTGTTTGGGGGTTTCAGGAATATATTCTCTGAAGATGGGTCTTCAACTGAAGACGATGCTGCATCTCAATCAGTGCAGGTATGCCTATATATGTAACATTTTTTATATCTGCAGAAAAATATTGTGTGAATTTTCTACTGTAGGCTTTTGGGATTGGGACCATTCCCTGGTAATTCAATCTAAGCCAAGATGTTGAACCCAGGGGCAAGTGGTTCATCAAGCCACATAACTTGTTAATATTAACCATTCACCAATGAAGTTACTTCTTAACCTGCTGCCATTCACCAGTTGCCTCCACTCTGTGTGGGTTAATATGTTGGCATGGCTTGACTCTTCAAGAATTCATCCTTTTATTATTGATAAATTTTTGACACATTACCATAACACTGGATTTTCTTTTCCAAACTAGGCAAGCATGGTGATCACTTTTAATGAAGTAGAGACTATTTTTCATTCTTTCCTTTGCCTTTTATATTTTAACTAAATGTCCGATGCTTTAAGTCGTATCCTCAATGCTTTCTTGTTTTCGTCGTTTATATTAAGTATACACACACATTCATACTGAACTATTTTTTTATAGGCGCTGGCCAGGTATGCTCGCCGGGAAGCAAGTTGCATGACTTTAACAGGTAAAACGGTCTGTTTTCTCTTTGTAAGAAATGTATGTGTATGTTTATATTATAATTATTATTGATCATGAAGTCGACGACTTAAGCAGGTAAACACCATCTGTTTTGTCCTTATGTGTAATAATTGTTTGTGTATGTAATTATGCGTTATATTATAATTGATCATGAAGTGGATGAAAAACGATGGGCCAATGCCTGCTCTTTATACTTGGTGGTAAAGTGAGCTGAAGAGATCCTCGTCACACCATGAGGGTCTCATTTGAAAACCTGCTGAAAAAGGGTTTTTGAGGCCATAGACAGCAAGGAAGTAATCTGCAAAGAACTAACCTTAATTTGGTGGAATATTCTGATCAATATGTGTAGTTTCATACACGTTTCATGAGTTTTTTCTGTAATGGATAGAGATATGCATCTTTATATTTATGGACTTCCTGCTAAACTGCTATCTTACGGACTGCAATCCCACTTTTAACAAAATGATTTTTAACACTCTTTGTTATTTCCCTGGTGTCTCTGATGATCTAGTTTGAAAACATACATAATTTCCACAAGTCATTAAATATTTACATAATGCTCTCTGCATTTTACTTCTGCCCTCCCAAAGAAACATTAAAAATTATTTTGAACTCAGATACTCCATGCATATTAGTTTTTTTACTAGTATAATACATGAAACTTTGAAAGATATGTCAATGAAAGAATTCAGCAGATCTTATGGAAATACTACTTTCTGTTTTTTCTTTTAATTTTGAGTTTTATTGAATTGGCAGATATAAAAGCACTAACTTCAGGGAATTTCATGTTCACCTCATTGAAGCATGAGAACAGAAGAGGAAAGGGGCCTCAATGATTAGTGACTATTTATAAATTTGTTATTTGAAAATACACGCTGCTATTTTTTACTTTACAGAAAAAATTGTTGAATAATTATGACAAAATACTCGTGTCCTTTTCCGTAAGGCTTTATACCTGATTAGGTTGGTGTCAAGATACTAGATTTTTTCATATTCTTGCCCTGTAAAACGAGAAAAGAAAAAGGGCAGAGTGATTAAAAAGTGTGGCCCTCTCTTTTATCTGTCCTCTGTTCTTTACAGCGTTTTAGCTGCTATTAACCAGTGTTTGTTCATGCTTGCCTTCGAAACAGAGTTTATACTTCAGTAATTAATGACATGCATAGTTTCTGTTTTTGATAAGCTCATGAAAATGTTGTTCACTTTCTTGTTAACTTCCACGGGTAGTTTATTTATTTAGATTGATTTTTCCAAACAAAATTCAAACAATAAATAGAATTCACAATGACAAGAAAATAGTTATTTACATAAGACAAATAGGGAAGTTCGTGCTAAAAGTACTGAACCCAGTTAAAATGCATATTCACCACTAAAATGAACAGAATAGTTTGGAGGCTATACCATGAACTTACACAGTTATTTTTTAGTATAAATATATAAATAAATATTACAATCAAATATTATGTATATATATTTTTGTATGTGTTAATAATATTGCATAAGCAGGGTCGTCACTTGTACAATATAACATTCTTATCTTGATATTTTAATTATCACTCTTAATCAAGGATTACGCTATTAAGTAACATCAAATTATTAATTAACAAGTCTATTCGGTTTAAGAGAGGCCCATAGTCAGTAAGGCCCATCACATACAAGTAAAAATACATGTCCAGAAAATAGGTAAAAATGAGATTTAATAACTTAGGCTGTTTCTTCCTGCACCCTAACAAATTTCTTTCTGCACCCATTATTTTTGAAGAAGACTATTTTACCCTTTTAAAAATGACTTATGGATTGCTTTTTCTAAAATATTTTTGGAACATATTTTTTTGAATATATTTTATTAATTCCGAATTTATCAATCCAAAAATAAATAAATAAATGTGTTCTGGAAAGGATGATTTTTTTTTTCTTCCAGATTTTCTAATTCAAAAACACCCTTTGCTTACAGAACTTCTGTTTCAAAAATATTTTTGCTTACATAACCCCTATTTTGGAATTATCCAAAACTATGATATTTTCAGTATTTCAAAGTATGTAGGGTCCAGGAAGAAAAATGTGGGGTGCATGAAAAAAAACTCCCAATAACTTACTATAAACACATACTTGAACGTTGAAGAAAACCAAAACGGATGACTAGATATCATTAAGAACAAAAGTATCTTTAATACAAGTCTTATTTAGTCCTGGTAAAAAAAAAAATATTATTATGTAAGTTTCTAATATTTATATTTTAGACTTGTATATATAGTTTCTTGATGTGTCCAAAAATATGATCAAATTAACTTGTATAATTGATCTGTTAAATTTATGAAAACATGTTATAATCTATTTTAATAAAATCATGATGAAACACTAATTTTTAAAATAAAGAGACAATACGTGATTGATCTTTATGATACTATTTTTAAGTCAAAATAAGATGTATGTGGAAATAGAATGTGTCACAAGCCCTCTCTTAGAAGGAATCCACTCCCTTTAAAACACTTATTTTTTTATAATTTTTCATATTTTTTAATAATTTCATATATTTTTTTTCCTCCATGGTTGGAATAAAAGAGAGCATAAGTAATCCTAATAGCTTTTGAAGCTGTAAATGGATTGATTTTAGAGTCTGAATTAAAGAATCTTATCCATTGGACCATCTTTCACGCTTCTACCAATCACATGATATTGTATTCCACGTGTTTTTTTTGGAAAGTGACATGAATATAAAACAACCACATTATTATTAGTTACTTCTGAATCTTTCAGTGGTTACACTGTCAATTTTTCTGCTCTTCTATGAAATTCTTTCGTTGAATTATACTTATATGAAAATAAATTTAAGATCTTTAAATCTTAAATATAACTTTGAATTATAAAGATAAAAAATTATTTTCCTTTATAGAAAGAAAATGATTAGAATGAGTGTTGAAAATTTCACAATAATAGATAAAAATATTTTAGTAACTATCTCACTTTATAAACTGGTTTTTATAAGATTGAGTTAATATCATTTATTAATAAAATATCAGAGTCATTTTAATCTTATCCTAACGAGTGTTTGTGTTAGACATGCACGAGTTAGTATCCTTTAACATTTTATATAATATATAAATAAATGCAAATTTCGTCATTTTTATGAGATTAAAGTATAATTTAAAACAATAATAATTTTAAAAAAAAAACTAAATATCACTTTATATACAAAAGAAATTAATTCTAATTTACAAATTGAATATCTAAAATTTAAATAAATAAAAAAATCCTACTCGCTATACACGAATAAAAAAAAATTTAATCCTAATTTCAATTATTTAAGTTAGCTTTAGTGCTTGAGACTTAGAAAAAGATAAAAAAAGTTTGCAAATGGATTACTACAGATGGGTAGATATGAGATCACATCACTTGTCATTATAGCTGGCGATTCACACAGTAGTCATCTGTACGGAAAAAGTATCTAAGAAAATGAAAAAAATAAAATAAAATATGGAAATACTCTTTTTGGAAAACAATATAAAAAGAGTGTTTACTTCTCCTATCTACATTCCAAAGTGAGGAATAACAGCCAGAAATTGGGAAACATAAACACACACACTTTCTTAGGTAAGCCTTCATCATCTTCCCTTTTACACCTTCATTTTCATTCCTTGCAAATCAACAAGCTTTCTCTTTCTTTTCCCTTTTCCCTTTTCCTTTTGCACATCTCTTCATTTCTTGCTTCTTCTCCAAGATCTATCATAATTTATACATCTAACGTGTCAAACCAAAACCCCAACATACCGTACATGCAAATATATTTCATTTTGTTCAGTTTCTGACACTCGTATCAAACGTTTGTGTTGAAACGTTTGGGTTAAATTTTGATACAGAGATATGTGAGTTTGTTGGGTTGGAATTTGGATGATTATGGCGAGAAGGAAGATAGCGATGAAGAAGATCGAGAACATAAACGCGAGGCAAGTGACATTTTCGAAGAGGAGAAAAGGTCTCTTCAAGAAGGCTCAGGAACTGTCAACTCTTTGTGACGCTCAGATTGCTCTCATAGTCATTTCCGCCACCAGCAAGCTCTTCGAGTACGCCACTTCAAGGTATTTCTATCTTTCCCTACATTCTCTTTTTTCATTTTTCTTTTATCATATTATATTTTATCTCTATTATATTTTCTTTATTCAAAAAAATGTTTCTCATATTCTCCTAAACAGTCAAACAAAATATGAAAACACTACTTTAATTTCATGGCAATGACCAAAAATCAATGCTGATATTTTATCAAAGACAGTATTGAAAGATATGAATTTCTTTCATAGAACTGATCCACTACAAGAAATATGATTATCAACAATAGAATTAATTATAACAGTACACACGTTTTATATAGAGAGAATAAAACCTGGTAGTGCCTGCAATGGCAACAGATGAAAATTGTAGAAGGTTGAAAAATACATCAAGTACATAGCTTACTTCAATTAATAAAATTTAAGTGAAATATCGTTTTTACAACTAAATTAAAACTATTTCGGCAAAATAATAATAATTACAAATTTTGTATTATAGTTTTTAATTATGATATTATGTGATTTTTTTAATTGGTAAGAAAATTAAAATTATAAATATAAAAATTATAAAAGTGATTCACAACATGTGATTTTTAATTGACAATTTTTTATTATAAAGTGTTGAACAATTTTATAATAAAAATATAAAATTTATTTATAATGAAAGAATAAATATTTGGTTTAATTCAGTCGGAATTTTATATCAAATAAAAATCAACTCAAATTAAATAAAATTTGTTTTTTATACTTAGTTGGAGTGACTTTCTATTAAAAATATCCAAAGTGAAATTGAATACCCTATGTTCAGAAGACTTTACTTAACCATACGTAAAAGGTTTAAACTTAGGAATCATAAGACTTTACTTAACCATGATTTTTTTACTTAAGGATTAATCTTGGAGCTTTGCATGAGAATTTCTTGCCAGTGGTTTCACTTGAAGTTATATTCGATCTTCTGGTCTCTTAAATTGAAACATTTTTTATTTAATCGATTTCACTTTCTTAAGACAGTTCGGATTTTCTTGACCATCCCTAAAGTGAGTTACATTTATTATGTTTTTTCTTGCTGATAAAAAAAGTTATCAGATATTAAAATAGTACAAAATTAAGCTGAACAAAATGCACAAATCTATATATATTTATATAGTTAGTCTAATCTTTTATAGCACAAGATTCGTGTAAGACATGAAACTTCAAGTACATAAATAACTATCTAAAGATGATGTAGGAAGTATAATGAAGGATACCAAATACCTATTAGTACAACGTAAATTCTTTAGTATCCTTGAGTATACCTACATCTTTTATTTCCTATTTCTACAACATTTACTATGAAAGTGAGTATTCTTGAGTATACCTACATATTCTTAGTCTATTTTTGGGAAGATTCATTGTAATGAGTAAATGTTTCTCTTCTAATATAAGTTATATGGTTTTTAGAACTAGGTGCAGGAAGAAGAATGTTTGGTTAATCGAGTTGAATTACATATATAGTGGTTTTACTTAGGGTTGTGAAGATTGTTTTGTATAAGAATTGGAGGATCTTGAAGTGTTCATTTTATTGATTTAATTCTTTATTAATAAAAAAATTATGAAAGTGGATGACTCACGGGTATGTGTTGCGAAATTATAATGTGGAAATTTGAATCTTAATGTAAATGTTGTGAAGAAAGATATGTTCTACTATCTTTAAGTAGTTTTTTTTATGATTATTTTGTACTTATGTAGTAAAACATAAATATTTTTTAGAAAGATTATATGATTATTAATTATTTATACTTTTAGTAGTATAAATATAAAATAATTCTCTATTGTATATATTTTTTACATTATTATTTTGTTGTGTATAGGTTGAAACACCTTTTTATATATATTATTATTTTATTGTATAGTTTAAAAAATTTCTTGAATGAGAATTGAATGCAAATCAGTTGAAGTAAAAATGATTACAGAAACAAGTGTTTATAGTTTTGAAATTGTCCTTGTCATTTTCAGCATGCAACAAATATTTGAAAGGCGAAATCGGCATTCTGGTGTTCAAGGATCAGACATTTCATCTACTGCACAACAGGTATAATAACTACTTTTACTTTCTAACAATCATTAACTGATGAAACCTAAAGACCTCTGTTTCTCAGAGATAATTGAATATTTTAGTGCAATCAAAAAAGTAAGTTCACTAGAGTACTCCTACTGTTTTGCCTCTCTTTTTTTTTTCCTGGTGTCTTGGTTTGTCTGAGATTTTAATATATAAATTTGTTTTTAAGAGTTTTTTTTAATCGGCAAAAAATAAGAAATGTAATATAAAGAAGTGTTTCAACTCTTATACACGACACATCACATCTGAAAGCACCCTAAAAAAGAAAGAAAAACTTGCCAATACATACTGACTTCTATATCCTCACAAAATCAACGTTTTACTACCATATTAATTCAAGTATTCGGACATTGGACTCAATCGGAAAAAGAAAAAATTGCTCTTAGAGTCTTGTTTTTTAACCTAGACCATGATTGCATTGGGTCAGAGCAAAGATTTCACTTGCACTCACTTTTGTTTGGTTAATCACAATCTCATTCCTATGTTTCCAAATGCATACCCACACTCCTTTTCACAACTTATTGTCTTTTTTACTAAGTCAAGGATAATGAAGTTGTTAGAAGTGTTCCTTTAGAGCAAAGTGATTTACAAATTTAACCTAAATCCCAACAATTCCAAACAACACTCACAATCTGACAAGTTAAGAAAAGGTGTGAGGATGATTCCTCCTCGGTCCCACATAAAACACATAATGAACTGTTGTTTTCAAGAGTCTAACGTTATTGATTTGATTTGTCTAATAATTCTAGATAGTGGAACAAGTATTGTTGTTTCTCATGGTCATTTGGTGTCACATGATTCTATATATTTCATGTCACTTCTTTATCTATTGTCCCATGGATAGCTTGGAAGTGAGTCTTTTGACATGCTGCACAAGGAAATAGTAGATAAGACTCATGAACTGAGGTATGCAATCACTGCAACTACTTTAATTTAGACTTAGATATACAAAAAAAATATACATTCATTGAGATATGATTTGCATAAATGCTTCTTTAATGCAGTCGGTTGAATGGGAAAGAGTTGCAAGGATTGACAATACAAGAACTGCACAAACTGGAGGAACTTCTCCTCAGACGTTGGACCACTATTTCAAAAATTAAGGTTTATCCCAAATTATTTGTACTCTAAGTTCATCATAGTTCTTTCCCCTTATGGGATGAAATCTAGAACTTAATTGTACATCTAAAAGTTAGAGAAAGATGTGAGAATAAAAAGAGTGAACTTAATTTTTCTTGTTTTAAAATGTCAAATATAATGAAGTATTTTATAGGTGTTTATGGAAAGATATAGACTTTCTTCTAGAATTTTCTATATTACAAAGTTTCTCTAATTAAATTTTCAGTATAAATTTTTCTATACCTTTTTTTAATTAAAACTCTATCATAAAATTTTCTACATCCTTCTTTAATTAAAAACTTTTTAGATTTTCCCATCAGAAACTAAAGAATTATTTTAAATATTTCTTTATTTTAAATTATAATCACAATAAAGTAAACTTTGTACTTGTAAATTGTGCATGCTTTTCACATAGAATACTAATTAATTGAAGTGTTGATTTCAGGATGAAAAAATTACACAAGAGATCAACAGCCTTAAAACTAAGGTAATAGCTCACATACATTTCAAATCCCATATGTTTTTGTGATATCATTCGTATTTCTGTCAAATAAATTTGTATCTTGAAATATATCAAACATTCGAAACCAACGGATACTGCATATTCAGTTATTCACCCGAAACTTCACACTTCATTACATTTCTGATTCACAAACAGATAGAGACCGATGTGATAGAAAATAAGCTAAAAGTATATTGTTTATTCGTCCTAATGATAGTTAAAAAGTAATCAAAAGGCATATAACTTTGAATTTTGCGATTTTTATGTGATAAATTTTAAATGATTCTGATATTATGTTTAATTTAACTTCATAAAATCAACTTATAAAGTGAGGTCTTTATCTAATTATAAAGAATGAAATATTTTAATTTTGAGTTGAAAAAGAATTTTTGTTTGTTTTGTTTGTTTATAATAATGCAGCATGTTGGCAATTTTTTCATGAATCTTTATTCACTGAACCTTTTTCTGCAATGTATTTGGCAACTAATTTGCTTGTGAAGGAAGCCGAACTTACAGAAGAGAACCAGAAATTGAAGCAGGTGATAGGCTCTTCAAAACCTAGCTCATTATTGAGGAGCTTTCTGACACAGATATCGTACTTTGAAACTTACTTAGCAATAATCAATATCAGTATTTTAATAGAACTTTTATGAACAGAAGTTGGTTCCAGAACAAAGGCAATGTTATGAGTCAATTACCAGCAGTTCATCTGATTTTCCTCCAGACAATGGCCCTTCTGACACATCTCTCAATTTGGGGTTAGTTTACACTTCATTTCATCCTTCTATAACAGTCAGATACAACATGTTTTCGTCTTTTAGAATAGATTGTAATTAACATCTCAACATGTTTGATCACACGATCTGGGAGATTACAAAATTTATGGAATGCTTCATTCTGGTGCTACTTCAGAAGCTCCTTTTCATTTGTGATTATCTTAATTTCTATGTTCATGCAGGCTGCGTTTATTTGAATGAAACAGAAATATTGGTTCAGAGGATCATAGTGAGAAGTGAACAGATTAGCTTTCCATTTCTGTATGAAACACAAGATCAGTGTTGTTTTTTGGAATTTAAAACAATTTGCTTTTGATAGTAGCAGCTGAAAATATTCACAGCTGGGGCAACTTATTTTGTAACCTAAACAGAACATTGCACTTGTCATTATGCCAAACGTGGCAGCTTAAATAGATAGGAATGGTTATTTATAAATCTAAAAATTCAGAACAGACAAAAAAGAAATCTTCTGGTTTGTTTTTACTTTTAATAAATTGAAGATAAATAAATACTATTTTGTTTCGTTCATAATTCTTAAAAGTTGAAATGATATAAAAATTAGTATAGTTTGTTTATAATAATAAGAAAAATATAACTAAAATATATAAAATACCGTGGAAATATTTAATTTTTGAACAATATTCTATAACCCATTAAACAGTTTATAGCTACATCATATACAGTATCTGTAAACAAGTTTTTTTTTTATATACAGTATATATACATAATATTTGTTTGAGTAAAAAATATTCATAACTATCGAAACGAGAATCACGTGTCTGAGTTTTCATAAATGAGCACGTCTCTGACATTAATGCATACAGAAAGGCAAACCTAAATGCACGTCCAATATTAAATTCTAAGGCAGCTTCTCTACTTACTTTTTTCAGAGTATGTCCCTTAATTAATAAATAACAAAAAACGCAAAAACTAAAATTAATTACAGTCATGTATAAACCAAAAACATGAACGCAAATTTCACACTTTACTTTGGCTTAAGCTTTTTTTTTTTTTATGTTTGCTTTTATATTAAGGTCCATGATATGTGTACATCTTCAAATTCCTGTAAAAAAAATGACAAAAAAAAAACCTTGAGTTGCTTTAGTTGGATACATGCATGTTTTTGACACTATAAACGTTTTACTATAGATGCATGTGGATAATTGAACCAAGAATTATGGTGGCTCCTCCTTTTAACTTTGTCTCTTAGTATACCACTTGTTTAGTGCTATGCTTCGGTGCATATGTCATGCTTCAGACTTCAAAATGTGTGTTTTTTTTTCAAACCTGTCTATTTAATTAATAATTTTTTGTGTCACGTTTAAATAATGAAGTCTCATTTGTGTTGGGTCTGTGTATATGCAATTTCTATTAAGAAGTGAACTTTAAGCCTAACTCAACTCTATAAAACCGGTTCATAGGATTGAGGTATGCACTCACTTATATATAATGAATTTTCCTCATCTCTAGTCGATGTGGGATCTCCAACAATTTTCTCTCTTATTCAACTTTTACAATGAGTCAAAATAATCTTGGATGAGTCAAAATTGAAAAGAAAAAAAATAACATGTAAAAGAAAAATGATAAATTGACTAATCAACCTCTTTTTTTCTCTCATCTGATTTGAGTTTCTCTTATTTTTTAAGTTTTTTCTCTTCTTTCATTGATAATTTTGGAATCGGAGAGTGTGATGATAGATACAAAAGAATGATGATTTTACCAAAGAATAGAGTTTTTTTGAAATGAAATAGAGAAAATATTTAAAATGATGGTTACTTTACTTGATATGTGAGATTTGATGTGAGAATCAAATGAGAGTGAAAGTATGTTATCTCTCTTTCGATTGCTTCCTTCAAATAAGATTATTAAGGAAAGAGTGATAAGTTAATTTGCATATAAAAACTCCCTTAACATTAATTTAAAAAATTAAAAAAATAATTTTATTTTTTAAATAATTTATATGAAATGACTTAACATTTGTGTAAAAAAAAGAGAATTCCTCTTTTATATAATAATAATAATAATAAAAAGCAACATTTGTAATTCCCATTAACTAAATTTGAATCAAAACTCACCGTTTTTTTTATTTAGGTTGTAATAAAAGTTTCCAAAATCAGATAAAAAATAACTAATGAAAAATATTGAATTGGATTTTATTTGATTTTTAATCAAATCCACTAATAAACAACCTTAATAAAATTTTAGAGAGATAGTTTAATAGTTATATAAAAATAAAGGTAATACATGCATACATATACACTATAATCAAAATACAAGAATATAACTTTATGAATTGGTATTAACAATTTTACATGAAAAATTAAAATTTAATTATTAAATGAAAATTTTATATTATCATCATTATTTATATACAATTTTTTAAAAATTAAACAACAATAATGGCTAAAATAGTCAAATACTTCTATATTTTTTTAGTATTATGTCAATTTTAATTTATATAAATAAAGTAAAAAAATTAGATTAATATGAAATTATTTATATAATTTTTATATAAAAGGAATTTCCAAATTAACTGTGCATTTAATAACAAATATGATATATGTACTATAGAATTGAATGATAGAATAGTAGGTCAAAATTACATAACATTTTATTTCTTCTCCACCATGCTATATATGTCGGAATTAATAGGTGGTTTTAAATAAAAATACAAAATTATATATATACTAATAAAAAAAATTGGTATATACATTTTATATTTTCAAAGTAATAAAATTTAATTTTAAATATTTAACTTAATTCAATTAATTTACATTCCTAAATTATACAAATGAGTTTAAGTTTTATATATTACAAGAATAAATTGTTTATAATATTAACTACTTAAATACAATCTTAAACCCAGTTCTTGATACATTTATTTGGTGATGTCATTTTTTTTATTCTATAGTAAGAATGAATGAAAATTTTCCACGAAAAATATTTATGCGATTATACCCTTGTCCATTATATTTTTTTGAAGTAGTATTCTTTCCTCTTCACTGACATTTTTCACCTTTATTTTAATTTGAAATTTTCTTTTATTCCACTGTAATTAGACTTTTGGGAGATTGAGAGTGAATTCCCATCATAAACAAGGAAGAATATTAATTGATGTAATTCTATCGCGAAACAAGGAAGAATATTAATTGATGTAACTCTATCGCGAAAGAAAGAGTAACTTAAATAATATTTGAAATTGATTGTACAATTATTGATACGTTCTTAGTCTTTTTACTTATTCTTTCTTTTGTCTTTGTTTGGGTGGACCTTAAAAATGTACTCCAATGCTAGTGTATATTATAAAGTTGATAAAAACATATTTATTTATTTATAGTATTTAGTTATGGATTTTTATTGTGATGATAAAATCAATCAAATTTAAGTTGTTAACTGATTTATAGCATGATTCATAATTTATAAGGATATATTGGTATGATCTCATTTAAATTTAGTAATAACCATAATTCTTAAATTTTTTTTAATTATTATTGTTATTTATTGAACACGTTTAATATATATATATATATATATATATATATATATATATATATATATTAATGACGGTCGGTTATATCGAATATTAGGATTTCTCCGTTCTCAGTTTAAAAAATAATACGCAAATAGAAATATTTTGAGTAAGAGGAAATGTTTTGAAGGATGAATAGTTGAGTAATAAAAAAAGTATTTATATATAGTTGAAGCTAAGTTGTTCGTCCAAAAGTAGTAAAAGGTAGATATTGTGGAAGAAGCCTGTAAAAATGCGTGGATTGATGTGTCAGTGAGTACGATAATAAATGTTGAGATAACTTTGTCTTCCCTGCATCCATCTTTCTTTCTCAGGTTAGGTTTCTTCTTCTTAACTTCTTCTTCTCTTTTTCTTCTTCTCTTTCGCCCCCATTTACCTAGGGTTCCTTCTGCTCTTTCGCCTTCCACCACAATCCTTTTCTCAGCATCTTAACAATCACTTTCTTTTCCTCTCTTACACGCAATTTTCGCCAAACCATCTATTTTAAAACCCAAATTACTAATCTTTTTATTTCCTTTTCTCAATCTTTTTATTTCATGTGAAACTTGATGAGTCTCAGAAGCAATAAAGCCAGAATTGTATGGTCTTGCTGATCGCTGTTGACCAAAATGGTGAGGAAGAAGATACCGATCAAGAAGATCGTGAACGTGACTGCGAGGCAGGTCACATTTTCAAAGAGGAAGAGTGGGCTTTTGAAGAAGGCACGTGAGCTTTCTCTTCTCTGTGATGCTGAGATTGCTCTCATGGTCTTTTCACCTGGTGGCAAACTCTTCGACTATGCAAGTTCAAGGTACTTTCTTCTTCCCACGCACACTTCCCCATGTTCGAGTTCACCACACACAGATCAATTCACCTGTTTCTTTCAATTCAAATTTTATCATTCCTTAATTTGTAATAATGTCTCTAGGGTTTAGGGTTCACTCCACATGGATTTTGTTTCAAATGTTATCATCATGTTTGGATTGCTGTTTCAGAGTGTAAACAAGGAAAAAAACTCGAAACAAAATTGTATGCTTTGTGTAAACCTTGTTCTTAACATTCATGATTCATCCCATGCACATGCGGATTGGTGTTCCTTAGTGTAACATTGTTAAAATTGGTTTCTGCATACACTAGTATACAAAAGTTCATTTATATCATTTTTCTAAGTGTTGTTTTGAAGAAACTTTACAAAAATTTCATGAGTCATTTTAGTTGTATAAACTAGTAGTAATTGCTGTCATATATCAGTAGTATTTGTTTTTCTAACTTCACTTTTTTTCATGAAATTATTAATGGAACTGTTTAATATATACTTTATTCACACCCTCTTTGAACTGTTTAAGGTATGATTTATGGATTATATATTGGAAATATAGGTAATTGTGTAGTGGAATGTAAGTATGTAGGGAATGATGAGTTGATTATGCTGCTACTGTATGTAGTGAAGTGGTTGTATATTTGCATGAATCAGTAGGGATTGAAAGGGGTCTTTATCAACTAGTATTCATTTTGTGATTTTAAAATACAAAAAGTATTCTAGACAAAATTTGTTGTGCATGTTAAGAAATGGACTTTAAGTCTAACTCAACCCCATAAAACCGGTTCATAGGATTGAGGTTTGCACCCACTTATATACAATGAAAGACTCTAATCTCTAGTCGATGTGGAATCTCCATCACATCCCCTCACGCTGAGAGTGATAGATAGAAGCTCGTGCATATGAGTGGTGACCTGATAAACCTAACAAATATTCGATAGGATAGACTCGAAAATGACTTTGATACCATATTAAAGAAAAAGAAAGAATAGGATAAATCCCTTGTGTATATTGAATACATAGGGTTATGTTTATATAGGTAAAGAAACATATGGGCTAAGCCCATTACATAAATATGAAATATATAACCATATCTATAATATCTCATAATATCAAATAATATCTAATTATATCTAATAATATCTAACAATCATCACTGTAAAGAAATTTGTATATTTTGGGAAAAAATCCAAAATGCAATTATGTTCAATTATTAATACACGAGTAATTTTAACATGAGAGAAAAATCAAGTGTAATTTAAACACTATTATTAGTTGTATTGATATTTTATTAATAAGGTATTTATTGATAATGTTGTAACAAGATGACAAGAATTAGTATTATTGATATTTTATTAATAAGATATTTATTGATAATGTTGTAACTAGATGATAAGAGAGTGGGTGCGGGTATGATTACTACGTACATTCTATTTTTTAGATAAAAATTTATATTTATATCCAATTGTCTCATTAAATATTTTAAAAAAAATATAAAAAAACTTGATTTTATTAAGTGTTTAAGGATAAAAAGATACATATTTTTTTTTCTAAAGTATCAAATAATAATTATATAAATATTAAATAATTATTCAAAAAAGTTAAACTCAACAAATGGCTTACTTAGAAATTTCTTACTTTACCTAATAAGTTAAATATGTTTTAGTAGTTTGAAAAGGAAATACATATGAAGTCGTGGATAATGTGAATATGAATATATTCATTTCTATCGTCGTGCCAATTTAAAAAATCAGATATTACTTATAATTATATCCAACCTTATTATAATTCTCCATTAAAATTGGGATGACTTTAGACAATACCAAAAAATGGATTGATTTTTCATCTCTAATTGTTACTTTATGGGTCTTTTATAGAGTTAATTCATTGAGTTGAGTTATATGATTGAAATACTGATCATGAAAAACAGCATTAATTACATTAAACTCTAAGTTTATAGCTTTGGTTTTTAATTGTTTGATCAGAGTGTGAAAGAAACTATAAAAAAGTGTATCAAAACTGAACTCATAAACCATATTGATATATTGTATAAGTTTAAGATCAAATTAAGTTAGGATAAAGTCACTAAGAATAATTTCAAAGCTATGCATTTACAAATTTAATCAAGAACAGGTCAATTATTGGCTGGAGATCTGATAACCACAAAGTTAATTAATCTTTGGCTGAAGAGAGGTATTATCATTTCTTTCTTTATATATCAGCTTAATGATCAAATTCCTTGAAAGGTTTGGATTAACTAAATCTGAATTTAATTTCTATAGATTGTTGGTATAATTTTTTTACAATATTAATTAATTAAAAATTTGGGTTGATGTAACTTTTAATTAGTTATTATACATTTTCACTGGAAAATTATTGGTGCAAAGTTTTTTCTTGAGTAAAATAGTGAACTCCCAAAATTAGCCTAAGAATCGGCCAAGAGGAGATAGAAAATTTTATTATAAATATGATGTATTTAGTGGAACAAATTTAAAAGGAAATAAAGGAAGGATACTGAAAAAAATTGTATCATCAGCTAACAAAAAATTATATTAGATATAATTATTAGAAAAAATAAGTTATTAGGAGTTTATGATTGAATGACAGTATTATATGTATTATTTATATTTTATACATTTGTTATCAAATTTTCCAATTAAAGGTGGATATATTTATGTAAATTTTCATAATAGATATTTGATCTCATATATAGTTTAAACAGAAAACATAAAAAAATCCAAGTTCTTTTCTAGCCCTAAAGAAATTAACGTGCAACCTTTTTTTCGTTATTTGAAGTATGCAGAAAATAACAGAAAGACATATTTTACGGTCAGAGTTTAACCAAGACAAACTAGACCAGTTACCTCCCACGGAACAGGTACTTTTTTGTTTTTATTTTTTATTCCACCAGTGGAGTTTTATTGTGCATTCAAGGATTTGAATAGCAAAAAAAATCAATATTCATGATTCTGAATATTATAGAAACAGGATGGTATGATTATGTGATTGAAGGAGTGAAGGTAAGAGAAAAAAAAAACATATTGATTATCGTCTCTACAAGAAGAGTGCAAGACTATAGGAAAGACAAGACAAAGAGTATCTACTTCAGAAGAAGACGTTGATAGTCTATTCCAGAGTTGATTGTCTAACACTCAATAGCGTAGATGGTTTAACACTAAGTAGACGTTGATCATCAAATCCTTTGTAGACTGTCTAATATTAAGTAGATGCTAATTGTCTATAATCATGTGTAGACCGTCTAACCCTGTGTAGATTGTCTAACACCAAGATTTGATAATCTATTATAGAGTTGATCGTCTAACACTTAATAAAATAGATGGTTTAACATTAAGTAGACGTTGATCATCAAATCCTTTGTAGACTGTCTAATATTAAGTAGACGCTAATTGTCTATAATCATGTGTAGACCGTCTAACCCTGTGTAGATTGTCTAACACCAAGATTTGATAGTCTAATCCAAAGTTGATCGTCTAACACTTAATAGAGTAGATGGTTTAACACTAAGTAGACGCTAATTGTCTATAATCATGTGTAGACCGTCTAACTCTGTATAGATTGTCTAACACCGTCTAACCCTGTGTAAATTATCTAACACCGTCTAATCCAGAGTATATTGTCTAACACAATACTAGATGCAGACCGTTTGACCTATACAATCTAACACAAACTGTCTATCCCAAAAAATAAAGTTAAGAACCCTCCTCAAACCGGGAGTACAAGTCGAACATTCCCAGAACAAATGTTGTTGAGCTAAACCGGTAGCAAGAATTTCACAAGAATATCAACAAGTTGAACTTTGATAGATGTAGGTAAAAACTTTAATAGAGCATTGTTCACCTTCACTATCACAAATGTCCCATTCTCATGTGCATATATCAGGAGAACAATTTACACCAGTGGTATTTAAGCAGCTTGAAAGATTATTTTAAGGGCATGTAACATAATCCACCTTCAACTTCAACTACCTCACTTTTTTCTTTTGTCTTTATATCCTGAATTACGCAAGATTTTGAAAAGAAGATAAGATTGTGACTAGAAGCTAATTTAGTATGTATGTTAGCAAATGTCATATTTTGTAGTAGTGTGGCTCCAATTTCTCTGGTCATTGTACAGATTAGAAGCAGTCATGCTTATTTGAAGAAGGAATTGGAAGACAGAAGTCGTGAAATGAGGTATTTCTAACAAGGAAAATGTTGATGATTTCAACACAAAAGGGTTTATTTTATGATTCCATGTATTGTAATTTTACACTTTGATCTTAGACAACTGAATGGAGAAGAACTGCAAGGATTGAGCTTCAAGGAACTACAGAAATTAGAAGGACGACTTGAGTCATCCTTGAACTGTGTTTATAAAGCCAAGGTTCATCACTTTTCTCTATCTTACACACAAATTTACATTTCTGCTCACACTCTTTAACATTCAACTTCTGCTATGTCTTTCAGGTTCAAAACTTTATAAGAGATATCAATATCCTTACTCAAAAGGTAAACACCATATAAATTTTCTAATTATAGTTATACTTAGCATTTATTCAACTATGCTTCACTAAAAAATATCATATAGTAATTATGCATCATGTTAGTATAATGAATTTTATGCAGATCTGCAGAATTTACATTAACACTCCTAGAATCTAGACATGGGTTGTTTAAACAGCTTTTATATAGAATTTATTTGAGCTTCTTAAAATATATTCAGTCTCAAATTTGTTAACTTCTTTTAATATATTTTATGAATAAATTTGACATAAATTCTTGTGTGATTACCCACCACAATTTCACTTACCAACAAACAAAAACATTACTAGGTATTAGGATTTTTTTATTATGTCATAAATGTGATGTAGACTTTATTAAAGGTCAATCTTTAAATAAACAACGTCTTAGCTTTTTTAATAAAGTTTATGAGCTTTTTTAGTAAAGTTTCTTTCCATAGTATATTGTATTTATCTACAAGATTCAAACCTAATTTTTTGTTTAAAAGATCCAAATTCAATTACACTCGTATCAGCACAATCTCATTTCATTGAGATTAATTAAATTAATATGTCTAATGAAAAGTAAATCATTAGTATAAATATGATTGATTTATATCATGCATCAATAACTACTTGAATTTTTTGTTTGTATTTTGCTGGTTTGTAATGCTTTTGGATTGTAATTTTAGAAGTGTGGTTTTGGAAATTATATAAAAGTTGAGACATTTTCAAAATATTTTTTTTAATTTATTTATTCTTTGCTGAAATTTTTTTGTTGTTGAGAGTTTTAATACTTAGTAGTCACAATGTGAATATTTCACACGATAAACAAATATAAATCCAAAATTTGTATATTGAGGTATTAACAATTTAACTACTAAACACTATATTTATGTTAATTCACTGTGAATCCAATAATACATGTTAATTCAGTAACTCAACAAAATAAACTGGACAAGTATGTTAGTATACAACAAAGTAATGAATTTGATTGGTTGATTAGTTGATTTTTTTACACATGTTGAGCTAAAAATGTCATATATAGTTTTGTATTGCTATCATAATTCTGCTGCATCAATAATCTGGCTCAATGATGCTTAATTATCACTTCTCATTTCTCTAAGCAGCAAAACAAACTCATGGAAGATAACCGACTGCTAAAACAGGTAACAAATTTTCACTTCCTATATTATTAAGAAATCCAAAGTAAAATGTATTCTATGAGTGTACTCTGCTTTGGTTTTCAATGTAAATCACAGTTAACAGTCAAAAACACTTAGCTGAACTGTTTTTATTAGTATGTGATCTCTTTTACAGTTCCTCTTCTTTGTCATTGTAGAGGATAAGTTCTAGGAATGAAATTTGTTCAGTCCAGAGACATGAGCATGAACAAGAGCAATCCTTTGACACCTCCCTCACATTGGGGTAAGTTTCAATGAAGTTTTGTTTGATATGGCTTTAGAACTCATGAATGAACATTGTGAGGAACTTCATTATTTTCATGCATGTCCTTTGCAGGCTACCTTTTCCTTCTGACTCAAAATAGAGTTTCAGAGCAATGTTAGTGAGAAAAAGGAAGAGTGAATCAACAAGAAAAAGAAAAGATTCATGTATACAGAAGGTGGTCATTTCAAAGTCTCTCAGTTTTTTCTTTTCTGCTAATTTCTGTTTGTTAGCATAACAGTAATGCATTCAGCTATAATCATCTCCAAATTTGCTAGGTTAATGTATCACTTTAAACTTAAACTTTAACCTACTACTCTAAATTATTTATATATATATATATATATAATAAAGAATAATTTTACCAATTTAACGGTTACATTATCATTTCATCAAATTTTATTAAAATTTAATATATTTTAAAAAATATATATATGCATTAATTTTAATTTATATAAATAATACAACAAATTTATATTGATGTAACATATTGTCTATATAATATAGATAAATAAAGCTTTATTTCAACGATTAGATGAAAAATGATTTAATTAAAAGATACTAATTGACCTAGAATTGGATAAATTATTTTTATTTATGTATATGTGTTTTTTTCTTTATTTAACTATGTTTGACAATTTAAATTGTGAAATTGTGAAATTGGTGAATGTAGTGTTCGAACCCTCGTCTACAAGACTTAATTAGATTATAGTAGAAAATTTGAAGTGACTTAAATATTTTAATCTGTCCTATTTTATTGTATACATAATTTTTTTAAATCTTTTATTATTGTGTATAATGGTTGGTATGAGAAATATTTTTGTTTGAAATAATCAACTTTTAGATGAAAAACTATTAACATAACTTTGTTAGATTTTTTAATTGTAAATTAAAATTTTGAAAATAAAACTTAATTATAGATAAGTTATGCAAATTTTTCATATCTTATAATAAAAAATGTGAGATGACTTAGACATTTTAATTTGTCGGAAATATATTTTATTTTAAGATATACATTAGTGTTTTAATATTTATTGTTATATATAATTGTTGATATAATAAATATGACTAAATTTACCTTTGTGTGAGATAATCAAATGTAGAATATTATAAATAACTTTTTTTTTAAATTGTAGAAACTTCTCTACATATGCAAGTCACAATAATGTGGAAAAAATAAGCATGCATTGACAAGAAAACAACTAGAGAAAAAAAATAGTTATAATGATTAAGTTAAATACTATTTTGTAAAGAATTAAATATTATATTTTTATTATAAATTGATTTTTGTTATTGGTCCAAACTTCTTTAAACCTTATGTGTATTTATAGTAAGGAAATTATTGGAATGAGTACTTGTAGTAAGAAAATTATTAGTAAAATATTTCATATTGACTCATCGCTTATGTAAATGTTTTTAATATTATAATACAATCTACATTATAAATTCGTTTGTTACATAAAAAACACTGGTAAGAACCCATTCTACAAGTATCCAAGAGTTTTAAAGTTTGGACTATGGACAAAAACCAATTTCACGTTGTAGTATAAGGATGAAAAATATATTTAACCCTTTTATAAACTATAAAATTATTGGCATCTAAAATAGTTTATATTATTAAATAAAAAAAATTATAAAATAGTTTTTATCAAACATTAGCTACTAAGATTTTACTACCAACTACTTTAGATTTTGAATAAGTTTGGTAGGTGATATTAGATATCAATATATAAACTATTTTATAAATTTTTATTGATAATAGAAACTACTTTGAATACTAATAATTTTTTTAGTTTATAAAATAGTATCTAACTTAATCATATTGACTAATTATTGGTATTAAATAATTTTCTTGTAGTGATAGTTACCCCAATATAGTTTTGGGGTCACTTTTAGATATCAACTTTGCATTTTAATAGGTCAAGATATTATAATAATAAAAATATAAAAGTTAAATAGTGACTAAAATGTTTATTAATACACTTATATAAATTATTTACATTATTCATATTAGGCTTTAACACCTTACCATCATCTTTAGTCACTACGAAATTTCTAACAGACTCCTTCACGTAAAGGGCATCGTGTTCACGCCAAAAATATTATGGAGAACCTAATAGTGGGTGACATGATAAACTCAAATCTCAACATAGTGGAATCTTAACAACTTTGATACTATATTAAACTTTGTACTATATTATGAAGGGAGATTAATTATTTTTATAAAAGCTTTCATGTTAGGTATCATTATGCAACTTGACATCTCAGTTAGGCTGATACCTAAAACAACAACAATCATATGCAATCACATGAAAAAAAAATATCATTAAAAAAAGAAAAAAGAAAGAAAATATAAAATTATAGGAGGACTATATCAAAACCCATATGCTAACAAAAATAATACATATATAGACTATACTTATTCATTAAGAATTTTAAGAACAAAATAGATGGAAGCCTATTATACCAATGAAATGAGTTTCTATGAATATTTCTCTATGAATAAATCTTAAATTAGTCAACTTATCAGTACATGCATTTCTTTCACAAAAAATATGAGTAACCCTAAAACTGATTTTCTCACCGTAATTAAATATGATTAAATTTAAATATAATCTAGTAATTAAAGTGAGTTTTGTTCCTATTTTTTTAAGGGTAATATGACCTTTATCTATATAACATAAATAACCATTTTAATTCTTTCTATAATCTTATACATAAATTAGAAGACAAAATACTGATAGTAATGAATAAATTGAATTAATTAAATCCGATGGATAAAAAGTATTTTAACAAGACAAGATAAATACCCATGTTATCAATAGGTTGCCAATCCACATCCTTTTATTCCAATGCAAAATTTAAACAAATCAGCCATAAAATCACAATTGTAGGAAAAATAAACTGAAGCAAGCACAAACATAAGTGTACAACACTTGACAAAATACACTTTATGCATTTAGAAACACAATACACAATAATAAAGTTAGTAGGTTTTTCAAATTTAATTCATTTAGTAATAATCAAACATACATAATAAAAGCTAAATTAGTTATAATTTTAATCATTACCGAATTAATTTGTTTTAATTAAAAACTGTAAATGCGTTTTATCAACTGAACAATTTTGATTTAGAACACTCAATCAGGCATTTGGCCGAGTTTATCTAAAAGAAATAGCTAATTTTTTTTATAAATTAAAATATTAAAATCAAAATAGAAATGAATATTTTTTAAAATCAATTTTTAAATAAACACTTTTTTTTCAGAAATATATTAATTCAAATTTTGAAAGTTGATTTAAAAAGAGTAAAAAAGAGATAAAAAAGAGACAACACTAACCATCACTAAAAAAACTCATTAAATAACAATAAATTGAAATCTAAGTTAACTATCACAATTTTAGTACTAATATCTTAAATCATAAATGAGTATTAATTAGTCTTTTAAAGATTAATTTAAAATTTAAAATATTAATAACTAAAACTTTAATAATTAATAATTAAATACCAAATTAAAAATCACTTTATAAATTTTTATTTAATAATAAAAATTATTTTAAATACTAATAATTTTTTTAATTTTTAGACTAGTCTTTAATTTATTTCAATAATAACTAATTATTTTAGTTTTTAAACTTAGTTAGAATTTGATAATTTTGTTACTATTTATATTTGGTTAGAAGAAATTAAAGAAGAAGAAAAAGAATGAAATGAATTTATATTGCATGGTGTGAATGATTCTGAAGATGGTGGAATCACTATTATTCTGATTTAGAGAATGTTATTTGGTTTTAAAGTTTGTATTGCGAATGAGATAAACTTTGGATTTTGAGTGCAGAGAATGAAGGTGGTGGTGATGAATGTAGAGTGAGAAAGGGGTCCAATCGTTGAAAGAAGAAGACAAAAATTGCTTCACCAAAAGCATGTAATTACTGTATAAATATTGCAAGACATTTGTAATTTTTCTTCTTAGCTATTTTCTCCCTCTCTCCAACTCGCTCTCTCTCACTCGCTCACTCGCTCATGACTCGGCGCAACCGATCATCTTCTTCCTCAACCAAGAAATTCGATGTGTTCGAGTTCAATGACGAAGACTACAGCATCGAGAAAGCCTCTAGGAAGTTTTTCAGCAAGGTCGAAAACCCTAGCAGGTCTCGCTCTTCCCCTGTCACCAAACACGACTTCCTCCAAGCCTGTAAGTAACTATCTCCACTCTTTCAATTTCTCGTTCGTTCATTCATTCGTTAGTTCTCATTTCTCGTCATTTTTATCTGCAGTTGCGACCGGTTCAAATTCCAAACCTGTATCCATTGACGTTACCGCTGATCATATTGACCTCGATGAGGAACAAGGTACTGATCATTCAGGCACGAACTATTTACTCCTTTTTGTGTGTCTGATTATGGTTTATGTGTTTTTCTTGTGTTTCGTGTGGATCAGAAGAAATGACACAGTGCTCCACGGAGGAAATTGCTGCTCAACCGTTAGAGGTTATTGATGACGATGATGGCCGTGGAAATGATGATGGTTATAATCGAGAAGAAAATGATGACACGCGGCTTCAACTTTCTGCTGATGAAAAGATGTCTGGCTACAGTGATTTTGTAGAAAGCGACTTTGACTCGAAGGTAATAATCGGTGCTGCTCTACTTTTTTTTCCCTTTCGCAATTCATGCTGACATGCTTAGGGCGAAAGAAACTCTTGGTTCTTTTTGGCGACCTTTAATTTAACGCTGTTTCAGAATGAGTCACTTGGTGTGGCTTCTGATGACGACGACGCAAGTCAAACGAGTTCTTCTTCTACATCGACTTCAAATCCATCTGCAGATGAAGGTATTTTTTCCCGCTTTAAGAATTTTTTTATGATATTTGAGGTGGTATTGTTTTGCTTCTCAGTACTGGTTTTTCCTTTGCTAATTGTCGGTTCTGATTTTTTTTGTACACCTTAGTTAAGTTTGGAGACCAGCTAGTGGAGCATGATGATTCGGCTGCATTTGTAATTGTAAGTGTACTTGTCATGTTTTTATTTTACCTGATCGTTGTAATCTGTGGAGATTATATATCAAAACTTTTTTTACATTATGGAAAAAATGAAATTTGTTCTATGTTCTCTTATCCCTCTTGCTTTAGGGGGGCAATAAATCTGATTATGGCATTTAAAAGACTATTTCTGCATCCAGTAGCTTATGTTGAGCCTCAAATGAGAAACTTCCTAAGTTGAGAATCGAGAACTATTAATTAATAGCCTTTGGATTTACAAATAATAGCTAAGATTAAAATTTTCTTAAGGTGATGAAGGTCTCTTGTTCAAGAAACTGTTATTCCCTCTTTGGTACTGTTCAAGAAACTGCCACATCAAAGTCATAGTTTCCATCAACATTTTGACGTGAGAAAATGCTACTCAAACAAAAAAAACCTCTTCATTAGAAAATACCCAGTGTTGAAATGATAGTCTGAATTAGCGTGTGTGGTTGCCAATAGGGGACTGAGGAGTAGGCTACAGTGACACAGTGGATAATTGTGTTGTTGATACTTGGACAGAGTGTGAATTGACACGTAGCACTCTGAGGCAACAAGGAAGGCAATTAGTGTCGATGTATCTGGATGGTGAATCGTTGCATGTAGAAGACAACAGAGGCGTGTGCCTTGATTTAAGAAGTGTTTTGATCTATGAGAACTATAAATCTGGACTCCATACACACTCATACACACATGATCAAGATAAAAAGTTATTGGTCACATGATGACATAAAAAACTCATGCATTCATCTTTTAATCTTCAGCATTCAAATATAATCTAACGATCTAAACTGGTAGTTTTCATTTCTCACAGGAACTGATTTCTTCTCATCTGATATTTTCTTCCTATAAATGGAATATCTTGTTAGAGTGAAAATGAAAACTATAAAATCAAAGACCATTGTACGCACACTAGTGTTGTGGAAAGCACATTTACACTTGCCGATGTTGAAAGATAATTATTCATCAGAAAATTTATCGTAGAATAGTTTTGAAATTGGAAGGAATGTTATACGAAATGGAATTATTTGTTTCCGTTTTATTTAGTGGAATGATATTCTGCACTTGATTTGGTTTTCTAAAATCTCTACGTTCTTAATGCTTCATAGATCCCCCAGCTTATTTTTTGAACTAAAATCTGCTATTTTACCACCCTTTTGATGCTCTGCAATTCATTTGGTCTGCATGTGTGTTCTGATCTGGCCAACTCATTAAAAGACAGTTCTTAAAACAGTGATTGTTGTACATACATATAATTGTTGGTCTTTTGTTGGATTTATTTTTATTTAATAGTATTTGGCTTAAAATGATTTATTTTCTAATGCTTAATCTAGTTCTTTGATACATCAAATGATGTATGTACGAACTTAGTATTTTTAATGTTGGTTAGATATTTCTGGTAAAGCGTACTGGTTTCTTCCCGTGCAGAATGATATAGAAAAGGTGGTTGATGTCATCCCTGATTTTATTCAATTCGAGGATTTGTATTCCACTAGGTCTCAGTTAACATTCTCATGCAACTCCCTGAAACTTGAAGGCTTAACAATCAATGGAACTAGGGAAACTTTGAAAATTGAGTGGTCAACTCAAGATATCATAAAAATTGAATCATGTTGGTTTGGAAATGTAAGTTGAATGCTCCCACCCCAAACCCTCACCCTCATCTTTCTTTTATTAATCTCTTATCTCTCTTACAAATAAATTTGATTTTCGTCTATCTTTAGATTGAAACAGCCTTGATCAACCTTCTTCTGAAATCAAAAGATTATAGTGAAGCTGGAAATACAAATCAAAATCCAGGTGTGACTACTTTCAATAATTATGCTTTCATTCTTTTTTTTTGTATCAATGCAAAGTATATTTGATCTCTCCTTATTTTTTAAAATTTGAAATTCTTAATCAATGACAACTATGGATATGATGATATTCCTTTCATTTATTTTACTTTATTTGATATTTCATAATAATAAATTCCCTTCTTATTCAGGAATAATTTAGTTAGATTCCCTACTTTTTGCTGGTTACAATTTTCATTTCTTTATTTTTGAGGGGAGGGGTTGTGATAATCTTGCTATAATATTTCGGCATTGCTTGAAAGTTTATGCAGGCTTTAAGCTGTTAAAGTTTGCAGTCTATGATTCCTTTTGGTACAAGGCAGAAGAAGCAATCAAACTATTGGACACAAGATACACAGATATATGGAGCACACTTTTTGAGTAAGAATGTTATTTGTAATTTTTTGGAGTGTAAAATATATATTTTGTAATTGCAATACCTGAATTAAATTTTTATGGATAAAAAAAAGCATGCCAAATTCTCTTATCATCACTGATCATAGGAAATGAGAGCGAGCCTGAAGGTGCATGTACATTATGTTGGTCTCTCTCTGCCTTAGTTAATGTACAGTATATTTCACGAGGGTGATATAGAGATCATATATGTCTATATCAGTTGGTATTATATTTTAGTACTCATCCTATTTAGTTTTCAGTTTCCATTGTGGTGACATTGATTTCGATTATGATAAGTTTTCAATGCTGTTATTTTTTGAAATGTTGTCCAAATTTTGTCTTTCAATATGGTGGTTTTTTGGGTGCTTAGTGTACTTGACTGTTCAAAAGTTTGTTACTTAAATGGTCAAATTCTGTACTTGACTGTTCCAAAGTATGTTGCTCAATATCATAAGGTGTTAATTAGTGTTGTTTATTATTCCCCCATGCAGCAGTGATGCAGATAACAGTGGAAATATTTCTGCATTGGGGCAACACTACTTTTTCTCTCAGAATCGTTATTTTCCCAAGTAAGTCCAACTTTTTTGCTTCTGTTTTTAGAAATATGATCCTTGTTACATTGAGTGTTATATCAATAAATTTTATAATTTCGATTCATCATTACAGTAATTCACCAGTTGTCTCTGTTACTTCCTTTGATTATGATCCCGAATTTCTTGAGCCCCTAGCTATTGGAAGTAAATTGTTTATCTTGCTGCTTTATATAATTTTTTGTACTTTTAGGGTTATATAGTATGATGAAAAAATACATGAGAATGCACCTAATATCTTATGCTGTTGAGAGTTGGTTCTTAACACAGTATTTGAATCTCTTCAGTCAAGCATTCAAAAGTTGAATCCACCCTATTGATCTCAATTATATTAAATTAAATTTTTCCATGCTCATTATCCCAATTATATTAAATTTCAGCTGAAGGGGGGCTAGCACTATTGATCCATGCTGAAAGTAAAAAAGAATTAGGAGTTTTGTTTAGCCAAAAAAATTTATGAGCTTGCATTTGATAGCTTGAACTTTTGTGATGTTTTATTCTTGAGTAAACCAATAACTGTAGGTCGTGTCCTTGCCCTTAACTTGGTTTTTCTTGCCACTGCATTTATTTAGCAAATATTTTCGAACTATCTTAATTATTGATGAGAAATTATTTGTTTGTGATCTTATATTATGCAGTTTTGATGAGGCTTTTGATGAAGTTATTTATCCAAAGGGGGAGCCTGATGCTGTTTCTATTAGTAAGAGAGATCTTGAGCTTTTACAGCCGCAGACATTCATTAACGATACCATCATCGACTTTTATATCAAGTAAGCATGGTAGTGGAAATTGAAACTTTTTTTATGCATTCAAGAATGCTGCTATAATTGACTTATATTAGTCAGAAAGTGGTGTTCGCCTACCTTTCTTTCTCTGCCTTTCTCTTGTACATGCATGTACATATGTGATCTTTATTACTCTCATCACTGATTCTTGTATCTTCATTTTTTATCTTGGTAGAAAAAATTGCTTTTGTTTGCCAACTTCTCGAGATCTTGTGAAAAAAGTTCATTGCCAAAAAAATCTATCCAAACAAGCACTCCTTGACATTTTTTTTTACTTGAAATAGAATAGTCCCCTTATGTTTGAGACTTTCCTCTGCGTATGAACTGACATTTGCTAAATTTGGCTTATTTATAGGTATTTGAAAAATAAACTCCCTACTGATGAACAGGACCATTTTCACTTTTTCAATAGCTTCTTCTTTCGCAAGCTTGCTGATTTAGACAAAGATCCATCAAGTGCTTGTGATGGTAGAGCGGCATTTCAGCGTGTACGCAAATGGACTAGGAAAGTTAACCTTTTTGAAAAGGATTATATCTTGATTCCCATAAACTACAGGTAAGAGAGTCCAAGAGAACATCTTACTTGAAGATACGATTTTTTCACATCTTGAGAATCATTAATGTTTCTTGATGACAGTCTTCACTGGAGTTTGATTGTCATTTGTCATCCTGGTGAAGTGACATGCTGCCAAGGCAAGATATCTGTCCTTTCAGTTATTCTTCTGTTGTTATTCGCTGAATTTTACCATTTTATTTATTTGATTGTATTGTAGATGAAGAAATTAATGAATCTTCCAAAGTACCTTGCATCTTGCACATGGATTCCCTAAAAGGAAGCCATAAAGGTCTGAAGAATGTTTTTCAAAGGTAGCTTGCTGATAACTGAGATTGACATATATGTCCACCTTCTATTTTCTAGTCAATGTCAATTTGGAGGTCCAATAAATATTACCCTCTTCTCATAATTTCAATCCATACAAAAATTGACATTTTGTTTTAATGACTGGAATGCTATATGAAGTTGTTTGAATACCTTTTTTGTAATTTGACTTAAAAGAAAGTAACATAGTATAGATTAATGGAATTGCCCCACCTATATAACTGGTGTCCAATATCTTTACATGACAGTAGTTTTCCAACAGTTACTTAAGCGACTATATTAATCATTCGAAAGTAGTCACCTTTCGAATTGACTAACAGTTGACTTGTTGACGCTACTTGTCATCAACAGTTAACAATGAATGGTTACTTTGGTCACTATCATGAATCACTAGAATGTAGTCAGCAGTTTTCATTGCCAGAAGTTGATTTGTTGACTTAACCCACTGCCACTTGTCACTGAAATCTCATATTTTAACCCTTACCCTACCAAACAGTTAGCAATGAATGGTGACTCTGCCCACCATAGTCAATCACTAATCACCAAACTTCTGCCAAGCCCAACACTACCAGCATAATAATAATAGTCAATCCTGTTAATGTTGTCAACCACATGTGACATTAGAGTCCATATCAAACAACTACCTCAAGACATTTAAGTGTTGATCAGTGAAGTTTAATTTTAAGTGGCAAATAGCTTAAAACTTGTATTGATATTTTGTCTGAGGTTGAACCTTGGGCTTAAATGGTTTCACAAGGCTTTGTTGACAGATATATTTCCTCACAGGAATTTAAATAGCTAGTACAGAAAATTCAGTAGAAACGAAAGTCCATTTTAATTAATTACAAACTTGTATGAGTAGAATTCATCTGCTTTCTGTCCTTGTGCAGAATCTGACAGTGCTTTCTTTTATATATTTTGTAATGACAGTTACCTATGTGAAGAATGGAAAGAGAGGCACAGTAATGTGGTGGATGATGTTTCTTCTAAATTTCTACAAATGAGATTCATCTCACTTGAGGTAGTCTATTATTAAATTCCACATAAGTAATCCAGTGCAATTTTTACTAGACTGGTTTTTCCTTCCTTTTCTATTTCAGCTGCCTCAGCAGGAAAATTTATACGATTGTGGCCTCTTTTTGCTCCATTATGTGGAACGTTTTCTGGAAGAAGCTCCTGGAAACTTTAACCCTTTTATGATTACGAAGTTCTCTGACTTTGTAAGTGACTTCCCATGGCATTAAAACTTGAACAGGATATGTAGTCTCATTTTGCATTTCCAGTGATATAATTTTTCTTTGACTTTCTTTCAAATTTCTCTCAAGTAGCACCATTGTCCGTTGTATCTTGCTTTCATGATTCTGTAATCTGTTGATGCTCTGGCTGATTCCATCAAGTATTATGTCAGCTGAGAAAACTTTAGGAAATTCATGACAAAATGCATGCTGCTATGCTCCTCTGTCTTTTTCTGAATTTGGTAAGACATTAGAGAACCTGAACTGAGGTATATATGTGAGACCAGTTGATTTCCTAAGTGTTTTTTATACTCTATTTTTCCCTTTTTAAAATGAGGCCTTGAATTTCAGATCGTTTGGTGCTTGTGCTTGGGTGTGTCAGATGTGTGTTTCACTGTTGTGAATTTAACATTATTATATTGATTTGGTTATTTAGATGAATGATATTTCTTAATTGTTGTCATTCTTACATGCATCTGTTTTAATTGGCACCTGCATTTTTTTTAAACGCCATCGTCTGTGTGACATGTTTACTTTGTTCATGTTATACAACAGTTAAGTCACAGTTACATTTCTTCTCATGATTTCCAGTTGAGTAGTAATTGGTTTCCTCCACCAGAGGCTTCTCTGAAACGATCTCACATACAGAACCTAATTTATGATATATTTGAAAATAATTCTTTGGAATCACGTCCTACCGATTGTCTTGACAAAGGTCTTCCTTCTGAAGACCCTGCCATTGTTGTAAAGACGAAAGTGGAAGAAGATTCCCTTGGGGGATGCTGCTATTCAGACTTGTGGTGTGTAAAAAATCCTTTAAATTCCTCTATTGAACTAGAGACTGCTGATATTCAGCATCCAGCGGCTTCGGCTTCACCTGGAAGAGTTTCATCGTGTTTGGGAGGACCAGCACTTGTTTCCGAGGACGACTTGCAAGTAATTTCACATTCTGATTGTCTGCAGATGTCGGCTTGTGATCAGAGGGGCTTCTTGTCACCATTAGAGGTAAATGAATTGAATAATTCGGATTTTAACTTTCTATGTTTATTACATGCTTTTAACTACCCCTCTTTTTCTCATTTTCACCATCTAAATTATTAGAATTAAGATTAGAAATGAAGAAATAAAATGGTCACCCTAGTTATTCATCTGCTTAGGATATGAAAATATGTTGCTATACCAACTGAAGAATTTCACTTTTCATGCTCTAATACAGGAAATTGATGAATCTGATGAGGAAACTGGTTTATCAGTAGAGAGGGAGAAATCCCAATTGGTATATGATTTCCCATCCACATCATATGCCAGCAAAGATCACGGAGCATCAGAATCATCGCAGCATGGATTTTCTGTAAATTTTGTGAAAGCTTTTGAAAACCATTCTCAGTCAAGAACATCTACTACATTATCCTGGCTCCCATTGAATACAAGTACTCATGAAGACCAGCCTCTTAACAAAATCGATGAGTCCAAAATTGAAGACAAGACAGTAGTTGAGTGTTTATCGACCTCTGTTGAGGAGCTTACAGACTATGTTGTTCCGGATTCTCCAGGGGCAAATGATGCTGATGTGAGTTTTGTTAAGTCTCATTCCTCATTCCTTGCACTCGTATATATGAATTCATTAATAACCCATCAAATACTTGATTTTACTCAGAAGGCGAGTCTAGAAGAGGAGGATACTATAGTTAACAAGGAAAAGCCAGTGGCATTTGAATCTGATGAACCGGATGCCAAAAGGCCAAAGCATGATGCTGATGTGAGTATTGTTGAGTCTCCTTCCTCATTCCGTGAATATATGAATTCAGTAACCCATCCAATACTTGATTTGAGTCAGAAGACGACGAGTCATGAACAAGATACTTTAGTTAGCGACAAGAAAGAGACAGTAGCATTTGAATGTGATGAAGCAGATGCGAAGAGGCCAAAGATTATGATCGAAGGTGGTGGTTCAAGGCGCAGACTCACCAGAAGCATGCCAAAAGAAGCTTGTGTTTAGTCTCTTGTATTGTGAATAGGATTAGGCGCAGAAGATGGTTATAGATAGGCAAATTAAATATTTGAAATGACGTTGCAGAGAAATAGATTAAAAGGGGCTTTGTTCATACCAACTTCAGGCCCCAAACGGTGAAGCAATCTGCTAAATACTTTCGCCTCACCATTGCAGGATGACGTATAAAATTGTTTAATGCTATTTTTTGTCATAATTTTTCTGGCACTTTTTAATTTAGACATTATGAGGATGTGCCTGTGATACCTATCAGTTAAATGCTCAATTAAAAAATATGTATATATTTGTTGGATCTCTAATTTTAACATAATTTTAAAAAGGAAATATATTAATTTTTTAGAAATTCAAATTTATTATATAATATTTTATTATGAATATAAAAAAATTAACTAGTTATGAAAATATTTTTCTGTAAAAAAAATATTATAAAAATAAGACAATTTTTTAACTATCCATAAAAACTGAAACATATTTTACACATAAATTTTTATTATTAATTTATATAATTTATATAATTATATAATATATAAAGTCATTCTTTATTATTAATTTATATAATTTATAATTATATAATATATGAATTTATAATTATATAATATATGAATTTGTGATTTTACATCCTAATATTTTAGATATTATATGTATTAATATTTATCTTCCGTTAATGTTTATGTTCTACTTTAACGTTACTTTTAAATATAATTCGCTGTAATTAACAAATGTAAGCTCTTGTAAGAATTTATATAACTATTTTATTTATACTTTAGTTTTTACAATTTAAAAAATATTAAAATATTACTAATTTTAAACTTCGAAACAAGGAATATTTTAAATAATTTATTTATCCAACGTTAACAAATCATTTTGACTAAATTTTTTAAAATAAATTATAATAATAACATAAATAAAATTAATTTTAACTGTTAAACACAGAGATTCAATATTTAAGTTCTATCACAAGTATGCGTTTTAACACAATAATATTTTTTAAAATTATAATATTTTGTCAGGATGAAAACTAATCCAGTTTAATTAACTCATAATCCTTAATCCGCCGTCCATATAAGTCAAGATAAAAATGAATCCACACGCAGACAGAGAGAGAAATGGAGGAGAAGACGGAGAAGGTGAAGCGTGAGGCGCTGAAGATAATCGAAGAGTTTGAGGTTCTTCCAAAGCTGGTGGTTTTCGATCTCGATTACACTCTCTGGCCTTTCTACTGGTTCATTCCTACTTCCTACCCTCTTTTTCTTAACCTAATATTGTTTTCACTCTCTAATCTTTGAAATGAATCTTGTTTTCACTCTCTAATCTTTGAAATGAGTCTTGTTTTCACTCTCTAATCTTTGAAATGAATCTTGTTCACAATTCAGTGAGTGTCGATCGAAGCGTGAAATGCCCTCTCTGTATCCTCACGCCAAAGGCATATTGTTAGCGCTCAAAGAGAAAGCCATTGACGTTGCAATCGCTTCTCGCTCACCAACCGCTGACACAGCAATAGCCTTCCTCAACAAATTGAACCTCTCCTCACTCTTCGTTGCGCAGGTGAATTCTTGAACTCATCTTGCTTTTTTCAATTCGAATTCAACACACCATGCATAGGCTTTTTACTTTAATTTTGTTTCTCTTGTAAATTGTGGTTTCTTCAGGAAATATATTCCAGTTGGACACATAAAACGGATCATTTTCAGAGAATTCATTCCAGGACTGCTGTCCCCTTCAGCTCCATGCTCTTTTTCGATGATGAGAATAGGAACATCCATTCGGTAATAATAATATATACTCTCACACCTTTTCTTCTAAATTCGTTGAATCATCATCATCATAATCATGTAATATTGCCATAGGTCTCTAAAATGGGAGTAACTAGCATTTTGGTTGATGATGGGGTAAATCTTGAGTCTCTAATGTCTGGTCTTGCCCAATTCTCTCAAAACTGGAATGCTTCGCAGAAGAACAAGCCAGATACTTCCAACCCCGCTGCATGATTTTTGACATCCAATTGAGTTTTCTCTCTCTGGATTTTACTCAGAACCACACTATATTTTTTGTGCCAGTCGTTGCCCTTGAAATAAAAGGAAGCAAAGACACAGACTCGTATATGCCCATGGGAAACCTGGTATTTCAAACAGCTTGTACTTTAATATTGGACTGGAATTCTGTGCATTTCAATCAGAAACTAATTCATGAATTGGTGGTTGTTGTATTGTAGTCACTTAGCGAAATTTTAGTTAGATGAAATTCCAGTTTGCAGAATTCAGCTTCTCTACCTCTCTGCCTTTCTTTCTTCTCTTCTCTTCTCTGTATGGATTAAAAAATTAGAGACTCTGTACACTAAATAGTACACTAGTTTAGTTTGGTACTAATAAATTTATGTTGTGCTAAAAATAGTCAGTGCAACTTCTGCATAAATTAACAAAGAATACAATAAATTAAATAGTCTTAGACCATATGGCAAAAGAATTGGAAAGAATGTTGCCAACACTGTTAAATAGGTCTGACTACTAATTTGATCCAAACCTAAACAATAGAATACAGACAGATATTGCTAAGAACTAAAACAAAAGAATGCAGACCGATATTGCGTTTTTATCTTCCGCTCCCTTTTTATATGCATTTGCTAATGCCAGACAAAATATGTTTGAAGTGGCTTGCTAGTGAAACGGGCAAAGGACCAATACCTGCATGTTCCACGGAATTTCTCAGATGACTTATCAAAGGAAAAAGTACAGTATAACACCCAGTTAAACCCACAAGTATTTAAGTAAAAAAAAAAAAACTTTTGGCGTTTTAGGTGGAAAATTATTGATTGAGAAAAGGAGTAAATTAACTTTGAAATTTGAAGAAAAAAACTTGAACCAAAAGTAAGAAAAACTGAAAATACAACTAAACATTAAAATATCAATCATTACGTATTAGTAGCTATGGTCTTGCGAAACAAAATAGCACTAACTTTTTACATGATTCAAAATGGGGAACTTTTTGGTGCCTCAAGCAAATTCAGTTAATCCAGCTCAAAATGTTACAGTTTAGCGGGAAAAAATATGATACGAAGTTCAGCAAAAAAAATTAATTTATAAGCTTCCTGTCTGCAGCCTATTCATTGCCACCATTTTCAACTTATATTACTTATTTTTTATGTTATAAACAACTAAACATGCCAATGCGAAGAGGAAAAGATTTCTGAAATTGTATACCTTTATGGCCTTTTCGTCAGCAAGATCACAGGATCCTCTTGTGGTCTAGGTTATTAACCTCTCTCAATGGCGATCGTCCATCAAAAATTTCTTCAGTTTTTCTGAGTGTGGGAGTAATATGAAGACCATTTGTACCATCTCTAGCAGACTGGTGTGACTTATCACAATCTACTAGACGCATTGTTGTTTCATTTTCATCTTCAGAAGTATTCAACACAATCCCCAGCATCTCCACTAATTGCATATCCCCGCAAGACAACTCACCAATTTTGCCAAGTATGTCTTCAAAATGTGCCAACATATCTTCCCTATTTGTCGATAATTTCATGATGTCTTGGAGCAAATTTCCGTTCTCAAACTTGAGCTCCGTTATTACGCATTCCATGGTCTGCTGTTTATCCATCAATTTTTCATTTTCAAACTTCCTGGCTTCCATTGATGCTCGAAGCTGCTCTGCTTCCTGCTTTAAATGGAAGAATGCTTCTTCTAATTTTACTATTCGGGTGTTCTTTTCTTCAATTTCTAACATCACCATATATTCTCCATTTTTCAAGGCATCCCTAAGCAGACTGACCTCAACCCAATTTTCCACTTGATTCGAGAGAGAAAAAGATAGCACATCTAACAAATCTTGCTCTGCTTCTTGCTTTAAATGGAAGAATGCTTCTTCTAATTTCACTATTCGGGTGTTCTTTTCTTCAATTTCTAACATTGCCAGATATTCTGCATTTTTCAAGGCATCCCTAAGCAGACTGACCTCAACCCAATTTTCCACTTGATTCGAGAAAGAAAAAGATAGCACATCTAACAAATCTTGCTCTGATGTCGTAGCTAGCTCCTGAAAGTGCTCTATAGTTCGTTCTTTCTCTTCTTTAATCTTCAAAAGAATCTCTTTCTCCTGCTTGAGGGTTTGCTCTGCTTCCAGCTGTGCGTGAATTGCAACTTTAAATTCGTTTTCCGTGGATTCTTGTTTCAAGTAGGCGATGGCTATTTCTTTCTGTAGATCCTTTATGCAACATTCCTTGTCCCCTACAATTTGGATAAGACCCTCTTTCTCCTGCTTGCATCTTTCCACTTCCTTCATTTTATCGGTACTGCACCTTTCCAATAAACCAATCTGCAGTAGAAGGTCTTCAATTTTTCCCTCCAGATCCTTGACATAACAGAGAAGGTTTTCATTGGCCTGCTTAAGGGCTCGCTCATTCTCCATTTTTGATTCCAGGGAAGTTTTCATCTCTTTACTAGTTCCCTGAATTTCTTCATAGGAAACTTTAAGGGTTTGAGCTGCAGACTTCCAATCCTGTACTTCACAATCTAATCGAGATATTTCGTCACTTTTACAGGTTATTTCAATTTCCAGCCTTTCTAGAGCCTCAAAAGCAACACTTCTTTCATATTGTAGTGTGTATTCCATCTGCATTAGTTGCTCTAACATGAGCTCACCCTCAGATGATTCCTCAAGCTTTTTCTTGTATTGTTCAAGCTCTTCCACCAGCAGAGAATGTTGCAATGCCATACTTTTCAGAGAATTGTCTTTCACTTTCAATTGCTCTGTAGAAATTAGAATCCTATTTTTACTCTCTTCGACACCAAATGAAGCTTTCTCAGAGTCTGCACTGAATGATTTCGAGTAAGTCTCAACAAGTTCTGATTTAAAGATCAAGAGTCCCATACGATTCTCTTCAACGGTACAATAACAATTTTCCAATTCCATCTGAAGCTTCCATATTTCCTGTTCTTTATTGGTCAGTACGGACTTATATGTAACAATATCTGCTTCCATCTTTCTCAATTGATCACCCCATTGAGATTCTTTAGACTTCAGAATTGAGGCACAGCTTTTATGCACGTCTTCCAACCGTCTAAGCTTGTTACGGAGCTTTGATGTCAGAGAATTTGCACCACCATTATTGATCTGAGCTTCCCTGAATTCTTTAAGTAAATCTCCCAATTCCTTATTATCCTGTTCAAGTTGAATAATTTTATGATCCAGTTCTCTCATCACCATCTCTTTCTCCCCTAGTGAATTTCTCAGCTGTGCTATCTCATAATTCCTCATAATGGTTAATTGTTGTATCTCTGACTTCTTCTCCTCACACTGACTATAAACATTCTCAAAACTAGTCTTGAACTCGGATATTTCAGCCTCCAGGAGTTTCCTCTTGCTCTCTTCATGAGCCAACGCATAGTTACACATCTCCAAACGGGACTGCAACCCCTCCACACTTCTTGTCTGAGAATCCAACCTAACCTGCAAGGACGACATTTCCTCGAGCAATGCAGATCTCTCCTTGTCCCACTCCTCCTTGCACAATCGGAACTCAACTTGAAGCTTTTCGTGAGCTTCTTCAAGATGTTTAAACTGTTCATTCCTCCATTTAATCTTATCTTGCATTCTGATATTCTCTTCCTCCAATTGCAGTATCACACCGTCTCTCCCTTTCAGCAGTGTACCATGCTGCACTTTTTCCTCCGCTTCTGAACACTTCTTCTCTGCCGCCAACAAGAATGCCCTAAGACTCAAAATTTCTTTACTGCTGGCACAAGCATTCTGCTCCAGATATTCATTTCTTACTCTTAATTCATCTAAAGCCAACACCAGCTCTCTATTACTCTCCTCCAATTCGACCAACCTATCAGCAGAACTTGCTTGGATCCTTGTATTCTCCGAAATCAAACGCGTAACCTGTGTTTCCTTTTCGCTCAAACCAGACTTCAGATCTTCTAGAACTTTCTTCAGTTCATCGATCTCCTCAGACTTGAGATCAAGCTCGCGCGCCTGTTCCTCAACCCGCTTCCTGGATTCTTGAAATTTGAGAAATTCTTGTGCGCGATCTTGCTTCAAACCCTCAAAGAGTTGAGCTTTGAGTCGACATTCAGCCTTTAGCTTCTCCACCTCTGCTCTGGCATCATCCAACTCGGCGTACACATTTTCCATCCCTTTCTCTCCCTTCCAACACAGATTTTAACTCACTGCCAACATAATAAAGCACACACACGCATACACTGTTACTTGGATTTCAACATGCATTAAGCCATACAATATACAAATCAAAATCAAAACAAATGTTGAACAATGGCAACCTTAGCGAATCTGATTGAAAATTCGAATTTTAGAAACGTAATAATATATGAAAAGCGAAGTACAGTTAAGAGTAGAATAGGTTAGGAGTTTTACCTGGCGCTGAGCGACCGTGAGTTCTTCACAAACCCTAAACCAAAGACCTTCGCTTCGCTTCACTCGTCAAACAGCGGTAAGAACGCGCTCTTTTTCGATTTTGAATTTTTCAAAAAAAAAGGCACTTATTATCTTTCTTGCTTTAATTTTCCCCAGGCTCCTTTGTTTTTTAATTTTTAATATTTATTTTTTAAAGTTGAAATATATCTTTGAACGATATATTTTCAAAGTTATAAGTATATTTACTTAGTTGTTAACTATTTGATGTGAATAAATAAGATAATAAATTATAATGATATTTTTTGGTGCTTATTTCTGTTTAAATTTTAATCGAAAATTTGTACAACGATTAAAAATTAATTTAAAAAATAGAATGGGTTGAAACTGTCGTTATGGTATTTTTAATATATTAATTATTGATAAAAATATTATAAAAAATTAAAATTTTAATATTAATAATATGTTAAATTCAATTGAAAGTTGTAATATAACAAACATAAAAATATTATTAATTTTGGAATATCATTAATTAAAAATTTATTAAACAGATTCTCTTAAAAAAATAGTTCCATAGTCAAATATCTATCCATACGAAGCATATGGATTGATATGTTAGTTCTATTAAGCAGAATAAATATAAAATATAAATTAATCTTTGGATTGAGATTTTGATTAACGTTAAATCATGAGTCACAGGGGTGACTGTATGAATTGAAATAATAATCAAAATATTATTTATAACTAATGATGATATTCAATGACATATGATTTAAAACAATATTTAATGACTTGCATTAGCATTTGAAAAGGAGTCCACGCAACATTAATAAATTTCAAAATAAATTAAGTACAAAATAATTAATAGTTAAATAAATTTAAGGAGAAATTGTAATTATTTTTAATAAAGTTATTTTAAATAATACTTACATTGTCTCTCGTAGAAAGAGTTTTAAATTATCTATTCTATAAAGAGAATTCTAAAATACATATTAAGATCACATAATTTTTTAATAGATAATACTCACATTCCCTATATTTGGATAAAGTAACACTCACTTTTCTCAGATTATTTAAATTTGTCATATAGATCAAATCTTAAAACAATAATATTAAAACTATATTTTAAAATATAAAAAATAAATAAATTACTTATTACATATCAAAAGATAAAATATACTTCTAGTTATATATTTTTGTTAAAGTTATGAATTTTCTTTACTGGTTATAGTTTCATACTTTTGTTAATATCGGCATCAAATTCTAATTCTTGCTATATGGTCAAGAGTTTGTCTGAACATTGGTTACGAGGGAACTTATCGAATTTAAAACATCTCTTTGAATATTACTTTTTACATGTTTACACAATTGGTAAATTTTTCACTTTAAAGAATGTTTATTCATTTGCTTGATAGAATGAAAAAGAAATATAGTAGTAGACAACAGCACTGCCTGTGGAAGTTTGTTCAGTGTGTAATGAGTCAATATCAGCACTACTTTCAAAAGCTTCAACCTATTCTGTTATAAGCAGTTGTTCAAGTTCTTCTCTACGCCGTTCCAACTCCTGTTAAGTGTTCATAGAAGCAAATAAATTTCGGTTGATCTTTTAGTAAAAATTCAGAATTAAACGGAGATGAGAAGGTACTGAGAGATAATATTATGAACTGTTAGGTATTAAGAGCGAAAACAGAAGTTCAAGCTATGAATCTCTGTGCCCAATCTCCACGAAAGATGACGGAGAAATGGGGCAAGAATACACAACAAGGATGGTAGTTTGCAATCTGAGAACAATGGTGTTGCCAACGAGAAGCAAACCTCTAATCGAAGATGACCGAAAGAACAATAGTATGGCACAGTCCTTTAGATAGAATCCTTTAATAAAATAGCAATAATCATATGGTCCCTAAAATCATTGATTTCATTCTCTGTTCTTTAGCTGATTAAGAGAAGTAGAAGTTAATTAATATCTTTATTTGAATCGAAAATTCATGGGCTATTATGAGGTGGATAAGAAAAGGTTGCAATAAAAGGTCATGGAAAAGGTTCCGGAATTTAAGTTTTCACATAGTGCAATTACTATGTTACTAAGTTATGCACGTAGATACAATACAATATATGCCATATTACCTCAAGATCCTTTGCTGCTTGCTCTCTGGATATCTCTTGCTTCTGGAGGGAACGTTTCAGAAAACCAAAGCAAAGGATTCCCTTAAAATGGTAACACAAGGTAACAGAAATTCTTATTTAGAACTCTTAGAATATTGACTGGGGAAGCTCGTGTATTACACACACACACAAATAATCTAATCAAATAGAAAATAATTAGTCTGTGGAACCCTGTCCAAAGGCATCAGAAACAATTTAGATAGTAAATCAGCTCAGAAAAAAAGGCATGCAAGTTAAAATCTTTTAGAATGATTTTTTAAAGTGAAAATGAAAAGTATTAAAATAAGAGCAGTGGTAAATAGAACCTGGTTTAATACAGGTCATGATGCTTTTCATAAATATTAACCTCTGTCTAATTGGAAAGCACTCGCAGCGAAATAATTTGAAGAATCAACAAAAAAAAAAAATACAAATTGAAAATAACTTTGCACATATATAAAATAAACATTAACTCGTTTGAATCATGTACAAAGAAATCAAGTCATTTGACTAATTAGTTTGTTCTCTTAAAAAATCTTACCGACACAACGTAAATTACGCCACAAGCAAGAAGCATATAGCACGCTATGCTCTGAAGAACTATAAGCACTTTTCGCTCCCCACTATAGTCAGGGAAGGCCCTAGTCATGACTGCAACACTTCAGAACATAAAAAGTCACGGCTAATAAACCAAATATATGCATTATAAATTCATAACACAAACAACAAAAATCTTGCAATTCGACGCCCTACACTACATTTACTGGGACACTAATAACAGGCAGCAGTAGCTATCCAATGATGCAATACAAGTGTGCTGAACTCAAAAACGTCTACAAGCTAAACACTAAGTACTCTCTAATGTTAAAAACTCCTGTCTATGGTTTCGATTGATTTTTATGCCACACATCATTACATTTTTTTATGAAACAGAATTAATAACAATGTGTATAATGTAGGTACTAAGAAAATAAACAAGCAAAAAACAAGCATCAATGATAAAGAGAAAACGTACAAAATCTGCAGGATACCCCTGGCAACCCAATACTCGACAACCTGTAGAGATGCGTGAAATTAGATAGCAGCAACATCATTTATTAGGTCAGCATCCACGTTCCAATGGCAATAAATTAGAAAAGAAGAAAACTACTAACTAATTAATTAACCTTCCAGAACTTGATGATGAAGCTCCATTCCGTCTCAGCCAGAACCACGAAGCACGCTATGAAAACGGCGTAACACCGAAATATGCCGTCGAAAATCTGAAATACACAACACAAAACGCAATGAAGAGTGAAGACGAAGCGAATAATATTATATTTTAGAGAGAGAGAGAGAGAGAGAGACATCGGATTGGTTTCTGAATGAGCGAATTGCAGAGAGGACATTAACGGCGATGCAGAAGATGGAAGATAGAACGACGAGGAAGCTGAAGCATCTGCAGAGTGACAAGAAAGAATCTGGTGTGGTTCTGAGTCTCGTTCTCACCCTTCTCCTGCTCGAACTTGTAGTTAGCAGAGGAACGTTTTCTCTCTCAGCTTCACCTTCTCTACGCATTTTCACTCCTCAATTCTACTTCTCAACTCGTAACTAATATAACAAACTCTGTCTTAATATAATTTCTTCATTCTCATTTTTCTTCTTTCTCACTCTTTTTTTCAATTTCAATTCCAATTCCAGCTTTCTGTGTCACACTTTTCTTCTCCAGCGTGGGATTCTTCACCTGCCATTCAAGCCATGCAATCCCATTTAACAACTTACATGTGTCGGTATCCTCTTCTTATTCCTCTCGACACGTGTATGCAAACGCTTTTTATAATTTTATACCACCATTATATAACTAAATATATTATTTTATTTTATTTTTAATTTTATTTTTATATATAATGTACTGTGGCTGAAAGACCGAAAGATTGAGAGGTTCTCAGTATAATAAAAAGTTAAATTAAAATAGACAAATAATAAAATAAGAAAATACCGCACTAAAGACTAGTAAACAGAGTAAACTTAAAACATGTATGGTATATTTAATAATTATAAGATATGAAAATTCAATTAAGTTAAAAAGTGATCGAGGTTATTAAAGTGATTTTTATTTGATAATTAAAATAATGGATTTTGACTTTATTATATAAGTTCTTTGTATATACATACCTACTCAGATTGGATTCGAATTTAAAAGTCGAGAGTTGAATTTAACCAAATAAGATAGATGAGAGTCTATATTTCACAAATGAGAACCAACTCAAATCCAAATTAGTGAACTTTGTTATCGAAAATTCAAAATAAGAGTCGAGATATCGAGATTATCCGATAAGAGAAGATAAATATTAATTGTTTATAAGAAACTGATATAATATTTTATTACTAGAGAATGATTTAAAATAAATGGATGTTAACAAATTATTTAAGTTAAAATTAGGTTACTTAATATTAATATTGTTCTACCTTAAAATGATTGATAGTATAGAGTCTATCTAGATTTAGAGTTAAAGAAGAGTTCAATTAAAATTTATAATATATATCCAAATAAATTTTAATATTATATAATCAACAAGTATACATAATCTAAACTACACAGTACGTAGTATTTTTTAAGTTTGTTAACTGTTTACATCTTGTTAACACTGTAACGTAAATATGAGTGATGTAAATTTATGTTGAATTTAATTTTTAATATAAATCTTTTATTTTACGTCGGTTTAAAATACGGTCTGACCTAAAATTTTATTAAAAATTTAGATTTGAAAACTTTAAAATGTAAGAAAGTTTTTCAATTGGAATAAAAAAAAATTATATCTAAAGTAAATTGGTACAATTATGTAAATTAATTAGCTGTGATTCGTTAAAGATTCAATCAAGTTTTGTTTACTTCGTGTAACAGACAAACTCAAACTTTACTTTATGTTTCACTATATAAATGAGTAAAAAATTGAATATTATTTTTTTAAGTGGGTCTTGATTAAGATTATTTATGGATTTTTGTGGACGAAATGGATCCAATAAAGGTTCTTTAAAACAAAATAATTAATGTAATTACGGTATAGTGTTAATTCAAAGATCGATAACTATCTTATAAATCAAAATAAATATTTGCATTAAAAAATATTTATTATATTTACTCACCTCATAATAACTTTTAACTTTAATATGAGAGTACATATCCTATTGATCCCGTGACATTATTCACTTAAAAAAATAAAAGAAAATTTGAGAAAGTAAAAGTATTTATTCTATCTTCTCGTGACATTATTAATCAAGATCAAAGATAAATGAAAATTCGAGACCTTTTGAATTATTGTAATAATTTAATATAATTTTTCTATCCAATATAAAATTATTCAAAATTAATTGTAGACCAATAAATGAACTAAATATTTAAACAATATTTCAACATAATTTTGGAAAATGTAAACGAAACAGTCAATTAACGGTTTTCATTTCAAGAAGAATATTTCAACATAATTTTGAAAAATGTAAACAAAACAGTCAATTAATTAAATACGGTTGACGAATTTTAAGAAAAATATTTAAATATTTCAACATAATTTTAGAAATATAAACAAAACAGTCAATTAAATGTATATAATTGACGCATTTTGAGAAAAATATTCAAATATTTAAATATAATTTTGGTAAATATAAACAAAACAGTTAATTAACCGTATACGGTTGACACATTTTTATGAAGAATATTTAAATTTGATCGTAGTTCATTCAAAACTTTACTTCGTAATATTATATTATTGCTGTTTTGATTTTTTTAACTAGATAAATAAATAAAAGTGAATGAAATAGGATTATTCTAATACTTATTAAATGACTATATAATAATAGCTATTGACTAAATTTAAGACTATAACAATAAGATTTCATATAAATTTTCAAATTAAATCTTATAACTAAATTAAATTATTGACTTTGAAACCTGATTTTTTAATATTTAAAAGCATATCTTAAATATTTATGTTTGATCTAGTCAGTATTTAAGTTTTAAATTGTGAATATAGTAAAAAAAGTAATAATACAATTTCAAATAATAATAGTATTATTTTTATTACTCTTACTCACCTCATAATAAGCTATAACTTAAACAATCGCGACATTATTAGGAATGACGTAAAAAGATAAAGAAAAATTCGAATAACTAAAAATATCTATCACCTCACGATATTATTAACCAATATCAAAGATAAATTAAAATTCGAGACCTTCTTGATTATTGTAATAATTCAATATAATTTTTCTATAGAATATGAAATTTCTCAAAATTAATTTTACACCAATAAATAAACTAAATATAAAAATATTTCAACATAATTTTGGAAAATGTAAACAAAAGAGTCAAATAACGTATATGATTGACGCATTTTAAGAAGACTATTTAAATATTTCAACATAATTTTAGAAAATGTAAAAAAAAATCAATTAACTGAATATTGTTGACGCATTTAAGAAGAATATTTAAATATTTCAGCATAATTTTGAAAAATATAAACAAACAGTCAATTAACTATATCCGGTTAACATATTTTAAGAAGAATATTTAAATATTTCAACATAATTTTAGAAAATGTAAACAAACACAGTCAATTAATTAACCGTATATGGTTGACGCATTTTAAGAATATAAATTAAATTATTGACTTTTAAATCTGATTTTTTAATATTTAAAAGCACATCTTAAATATTTATGTTTGATCTAGTAAGTATTTAGGTTTTAAGTTGTGAATATAGTAAAAAAAAGTAATAATACAATTTAAAATAATAATAATAATAGTAATATTTTATGTACTATAACTCAATAAAAAATTTAAAATTATTCTAGAAATCAAAATCACATTAAAAATTAAATTTAGTGGCTAATTTAGAAACGAAATCTGTTACAAATAAAAACTTATTTTATTTTATAAATTTTGTAGTTTTAAGAAGTAGTGTAACAGCATGTCACACTTTATCCCTTGGTGCTGAACTGAAACAACTGAAACCACTGTTTGTTGCCATAGCGAGCGTGACCTTCGCATCCTCATGTTTATTTATTTGTTTCCATTCCAACATTTTCTCGTCGTCACATCTTCACACACTCATCACTCATGGCACTCACACATGCATCCATGGCTTCCATAACATCGTCGTCGTCGTCTCCAACGACAATAAAAAAACACTTCAACTTCCCAAACTCCAAATTGTGCTCCACTTTCCTCTTCTCGTTCTCCACACCTTCGCTTCCACTTCCTTCCATATCTCACGCCGTCTCCGATTCCCTCAGCAGATTCAATTCTGTGCGCTGTTCGGCCTCCGTGGAAGACTCCGAATGGGATTGGGAACGGTGGCGCCACCGCTTCCACGAGGTCGAGGAACAGGAGCGTCTCCTCCGCATTCTCAAGGTATATCGCTATTCTGCCAAGTACAAATGTTGCTGTGAATTTTCCGGTAAAAGGCTGTTTTGATTAATAAAATAAAATAAGTCTCTAAAAGGTGTAATTTGTCAAATATTAGCGCATGTTTAGAGATTAAAAGAGAAGTATCTGAAATAGTGACAAATTTCAAGGACTTATTTGAAGTTTCTTTAAATTATGACACCAGTTTAGCAAATAATGATAAATTGACAATCTATTTTGTTTTTAGAATTACATTTCAACTTCTAATACTATTATTTTAATATTTTTTATATCATTTAATTTCACACTTAGTCTTTATTATATATATTTATTTATAAATTCTGTATAACTATGAATTGTTTTTGTGCTCAACGAAACAGTCTCGCATTGGTAATGCTGTGAAGTTGGAGGATTATGATGATGCGGCTACGCTTAAGGTGGCCATTGCAGCTGTAGCTAAGGATGACACTGTTGGAACGGTCATATCAAATCTAAATGTATCAATTTTCAGTCCAATTGTCTTTCTTTTTTCTGCTTTCTCTTTGCATTCCATTGGACTTTCTTTATTTTGCTTCCGAATATTTCAGAGGGCCGTAGAGGAAGAGCGGTACAGTGATGCAGCTTTCTTAAGAGATGAAGCTGGCACCGGACTTGTGAGTTCTCATTGCAAGAATATCTTTGTATTTTTTTTTATGGAAAGGAATCTGACATGCAACGCCAAAGGGTGATCCTAGAGTCTGTAATAATTGTAGCTATACTTAACTTACTATCACATAGGTTGGAAAATTGTATGCGCTATCAAGGTGATACTCTCCTTACTGTTTTATTTATAGTTCATACTCGTGATTTGATTTGAACTGTTATAGTTCAGTTAAATCTAAGAAGGTGGACCGTATACTAGATTTTTGTAGGATGGAATAATGCTTGGTATGGCACTTTGTGTTTTCTTTACCTGCCTATTAAGTGCTCTTATTTTTTAACATGTGATTTTCACCTATTGGTTATGTTTGAATTGATACAATGGTGTAGAAAAAGGTTTGAAACCTATTGTTTGGGATATTTTAAGCAATAAACTGAAATGGGAATAACCATTGTACATCTCCCCTCTACCTTACTTTTTGGTAGCCTGATATAGTGGATTTGAAAATCGCACATCCTGCTAATCTCTTTTTTCAATCATCCAAAACTCTCCAATTTTTTAGTGAATACCTATGTTCCATACTGATTGGGACTTGATGTGGGTTTCCCTACTGCTAGTTGGACTCCTTTTCGGCTTCCTGTGGGGGAGAGGAGATGGAAAGGGAAAAGTGTTGGAAAATATAGGAGAGGCTTCAGTCTCTCATTGCATTCCTTAATGGTCTGAACTACACTTCACTTTATTCCCTTCAAGACTTGGGACCTCACCAGTGATGATATACTTTGACGTCATTATGTTCTGGCTCTTGCAGGTGGGTTGGTGGGCTGGAATGTCGAAAGACACTATTGATCCACATGGTGTAATTATTCGCATAACTCCAGAGCATGGAAGATACGTGGCAACGAGTTATAGTCCTAGGTATTTTCTATTTCTTTTGGTTCTTTCATGAAAGGGCAAAAATTAATTTTGGAGAAAGAGGTGCTACCACTATAGCACTGTAATTATTGAGGAATAAATTATATGAATTTTTGAAAAGTATTCAGGAATCAGAAGAGTTCTGCTACCTTAGAATTTAGATGTGTATGTTAAATTTTAATTTTAATACGGTTGGAGATCTTACATCAAATTATATACTGATTTTAAACCTTATATTACAAATCAGTTTTGTACAATTAAGTTATGTCTAAATTCACTTTGTAAGAAGCCTTCTTGTATAACTTTGGTTTATCCCAATCAGTGAATAGTTGTTAAGTTGATTTGAATTTGACTTCAACTTCCTCTTTATGGATTTGTGCCTCTGTAGTAATGTGGGTAAATTTATAATCTATTTTGTCATTTGTTGCTGATCTTTGATCAACTTGATGACAATGGGTTTAACCTCACACTTCCTTCTTCATCACCTTTAACCACTCAAATCATATATTGGGGTATCTTTAAAGTATGTCTTTCGGTTTTTGAAACAATTGTAGGGCAAGTACTTTATATAATTGGGGGTATCTAAGTAATTTGTGGGCAACCACGACACATATACGTTACAATGAGCCCTGCCTGTTAATGACTAAAGAAGTAATTCATTTACTTTGCCTGCAAATACCCGTTAAACTATCCAAATCTAATCTGTAGCATCTTTACTTGTGAGCATCTGCGGGTGCCGTTTTCTTTTGTCATCCCTAGTCATAATGGTGACCCTTTGAACTAGGTTGAGAAAGTTATCAATGATTGAATGAAATACTTTAAAGGTAGGCAACAATCTTCTACATAATAGAGATATAATAGTTTTAAGAATTTCATGTTCCATAAGTTCATGCTCTGATTGCCTCGTGTGCTCCTTGTCCATATCTTATTGTGTTAATTTACTATGGCAAATTTTTAAAGAGGGAAATCTTAGTAAAATATTCTAACTTTGATACAATATTTAATTAGTTATGTCAATAAGTGATTATCACCAACCTCTCTTGAATGTAGTTAACCATTTGAGAGATTAATTGTTCCCAATCTAGAGATACGTTTACCAAGTATTTTTTTGGTAACCACCTCTTCTATCACCGTAGAAGTTCTATTATGTTTTTTAAGTGCATTTTTCTTTACATAATTTGAGACAGTTTAGGTGGTCATGGTGTTGACCCTTCACTGTAATTTTTCAGGCAACTTGCTACTTCTGCTTCTGGTGTCCCTCTATTTGAAATTTTTCTTATAAAGAATAAGAATGGTGAATTTAAGTCACAGGTATCTCTTCTAAACTAATCCCTTAATTTTTTAGTATTTTTGCTGGAATCATCATAGCATAAGAAATTGGCATTCGTCTCTTAATTTGAGTTCAATTACCTTATTTTATTATAAAAAACTAATTGCACTCAAAATGGATTGTTGTTGTTCATTGAACGTTTTTCTAGCTGAGTATGGATGAGTGTGCTTAAGATGATCTTCTGTAGACTGTTATACAAGTTTCTTTCAATAATTTTGCTGGTAAATTTTTTTATCATAAGCATAATGGTAGAGGAATCAGGGATTGTATGCAACAATGAAACATATTGCTTATGATCCAAAAACTTTGTTCACTTCACAGTCCGTACAATCTGAATTGTTATCATGAAATCTTTTACACAAATATTTGTATTTTCTATAAATTAATAACAGTCTAGAATAGCAACCAGTTTGTATTATTAATACTGAGTTGGATTTAGAATATTGATGGAAATGATTATCTTTTGCATTGGTTTTTAGTTGGAAAATATACCGACTTAGGATAAACAAGCATGCTACTTCATTTGGAAGTTCATATTGCTTGACTCTTAATTTTCAAATCACAAATGTCATCATCAAAATTATTTATTTTTTTCATGGAAATTAAGAGTGGGTTACACACATATGTTGGAGTTTTCTGGTGGTTAAACTTAATGGTAACAACTTAGGCCAACTTATATTTCTAGTTGTGGCCATGTTCTAGCTTGATTTGTTTGAGGATCAAAATTTGACTAAACCATGCTTCACGGTTTACAATTTTTAGAAACCTAACCAAGTGACAAGTCATCTATTTAAGCATTGCCTAAACCAATCCATGGTTTGATTTGGATTTCATTTGCAGTTTGTTGCTAACTCAATAGTACCTTTGATCTTATTCATTCTTATGATTTTCAGGCTGTGTACTTAAATCAGAGAGGAGGTTCCGATAGTACCACAAAGAAATCCACTAAAGCATTGGATGCTGCTGATAGATTGAGTTCTGTGGAGTCACCTGAAGATAAAAGTGAGCAATTTGTTGGGACTCCTGAAGATCCGGAGGTTGTTGATGTAGAGATGAAGGTTTTGAAGCTCACAACTCCGGACAAAGTGGACAAGGATATAGTATCTAAGGTTATTGAGGAGGTAACTGAGGAAGAAGGGAATGAAGATGAAGATGCAGATGAATATTCTAACAAGGACAATGAGACAGAAACTCTGGAACTGAAAGATGTTGAGTCTGAAATTGATGATGAGAATGAATTAAATTCTAGTCTGGAAGCTTTTCAACATGCAGAACAAAATGAAATCGCAGTCAACAAAGCTGTCATTGGTGGTCTTGTTCAGAAACCTTCCAGCAGTTTGACTACTAGAGATGTGCTTCGAGTTCCTGCAAAGCTGGAGACATCTGGACAAGATTCATTTTTGTTTACCATACCAAAATTATTCAATCAACAGGTTGGTCATGGCAAAGAGAAACCTTCACCAGATAAACCAACAAAGATTCAAGGCGAACATAGTATTGTTGATAGTGATATATTTAATTTTGCCAGGTTCATTGGAAAGGGGAAAGTACCCTCAAAGGTAGGTCAGTGTTTATTATTTGGTAATTGATATGATCTTATTCTGAGTGAAATATAAACCTGTAAATTATAGTTTTTACAAAGTTTGCCGCCTTTGTTGAGTCTGTCTGAAAAGTTGCTTATGTCATCATGTTTTGCTTCAATCTTTCAGGTGCTTAAAAATGTGGAAGAATTAGTAAGATTTAATCTTAACCGGGATCGTAACCATGAACGATTGTCTGAGTCAACTATGTTCAGTCGCATTGAAATACCAACTTCTTTAGATCCTTTGAATGGTGATATTTTAGATAACTTGTTAATCTATTATTTTTTAGGTGCTGAGATAGCTTGCTCACTGTAAAATTTTAATCTGAGTGTATACTGAATATTAAATATTTTCATTTTCATCAGGTCTATACATTAGTGCACATGGCCCTTACTCAACTGAAGTAATTCAACTGAGATGTAGATATGGCTATTGGCAAGAAGATGGTGGGAAAAAGGAGTCTTCCGATCTTAAATTTTATCAGTATGTGGAAGCCTTGAAACTGACTGGGGATCCTTTTGTACCAGCTGGCCAGGTAATACTCTAAATTTATTGGATTGATTGAATAAACAATGCAAAATATGTTTTGCTTCTATCCTTTACTATTTTGTTATATTGGTTTCTTTGTAGCAATCTTAGACCCCACTTCCCTATTTTGTTTGGAAAAAGGAATCTTGTATCTGAGTCGGAGAAGAGCAGCAAGTCTTGCTGTCATTTGTTAAATTGTTTTTGAAGAAATTGCAATTTGATGTATTTTATCTTGTAAGTAGGACGATGCATTAACCTCTATCCCGCAAATTGACATGTTTAATATTGATTTGTGCAAATTCGTGAACTAAGGAATATGAAATTGTGAATTAAGAAAAACTGAATTCATGGTTTAGGGAACACTTTCACTTCTTTCCTTGTAATTTTCAGATAAAAAAGACTGTGCTAGTCTGACTCTGAACACTGAAACAACAGTGTGAAACTCCATTAATTCACACTTTATTTCCCGTGAAGTTTTAAACATGTCTTTCATATAACATGTTTGACACTTCACACTAGTAATTACAAATAAAAACTATTCAAATAAAAAGTTGCATACTTAATTTTAATATTATTAAACATTTTTCAATTGATAAGTTTATTTAGATAATTAGATACTTAAAAGTAGAATTATGAACACAAAACTTGAGTTTCATCGCACGGTCAAGATTTTTAAATTTTGATACTTTTGCATTTTCACTCAGTTGCATGGTGATTGACGACTTAGGTTAAAAATAGACAAACAGGCCACTACTATATGTTAACTAAAAAATATTGCTTTCAGTTAGTGCAAACTCTTTTTTGTGGGAAGATATTCAGTGTATTTTGTTTGGTTATGTAAGCACCAGAATCAAGCTTGTTACTAGGTTGATCGTTAAGAGAAAGTATTCAATGCATTCTTTTAGCAGCTTTTCCTCTGGGAATTAACTAATCAATGTTGTATTGACCCAAGCTTTAATATAAGCTAAATCATTTCTTTGTTGCTGTTTTAATCTGCATTCACTTTTTTGAGCTACTTTTGTCAAAGTGTCATGTTCCTTTATCTTCTTAGGTAGCATTTCGAGCAAAAGTTGGAGAGAGGCATCGGCTTCCTCCCAGTGGAATGATTTCCAAAGAGCTTGGATTGGTAAGCAGTGTGTTTTCGCTCGGTGCCCCAAAAGTTGTTCCCACTGCTTTCTCTATCATTTTCCTCCTCTTTTCATTGGATTGATATTATTAGTTCAGAGTGAAAAATGATTATAATGTTTTGCTAATATTTTGACATCATTGTCATCACAGATTGCACGCTATAGAGGTCAAGGGAGGATTGCAGAGCCAGGATTTCAGAATCCTCGATGGGTTGATGGTGAACTCGTGATACTAGATGGCAAGGTTCTTGTTCAAACTTGTCTAGTTGCTTTATCCTACTATTTCAAACCCGGTTTGACATCATCCTTACCATTGTCGTGCAAATGTATGTGATTGAAACTTGTAGTTTGTTGATTTGCAGTTCTTCCTCAAAACAGGACCTGTTGTTGGATTTCTGTATTGGGTCCCTAAACGTCCGTATATCGTATTGTGGAGTCCGCTGAGGCTTCAACAATAGGGTTGGTTTTGCTGTACTTGTACATAATGTCAATATCTAAATTCTTTCTACAGATTTTGAAGGTAAGATCTCCATGTTTAAGATTTCATAAAGTATTTTAAGAAAAATATTATATTAATCTTCTGCTCAGAAAATTAATTTATTTATTTTTCCCCTTCTCAGCAAGAAATTCTATTGTTGGCATGGTTAGTGAGTAAAATTGATCTTATATGCGATTATCTTCTTGGCTGGAGCAAAGGGAGCTTGTATATATAACAGAGTATTTGAATCTAGCCTTTCTCTGATGATTTTGATGGCGTCTCAGTCTTTGTTAGCACAATGGTTTTTGTTTTTTAGATGAACTTAATGATTGAACTTTTATTTTTTACAGTTTACAGTTATTAATTATATTTTTCGTATTTTTGAGCTTATTTATTATACTTTAATACAGTGTTATCTTATTTAATTATATCATTCTAATTTTATTTATCTCATGGCCTTTCGACCTCTTGGCATAGACAGTAGAGTTTTCTTTTCCTTTCCTTAAACTAGGGTGTCTCCATGGTAAACAAGAAGAGGGAATGAAGACCTCGTTTGCGTTACGTCTTGTCTTTGAATTATCCATTCCTTTTCTTCTGTTTTCTCTTGGTTATGAACTTGTAAACACTAGCATTTATATTAGAAGAGAAATATAATGATAGATCACCAATAATATAATGTACTTTTTGGGCACAGAATAGTCTCTCAATCTCTCATCTTCTGTGTGTTAGTGGAAACACCATTATTGCCTCATTACACTGTGTTATCTCCCCAATTAATTAAACCTCCATTGTCACCGTTTTTACTTTTAATAATAGTTCAAGATTTGGTTGACAGGTTGAAAGTATTGGTAAATTCTTAGTGTATTGGTAAATTCTAAGTTATGAGAACTATCATTGTTTACAATTCAGTGTCAATTCACCAACAAAATCCTAATATGAATGGTAAAGGGTTATTTTAAGTAAAACTATAATTATTTTTTTTAAAAATAAATACTTACTTTTTAAGGCTTTCTTTTTATCAACTAAGAGCTCCTCTATAACTCCAAACATGAGCTTTAATTCAATTTGTTTTGTCACCGTGTACCAGGTTAGCTAAATTATGTTAGTACAACTAATTCTAGCAATTCGAACCTTCATGCCTCTATAATTCCTAGTAATAGTTATCTTATTCCACCCAAACTTATACAAATTAATTTCTTTTAAAATAAAGTTCCTTAGCGAAACTTGTGTTTAAGTGTGTATTTGCTTTTAGGGGTGAGGGTGAGGGTGAATGGGTGTCACCCTTCTTTACTTCTATGAGAGGGAGAAGTTGAGGGTGAGAGTAAATGGAAAGTTGAAGGTATTTATGATCTTTTCGTGATGGAACAGAAAAGAAAGTGAAATGACCATGATGTCCTTACTTTCTTATATAATAATATTAATAATAGAAATTATTAATAATAATAATTTTATAAATATATATAATATAACATAATTTAAATATCATAAATAATATTAAAATTATCTAAATAAATTAACTTAAGTAACAAAATTAATTTAAATTAATAAAATGAAAAATAATAAAATTATACTTATATTTAATTATTTCTTTGAATTTTACATTTGTTTTCTTTTATTTATAAATAAAACTTTAAATTATTTTAATTAACTAAAATATACACAAAATTAATAATTTTTTTATATATAAGGATAAATTTGTAATCTTACAATTTACACTATTCAAAATAATTTAAAATAATCATCACATCACACACGTATCTACTCTAACATACCATAATCCAAACATACTCATTTTACTCATTTTTTTTCGCACTTTCTTCTCACACTCTCCCACACCCTCAACTTTTCTCTCCCCTATCCAAACAAAACCACTAGACATTAGTATAACATGAAAATCTTTTCACCTCAATCAAATCAATGATATTAAAAACAGGACATCTATTGTTTTCTAGATCATTTTGTCTTGAAATGTTTTTTCCTGTTGATTGTCACCTTCTTTACATTATTTAAATTAATTTCACTATTCACGGTTATTTATGATGATCTAATTCCTATAAAATTTTTGTTTTTTCATTATTGCATAATAAGGGTAGCTTGAGTTTCACGTCTTAATACAAACACATACCTTAAGTAATCACTGTTTTTCTTAATAAGTGGCCTTTTACTAGTTTCAATTTAACATGTATCCATAATAACGATTATATTTATACAAGTCTTTCTACTCTACTAGAAAACAACTATTACAAAACTTTAAACATTACTTGTTGATCTAATATAATCTCAACTCAAAAGTAATAATTTTAAGTAAATTCATTCCCAAAATATATACACCAACACATTAATATTATAATATAATTTAGATTGCAAATATTTTTATTTAAAAAATAAAAATTATTTCAACTTTAAATTCAAAAAATAGCATGGTCAAGGTGAATCACTGCATTTGAAATATTCTCAGCTTAAAAGTTGAGTTTGTCCTACCAGACAAAAATAACAAAAATTCATTTTAATAATTTTATTATAGAATTATTTTATAATTTAAATTAAGGAAGAAAATAATTTTAGTTTAAAAATAATATATTAAAAATATATTTAATTTAATAAAAAATATTAATTATTAATAAAATACGAGAAATAAGATATTTAGTAAAATTGAATAGATATAAGGTTTTGGTGGTGACGCCACGGGTTCAAGTGGTCAACGTCGTCTTCACACACGAATGCTGAGATATATATGTTATTATATATAACAAAAAATGTGGCAAAGCATACTCTCTGTTTCCGCGCGTTGAGAAACCCTAGGCGCAGTGCGCACCGGCGTTTCTCCCTCTGCGCATTTTAGCGTCAGAGTTCATAGCACTCTCTTCTGCTTCCTCTTTCTGCAACTCTCACTTTCCAAAGTTTGGCGAAATTTTGAATTTATCATTGAAAGAGAGGAAGAAGACAACTATGGGAAGCACCTTTCATTCTCCGCCAGCTAAGCGTTCCGCACCCGACCCACACCCGTTTCCTTCGAAGGGACATTCCAAGCGCCCCAGGTCGTCCAGGCCTCCGCCGCCGCCGCTCGCCGTGCCACCCGGCCACGCGGCTTTCCGCCTTCTCTGCAACGCCTCCCGAATCGGCGGGGTCATCGGCAAGTCCGGCTCCGTTATTAAGAAACTTCAGATATCCACCGGGGCCAAGATCCGAATCGAGGACGCGTCGCCGGAGTCGCCGGACCGTATCATCCTGGTCATTGCCGACGCCGCCCTCAGCGGCAAGGTTATGCTGAGAAATGACGAGGCTGTTGAGGTTTCGAAGGCGCAAGAAGCGCTGCTGATGGTGTTCGATAGGATCCTCGATGTGGCAGCGGAGTCGGAGGGCGTCGAGGTCGGCGACATGCTAATGTCTTGCCGGCTTGTGGCGGACGCGGCGCAAGCCGGTTCCGTCATCGGCAAGGGCGGGAGAGTGGTGGAGAGGATAAAAAAGAACACTGGATGTAAAATTAGGGTTTTAACTGATGATTTGCCGCTTTGTGCCTCCTCTTCGGATGAAATCATTGAGGTATTTTTGCTTCTTGTTCTTCTTCACGTTTGCATTTGTCACCTGAACTCTTAGGTTAACACCTCTGAGGCCTATCGATTTCTACTGCTATTGTTTATTCTGTTGCTTCGTTGTTCAGCATTCATTTCAGTTTTTAGGATTAAGCGTTTCAGGAGCTGCTAGATATGGTTTGTTAGTTTATTTTAGTGGATTAGTTTTTCTGTTTTTGGTAGGAATCGGGTTTTCAGGGTGAAGTGTTTAGTGTTCGTTTAAGATTTCAGGATAAAGATTTTAGTGTTCATTCAAGTTTTTGGGATTGAGTGTTTCATCTGGAGCTGGTCGATATGAGTTGTTAGTTTATTGTAGTGGAATTAGTTTTTCTTGTTTTGTAGGTAAATAGGCTTCAAATTATTTATGGTGTAAAAAATTTCTTATGCTGAGAAAATATCTTTTGGTTGTGTATGTGACAGATAGAGGGCAGAGTGTCATCTGTAAAGAAGGCACTGGTTGCTGTCTCCCAACGTCTTCAAGATTGTTATCCTGTTGATAGAACAGTGATAACAGGAAGCAAACCTTATGAAATGGTTCAGTATGAAGCCAGAGATGCACTTCCTCGTGAGACTTTAACTGCAGCACCACATGAGACTGTAGATCGTCTTCCGCCTAGGAGCTCTGCACTGTCTACTTTATCCAGTTGCTCTAGCAGCTATGGCACCAGAGTTCACTCATTTCCAGCAGAAGTTAATAGAGTCTCCTCCCTGGAACCAAATGCACTTGAGCAGGAAGTCACCTTCAGAATACTTTGTTCAAATGATAGAGTTGGAGGAGTTATTGGGAAGGGAGGCAATATTGTTAGAGCTCTTCAGAGTGAGACCGGCGCCACAATAAGTATTGGTCCTTCAGTAGCTGGGTGTGAGGATCGAATAATTACTATTACTGCTTCCGAGGTCTGATAGTTATAATCTTTCCATTTTTACTTATTTGTGTCTTTCAGTTGTGTGGGTATCATTATCATTACTGTTTTAATCAACTTATTGATCATGGCTTCATTTTATACAGAATCCTGAGTCAAGATATTCCCCAGCACAAAAGGCTGCTGTGCTTGTTTACTCCAGATCCATTGAATCTGGTTTTGAGAAAGGGCTAGACTCTGAATTAAGTAACAGGTCACTTGTTACTGCACGTCTTGTAGTCCCATCAAGCCAAGTTGGTTGTTTGATAGGAAAAGGTGGAGTAATAATATCAGAAATGCGGAAGGTTACTGGGGCTAGCATAAGAATAGTTGGGACTGATCAGGTGCCAAAATGTGCATCAGATAACGATCAAGTTGTACAGGTTTGGAGATTAGACTTTGTTTATTTCATTTTAGGATTAAAATATGCTGAAGAAGACTTTCTATTTTTTTTTTTTTTTATGAATGTGATTCTGTGTATCTGGCATCACCAATAAATTGTTACCTTTCAAACTAAAATAAAATTCCGCATCCTTCATCGGATACTTTGTGATGATAGTCACTTTTTTGGACAAAACTCTACAACCTTAATTATGTGATATTTAAATATTTTAAATTATATGTATGTGCTCTTTCCTCATTCATTCTGAAATATTTATCATCCTTAAGTGTTTCTCTGTAGTTTTTCCTTGCACTGTTTAGAATTGACCAGAGATCAATCTTGTTTCCCAAAGCATTTATATATTTTCCTAAAACACCTAAGATGTGTATTTTGCCATGTTTGTTTAAGTAGTCATGATAATGATGTTTAGGTGTTTATTAGTTATACCATCTATATCCTCTTCTTCCCTCAGATATCAGGAGACTTTTCAAGTGTGCAAGATGCATTATATAATGCAACTGGTAGACTGCGAGATAATCTTTTTGCCAGCACTCAGTATAGTGCTGGAGCAAGGAGCCTTTCTTCTCTACGAGTTGATAGCAGCCCCTATGGGAGACTGCAGGATGTTGTTCCTCTTGGAAGCCAACTACCTGCAGCCACTTCTCATAGTCTGAGTAGACATACTTTTGCTCATGGCATTGATCATCATGCTCTTTCTAGAAGTTTAGATCGTCCTTCTTCCCCGGGCTTATGGACTAGAAATTTAGATCGTCCTTATTCACCAGGGCTGTGGTCTAGAAATTTAGATCGTCCTTCTTCACCAGGGCTGTGGTCTAGAAATTTAGATCGTCCTTCCTCACCAGGACCGTGGTCTAGAAATTTAGACCGTCCTTCTTCACCAGGGTTATGGACACCGCCGGTATCTCTCTCTCTCTCTCTCTCTCTCTCTCTATGCTATCAGTTTTTCCATAATAAGTTATTATTTTTATTAACTATTTTTATTTAAATTTGATTGCAGACAATGCCTGGGATAAATTCAAGAGGAGTTAATGATTTTAACTGGGGATTGACATCTCGAAGAGGAGGCTTAGAACGTGTCAGGTTGTTGATTTACTAAACAATTTAGACTTGTTTTAATCCAAATAGCAAATCTATATATTGATCAGAAACAAACGCCAAAGTTTCTGTTATCTCAATTTTTAAGGTTTTAGGTGCTAATTATTTTAGTGTAATGTAATGCATGTGTATGGGCTTGAACTTCCCTTAATATGGAATTTGCTTAATTTTGCCGTCTTATAATATTTTCTAACAGGCAATAAGTACCGAGGGTGCCTTCTTTTTTGGAACTCAAGAATATTTAGGGACATTGTGTCATGCATTATATGTGCTCTGTATGTGATGGGAACTGAAAATAATTTTCTTAAAAAGTTGAGTGTTTTTTAGGTATAATTTAATTATAACTTTCACATTGGTACAAGTTAGGACAGGTAATTTATTATCTGAATATGCAATAGAAAATACCATATCGTGCACTAGGTGTTCTGTAATAAGTCTGTATTAGAGTTAGAAACTTCCTTTCTCTATTTTACATAACTTCTGTGTTCATTCAGCGTTTGATTGATGTTCTGAGTCTGGGGACAAGACAAACCATTATACTTGACATGTATATACCATTTGTGACACTGCTTTTCTTGTGACACTGCTCATTTGCTCTTATTTGAAATCATTGTTTCGGGTAAGGTTGTGGCCATCAAAAAGTGAAGGAAATAGTCAGCTGAACATATAAAATAGATGCTACAACTGTAATTTCTTATTGTTCTTTTTGTGTTCTGCAGCGGTAAATCTGCCATCGTGACTAATACGACAGTAGAAATTGTTGTTCCTGATGATACTATTGATTATGTATATGGGGAAAATGGTAGCAATTTGGCTCGTCTGAGACAGGTACATAAACTTGAATAAGCTTATATACGTTCATTTTTTTGTTAACTTGTTCACCCCCACTTGCCATGTAATCCTTATGAACTTGCATTTTGACCCAAATTTGATTTGATTTCTAAGTAAATATATCTGTTATGGAAATGTCTGTTTCAGTCTGTCATTTTCGAAAGTCATGTAGTTCTTCTTTCATCATTATCAACATGGTCTCTTGATATTTTTCACCAATGGACTAAGTGAAGGGTTGATGGAATGACAATTTTATAATAGATAATAAAACAGTTCATTTTTCTTACATTTTCAATAATTGAGGTGATTCAATAGCTTTCTAATCCATTTGCAATTTAAATAACAGAATTCAAAATAGAGCAGTATTTTGTTTTTTATGTTTTAATATTTATATCATTAATATTGTGAATCCTTTTTCTTATTTTGCTTGGTCATATGAAGTTAATTTATTTATTTTTATTGTCCATATCAGATATCGGGTGCGAAGGTTGTTGTCCATGAACCTCGTCCTGGAACAAGAGACAGGACTATTGTCATATCTGGTTCACCTGATGAGACCAAAGCAGCACAGAGCCTTCTCCAAGCATTTATTCTTAGTGGCTCGTCATGACAGGACAGGACATGTCAAATCATGTAATATCCAGCCTTGTATGTTTTTTTCAATCTCAACAACAGTCACTATCTTTAGTTAGTGACGTTAGTGTAGTGTAGTATATAACTATTTAACATCAATCAATTAACTTGATTCTTTAGTGCATACCAAAGCAACAGTTTCATTTAAGATTTCATCTGATTATATCAGATGAGTGTCTTCTTTCAACTCCTCATACAGTTTAGATCGGATATTTTAAAGAAACTCCGGATCAATATTCTCCGTTTTAAGAATAGAAAACTGAATTGATATTAATTATGATGTATTGTACTATATTGATGTGTATGGTTTTTTATGCTGATTATAAATTTAGTTAATTAGGAAAATAAATTATGATGACTCCTGGACAAAGGAAATAGGGAAATGAATCTTAGAAGCTGAACTAAGATACAGTATTTAGATATATTGACACTTTTCTTCAAGTTTAAATTTATTAAATTCTTGAACTTGTTACAAATTAACATTTTTCAACAATGCCTATTTTATACACCAGGATTGCCGAAGAATCTTCGACATGCTAAATTAAAACTTCATAGAGATTTAATGTCAAGTCATGGGCAGTTTTGTAGGACTACCATAGAGTGAAGGGTGATTCAGTAATCACCATGATTGTCACGGACCAGATTGTCTGACACAAATTAGGACCAGCTTTCGTTTTGTTAACAATAACAAAAGTAGGACCAAAGTACTCATTCACAAGTTTTTCTTTTTTTCTTCATTCGTATGGAGAACTTTAGACTCCTTTCGTAATGCTTGCAAATGAACATGTTTCACTTGTAATGTATCTTGATATTTTTGTCGTATACAATCCCAAATATTTTTCATGTGTCTCTATTGATGATCGTCTCTAGAACAAAACCATCTAATACTACAAAATTCCATTTTCTATCACATTCTAATATTGCTATGAGCAAAGGAAATTCTCATGTACATCACCCAACGATCGTAATAATAACCATTAAATTTTATCCTCTTGGTCGAACAAAATTGATTTTGACATAAATATCTTCTTAGAAGATTGTTGCTTCTAAATAGCCCACATAAGGAGGCTATATAATACCAAATATTAATGTTATTAAAAGAAACTAGAATGAAAACGATTATGAGAAGATAACATACGTGCTTTATTAGAAATAACTTGACCATATATATAAAGATTTATTTAATTGACTTAATAATTATATAACCATATATGTCAAATTTTATTAAAATTGAATAACAATAACAAAGTGATCTAATGAATTATATTTTAAAAATATATATTACGTTGATTTTATTCTACATAAATGAAACTCTATATAATTTTATATTGATATAATTTTTTTACTATGTAAAAAGAATTCTCAATCTAATAGTGAGTATTTGAAATACATTACCTAATTGAAATAATATTGAAAACCTAATTGAAATAATATTGAATAGTGTAACATTTAGTAGAAGTAAGAAAAGTGTAATTTGATCCTTTCCCACTTTTTATCTCTCTTCATAAACATATAGCTACTTGCATTCATACTCCTTTATAACCATTAATAGAAAAATAAAACAAAATAAATTGAACTTCTCATATAGTTAAATTCAATACATGTTAGCTTCTTTTTAGCAGTTTTTTAATTTTCTATTAGATCAGTAGCGTAAATTGCTTTTTAACGTCAATCAAAAGCTTGATTCATTACACCTTTATACTTTACTTTATCTTTTATAAATAATTGTTAAGAATTTTATCTAAATTTGATTTTTAGAGTACAAAGTTTACGTGTAAGAATTAGATTTAGTAGCATATTCTGAAGAAATGGTTGTTTAAGAGAATTTATTATTTTCTTGAAACAGATATTTTATTAAAAGTTTCTTTGATATCAAAATAGTCTTAAACAAACACCCACTGATAAATAGTGTTGATTAGAAGTTAGCCAATGGCTTTTCTTTGGATTGGAACTTGAAATCTGAAATTTGTTTTCTGGAGATGTTAAAAAACTATCATACTTAGTAAAAGATTAGTAAAAAATAATCCAATTGCTGGAGTGAAGCAATCTCACTAGAGGAAGAAAATCACAGAATTCTGCAGTGAAGTCTTGGAGTACTCCTGCTAAAGGTACTCTTATGTTTCATGCAGACCTAAACAATCTTTTAGTATATGCACCAACATCTTTTGCGAATAACTTTTATTTCTTCCATTGTTTTGGAGTTTCGTTTAGACCTAAACATTTATTCTGCTAATAGGGAAATTCTTCATGTATCCTTGACCTAAACATCTTTTAGTACTTCATGTATTTTATACAGAGAAATTCTCGTGCAAACAAAAATATTTTTGTGGTTAGAATTGTTTTGCAGATTTTCCTACGTGGGGTCAGGAGTGGTGAATCAACATTTACGTACAGAAACAATTCCTTGCTTTCTATAATACTGCGTCAGTTCATTGAAAAAAATCAGTACCTAATCAGATGGCGGCGTCGCCAGAGTTCATACATGACCATATGAAACGCATCTAGTCTGACAGGAGGTGTATTCCAGTTGAAATGCTTTTGGATCTGAACAACAAAAGTAGCGAATTAAAAGAGAGAGAGATAGGAAAAATAGAAGTTATCATCTTCTGAAGAGAAATACTCAATGTCTCATTTCCTTTCTTTGATTTAGAAATTTGGAAGGATGATATAACTGAAAAGTAAGTAGATGTCAAACTTCCAACTTCTTATACTACGATAAGCAACATCAGTTCTTTTACTACTATCCTACCCTCACAATTTCTCATCAAATAGCATAATATTTATAAGTTGATAAACTGAACTTTCTATTCATAGTACCTTTACTAAGTTCTGATTCAATATCATGAAATGTTTCTCAGATATGCTTCTGAGAATATCTTTGAGCAGATAGACGTCAGTCTCCTTCAGTATAACAGAGAATTTCCTCCAATCCAGAACATCATTAAAAGGCAAGTCATAATAGTTTGACATGATAACTGTAGAGAGACCGACAAGGCTTCCATTAGGGAACATTATTTCAAGACAAACAAGGGAGATGGTTAACAGCATATTTTTTATTCATGGCAACTAATGGCATAGCTTATATGTGGAGTAAAACCAAAAGTTTGAGGTAAGCTAAATAACCTTTTCCATTATGAATTGCAGGAATGGCTGAAGTGAAAACTTAGAAGGTAACAGGTTAACTACCATAGAAGGGGATGTGCAGCCACAACCACTTTATATGATATGCGTTGGTAAAAGATACTTAGATTAGATGCAATACCGGGGGCTACCAACATGATTCAGTAACTCGTGAGGTACTCTAGAGAAGGGATCTCTTCACCTTAACAATTTTTTTTTTATTAATTTTTCCTTGAATACCTTAACAAATTTTTTCTTTGTTAATTTTAGCTTCACATTCCCGGTTAAGTGAAGCAAATGAAATCTGATAAAAGAATATATCCTCACATCTTTCAACACCAAGAGTGGGAATGGGGCTAAGTTGATTAGTAACTTAGAGTATTATTCTATGTTTCAAATGACCAAAAGTATGTTCTCGAGAGCAAAATCCCTTGGGTAGCAAGTAATACAACAGGTTACTCCCTATTGGAGTCTGGAGACTCTTTCCAAGAGCTAGAATGGTTTTCTGGATGCAAAAGATCACATCCATGTGCCTTGCAGAAGAGATATAGATAGGTTGATAAAACGTGGAGGTAACTAACAAAAAATTGAGCACAAGAAGTTGCGATTTTCAGCTGCCAGATATGATTTACCTGGTACACACCCAAAGTGGATTGAGTCTGTGATACGACTGCTGCCGATAGGCCCATGAGGGCACAAACAAAACTTGGATTTATAAAGTCTCTCCATGAATACCAAATGTCCAGTCGCTCGAAAATCAATTCTGTTGTTCTGGATGTCTAGTTCTGTATCATTGTCCCACATAGCTGTTAGATCATCTTTCAATCTTGAATCAGAACGACCAGCCCAGAAAGCGAGCGTGTTCCTGCAATATTTCCATTAAAACGAAATGAAATTTCTGTTTCTGGTGGGTGAAAGAACACAAGTTTTTGTTCAGATACTAATTATGTTGGATTGATTTAGAATAAAAGAAAATAAAATAAAATGTGAAGCTACCTATTCTTGAAATCATTCCCTCCTGGAGGGTGAAAAAATGGTAGTTGCACTTGAGGTAGGGTAACATCCTTGTGTGGAATATAATCATCGTCGTCATAACGTGATGAACAAACCACTCTAATAGAATTTTTCATCAGATGTGGAACTCCTTTAGTAGCCTTCACTCCGATATCGTGGCAAGTCACAAAAAAATGATCAGCACCCAAGGTTCTGTTCCAGTAAGGGTACTTAAACTTTACGTACTCCACATACTTCTTTACTTCATCTATCATATCCTCGTTAGTCAACCCCTGCATAATTCATTTGTGTATTACAACTCACATCAGAAACTAGGATAGGCAACTGCCACCACGACCATATAATACTCGAATGTCATAGGCACAAAAAGATCCCAGCCAGAAATACTATTCGAGAATCTAGTAGTGATTTATGAAGAATTTAAATTTCAAGCAAAATTTAACTTGTAATGAAGAAATTATTAGATAACGAGACCATTATATCCTTATTAATCTCTATATGCTACTCAATTAAGTGTTGTTTATTATTTATCAAAATTAAAAAACTTAAATGTGTTATATAAAGATTGGTCACAACTGCGAACACAAGATAGTTTTGAACTACTTCATAATTCTCTTAAAATGATATAAACTTATATATGATGTAACTAAAAAGTAAAACTAAACAGGATTGTTGAATGGTTACACCATTTGAGAACCACTAAAACACCATTTTATTCATATTATCCTCTCTCCTAGATGAAAGTAAGTAATCTTAGAAGAGTTATAAATGCATGTTAGGTAATTCTCCTATATTAAAAAATAATTCAAAATTAGTTCCTAAATTTTACTTAAATTCATACATTTAGGAACTGAGGTGATGAATATTCAAAATACTTCAAGATTACTTAAATAGTTTCATCACTAACTACTTACAGTGAGGCTGAAGTTTCGAATTCAAAATTAGTGGTATATTCATTTCAGAACAGATCGAATCTAATTGTTAAATTTATCTTATTAAGCTATTAACTGCAATATGGCAAGAATTTAGTTACATTATTACACAATAATCCGGTGGATATGGTTGAATAAAGAAATCACGCTCGAAAAACACCAGGTGAATTCATTCACAAATTTGCTTCGAATAATTGATTCAACGAATGCCAAATCCAAAAAAAGGACATACTCTGCCTCGCATTTTGTGGCAAGAAATAGGAAGGAAAAAGAGGTGAGCTCGACGCGGATCGTCGGTGACGAATCGGCTCTCTCTGATGTTCTTGAAGAAGTATCCTTCGCTGGCGTATTTTCCGGTGAGTTTCCTAGGCGTGTGAAAATACGTTTCAGGATCTCCGTCGGGATACACGAACACCTTGAACTCCTCCTCCATCTGCTCGTAGTCTAAGCGGAAAGCTTCCTCCGGAAAGTGGAACACGCTGGAATCGAACAAGAACGCACGCTGCGCATAGGAATCGAAATTCGATGAAACAAAACGGTGTGAGCGTAAGATTGGATTTGGAAGGAGAGAAAAAATGAGCACACGGATTCGAAAGGAACCTTGCGGAGGGGAGAGTGTAGTTGCTTGGAGCAGACGAAGAGCAAAAGCATATAGATGACGTTGACGACAATGCACGCGGTGGTGGCGAGGTTTACGCTGCCGCAAGAGCCGCGAGGGCCACGGGGGCGGTTCCTGACCGCCGGAAGGTTTGCGACCGAAATTGATTTTTCTCGTGAAGGTGACATTGTGGCGGGAAAACGAACGATCTTCTTCCTGTGAACAAAAGATGCCTTATTATAGTTTTCTAATTTATTTTATGAAACTAATTTCAAAATATTCAAAACAGTAAACTCTAAGAATGAGCCCAATTACACTATTTCAGATTAAATGATAATTTCTTCCATGACGCGGGAGGACAAAAGTGACATTTTATAATATTTAAATTTTAAAAAAATATCTAAAATATATTAAAAAGTTCTTAATTACACATTCACAAATAAAATATATGTCGAAATAATAAGTTTATAATACATTCTAAATTATAAAAAATATATAAATAAATTGTAACTGATTTTAAAATGTATCTTTACAGAAGAACTTATTTAGAAAATTTTTAAATTTATTCTAAAATAGTTTTTTAAAAAATTTAAAAGTTAAAACTTCATAAAATCAATTATAACCTAGTGCGCTTTATAACAAAATATTAATTAATGTAAAAAAATAGTATTTTATTTTTTTAAACGTTATCAGAACGGAAGAATAAGTCTAATTATGTATAATTTTTAAAATACAACTAGGAATAAAAACAGTGGATAGTTACTGGTGTATTTGGATAAAAACAGAGTAATAAAATAAAATACTTTTTAGAAGAAAAAACTTTCTAGCAATATAAAATCATCTTTACTATCATTCCCTTACAAACTGTTATATAATAAAATAATTGATTTTATAATAATCAGTATTATTATATTGTAAAACGATAATGTAAATTTATTACATCATCATATATAACTATTAAATATTCTTTTGCCAGAAAATGCTAACAACTATTTTAAAGACATTGATTGAGAAATTAAAATGATATTTATTAAAATTAAAATGGAAGGAAACTTTTTTATAGCTCAAACAGCTTCCCTAAAATAGTTTTCGTTTTTTTTTTCACTTTTCTTTGATTTCAAATTTGATGTGTGATAGAAGGGCAAAATAGGGTTTAGGTTGTGTTGAGTTTCTGTTTTCATTTATTTAGTAATTAAGCAAATGGTGGTGAGATGGTAGGAACCAGTGTTCCAGCATAAAGCCCCACAACACAACTCACACGTCACACAGAGAGGCAAATCACAAGTCTATTATTATTATTCATTCATTCATTCATTTTGAACTTTCTCCAACGCCAACGCAATACGAATTAGAATAGGCGGTGAGGGAAAGCGGAGCCAGCAACCGGAGAGTGAGTCTCCACTCCACTCAATCATTCAATCGCTTCATTGTTTCCAACCAAAACCCTAGTTAGGGTTTTTCCCATCGATTGATCCATCGATCATGGCAGAAGAGGTTTCTTCTTCTACTACTTCTCCCGCGGTATCTGCTACCGCTCCTCTTGGTTCCAGCGTGATCTCCCTAGTCAACCGCCTTCAGGACATCTTCTCGCGCGTCGGCAGCCAATCCACCATCGACCTCCCTCAGGTCGCCGTCGTCGGCAGCCAGAGCAGCGGCAAGTCCAGCGTCCTCGAAGCCCTAGTCGGCCGCGACTTTCTCCCCCGCGGCAACGACATATGCACTCGCCGCCCCCTCGTCCTCCAGCTCGTCCAGACCAAGCGCAAGCCCGACGCCCCCGACGATGAGTACGGCGAGTTCCTCCATCTCCCTGGCAGAAAATTCCACGATTTCTCCGATATTCGCAGGGAAATTCAGGTGCTTAACTTTTTATTTCCAAGCTTTACGTTTGGCTTTTACATGTTTGTGACGCTGACAACTTATCGTCATGGATTACTCACTAGGTCATGATGGTTTTATTTTAGGTCATAAAATAAATAATAGCGTAGAAGAGAAGAGAAGTAGAATATTATTATCATGTTCGGTTGGCGTTTACCTTGTCTTTTGAATGGCTATTGAACACTAGAGTACTGCTTTCCCATTTGTAACATTACTTTCGCTTGCCGGCATCTAAGTGGAAGGGAGAAGAGAATCCTTAAATAAGGAGGGTGACCCTTTCATTAATGAAGATTATTTTCTCTCTCACTTTTTTTTTTGTATCAAGTTTTTTTTTTACCTGTTTACCCATTGTCAAGACATGGACACACTCTGGCACATTAACCGGCACTGAGCTGAGTTGAACTTGGGTGTGATCCGATGGCTATACGTGGTGCTCATGTTCATGTATTGTATTTGGCTTTGGTATTATGTGTTCGTGGCTTCCAATGCTCCAACACTAAAATGGAATAGATAGATACTTTAGAGACTTGGTCTTTTGAAAGTAGTAAAAATGTATATTTGAATGTGTAAGTTAGTTAAATTAACTTTGAGGAATATTGTTTGCTTGTCAGTCGTCAATATTTTTATCATATCAATAGGTAATACTGTTTTGGTTGAGGGTCCATTGTCCATTGGAAGTGATTTCTATGCTTTAAGCTTGAAATGTGGTTAAATTTAAGACGAATTGTTTGCATCTATATAGAATGTAATACTGTTGCTAGTGATGTACTGATAAGTATACAGTGTACTGGTTTAATCCTTTTCATTTACCTATATATCCCTCTGTTGACTTGAATATCTTCACTCTCTTTCTGCAGGCTGAAACTGATAGGGAAGCAGGAGGGAACAAAGGTGTCTCAGACAAGCAGATTCGACTGAAGATTTTTTCACCAAATGTTCTTGATATCACGCTTGTAGATCTCCCAGGCATTACGAAGGTTCCTGTTGGTGATCAGCCTTCTGATATTGAAGCTCGAATCAGAACAATGATCATGTCATATATCAAAACTCCCACATGTCTCATTCTGGCTGTCACACCGGCAAATTCAGATTTGGCTAATTCAGATGCTCTCCAGATGGCAGGGATTGCTGATCCTGATGGTGAGTTTTGCTTCCATGTGTCTGAAACTTTAATTTTTTCAGACCTCTTTAACTGGAATTTTAAAGATTCTTGTTTCTGTTATAGGTAATAGAACAATCGGCATAATCACAAAGGTTCGGTATACTCTTGTAACATTTTGTCCGAGACATTTGTGAAATTTATTAAGCTGTTGTCTTGTTCTGACAATATTAGGCTCTTATTATTTGGAATGTAGTTGGATATCATGGACAGAGGTACTGATGCCCGGAATCTGTTACTAGGAAAAGTTATCCCCCTCCGACTTGGTTATGTAGGTGTTGTAAATCGTAGTCAGGAGGTAATGATTTTATACTATATTAAGTACTGGTCCTTGGTTACTATATGTAATTTGCTTGATTGGCATGGAGGTAAATATGTGCTGATTGATGAAATATATTTTGGCTATTGTTTCATCATATTAGGATATTCAAATGAACCGGAGTATAAAGGATGCTCTTGTGGCTGAAGAGAAATTTTTCCGCAGTCGCCCTGTAAGGAAGTTCTTATGTGTAGTTAATAGTCAAGTTCTATTGCTTATATATACTTACTCTTATCTATTTATGTTATTCATAGGTATACAGTGGTCTGGCAGATAGTTGTGGTGTTCCTCAACTAGCAAAGAAGTTGAACCAGGTAGAGTCTTCATGACACTGAAAACATGTATATTTATTGTGTATAATACTAGCCTTATTTAGGGATTTCAAATGCAGAGTAAAAGTCTGTTTCAGTCTTCACACTTTCTCATCAAAATTGTTATTATATCCTTTATCTTTAGGAGGGAGATATCAAAGAAATGCACGTAGTTGTTTCACCTTCAATGTTGATTTTAGTGGTGGCTTTGGAATTTTTCTTTGAATCATTTGTATCTTTATTTTGGAAGGGAGAAGAGGAAGGAGAGTTGAAAGAATGAAGTTTCTTTTCTTTTTAGTGCTGTGAAAAGGAATGAACTTTATTTTTTTCACGGGCCTGTGAAGGATTAGAGTTTGAAGAGTGTATGCAAATAGCCAGATTAATACTTGCTTAGAGTAAATTTGGAGAAAGAATATTGTTAGATACTTCTTGGATAGAACTGAGTTCTTCCAAGTCTCATAAAATATTAAACCATTATGAATTGATGCCAACATTGAGATTTCTGGTCTAATGCACACCAATGTGGCATGCACATTTGCCTGTCCATCATTTTTTCAGATTCTAGCGCAACATATAAAGGCTGTGCTACCTGGGCTGAGAGCACGTATAAGTACTTCATTAGTCTCTGTTGCAAAGGAGCATGCAAGCTATGGTGAAATCACTGAGTCCAAGGTATGATACTGAGATGTGTCTTGGATACGTCCCTATGACTTGTTAAACACTCAAATAGTTAAGTATGCTGTATATATAATCTCCTTGTTTTGTAAAAAAAAAAAAACAGCATTTTTTCTACTGTGGCTGTAATTATGCAATGCATTATTTATGTGTTAATCTCTAACAGGCTGGTCAGGGTGCACTTCTCTTGAATATTCTTTCAAAATATTGTGAAGGTACTTAACTATCCCAACCGCCTAGTTTCAAATCTTTTATTAATGAAGTTGTGTTTTCTCTCTATTAAGTAAATGCTATATCCAATTTCTCTCTTCTTGAAAACAGCATTCTCCTCAATGGTTGAGGGAAAGAATGAGGAGATGTCTACATCTGAGTTATCTGGTGGAGCACGTATCCATTACATTTTTCAATCCATATTTGTCAAAAGTTTAGAGGTATATAATTCTCCTGTAGTTCCGTATGGTAATATTAGAAATCTCTTTTCTCATGCTACAGTTCAATTAAGATGGAAAACGAGGAGGAGGCTATAGTTAACTCATTAGCCTGTCAACCTTATTGCATTTCATGGACGGATGCTCTATTATCCTACCTATTATTATTATTATTTGTGTACTACTCAATTGTTATTAATCAAACAAAACTGAATATTCGCAATCGTATATATGATTTAACTATTAAAATATGTAATTTCATTTTTGTTGCAAAACAGATTTTCATCTTAAATTTGTAAATGCTATGCAATGTTATTATTTTATTATAATGGGGGTAAGCAAATCACAGATTATAATTCTATGTATTTCAAGGGAAAGAGAAACAATGATTTTATTATTAGCACAGTATATGATGTTGAGTTTTAAGCAATAGGCAAATTTACTAATTCCTAGTGTAACTTCATGCTAACTTGAAGGAGGTGGATCCATGTGAAGACCTGACTGATGATGACATCCGTACTGCCATACAGAATGCAACCGGGCCTAAGTCAGCATTGTTTGTTCCAGAAGTAGGTCTTTTTACCCAAACCTTTTTCCTTAAAAAAATAAGAGATAGAAATTATATTTTAAAATAAGAATACAAATTATATTTTAAAAGTTTGGTTGATTTTGTGAATGTTTCGTTATAATTTGTGAATCCAAACAAGTTTATCTATTTATTTCCATGTAATCAGGTGCCATTTGAGGTCCTTGTGCGAAGGCAAATATCTCGTCTATTGGATCCAAGTCTTCAGTGTGCCAGGTTTATCTATGATGAATTAATGAAGGTAGTTACAGGGCTTTAAGCTTGCCATCTCTCCTGTCTTCCATTATCTAGTATGTGCCTAAACAAAAGCCCTTCTCTTCAGATCAGCCATCGCTGTATGGTTACTGAACTGCAACGATTCCCTTTCTTGCGTAAGCGCATGGATGAAGTTATAGGGAACTTTTTACGAGAAGGCCTTGAACCGTCGGAGAATATGATTGCGCACATGGTAGAAATGGAGGTAGGCTGAAGTTTGACTTGTTCAAGTATAAATGTATACTTTCTCCATCCTCTACTTAAAATAGCTCATCAAAATTTGGTTGCTGTTCCAAAACTTGTTGTCAATTAAGTAATACCCAAAATATCTTTAAATTTCAAGTCATTTTTAGTAAGAAACTGATGAAAGTGTCATCATTGCTTTCATTTTCAACTGTAATTGTGTAGTCGACTCCTTGGCTTCCTTAATACTATTCCACATAACAGAATTAGCCATTTATTTCTAATGGAGTTGTTAGAAGTTATTCCATTGGGTTGTATGTTGAGCCTTAAGTTCTTATAAACTTCATCAGCAGCACTGAAATGACTTCACCTAATTCTTGTTTACTAGACTGAGCATGGCTTGGGATGCTGTGCTAGAAAATTGGTAAATGATGTTATCTCCAAATAAAATGGAAAAACCGTCACAATTAAAGATATTCATAAGTTTTTGCTGTGTAGTAGAAACCATTGACATGTCAATTTTTATGGGCAATCTATTAGAGTGAATCATCAATTTCCATGTCTACGATTTCTTATTTAAACTACTCAATAATTCTACAGATGGACTACATAAACACTTCCCACCCAAATTTTATTGGTGGAAGCAAGGCATTAGAAATTGCTGTGCAACAGAGCAAGTCTTCTAGGGCTGCTATATCAGTTTCTAGGCAGAAGGTATTCCTATTATGAGATCTAGTTCCAAATGTGCCCCATATTTTTTCATGAGTATGTACTGTAATTATGCAAGCCTTTCTTTACTTTCAAAATTTTCTTATCAATCTCCTATAGGATGCTCTGGAGTCTGATAAGGGATCAGCCTCTGAAAGAAGTGTGAAATCCCGGGCTATTCTTGCAAGACAAGCCAATGGAGTAGTCACTGATCCGGTTTGTAACTGTATATTGTTTAATTGACAATAAATTTTTCCTAGCGGGAATCTAGTTAAGGGCTACTAAATTTAGTATCTCGATGTTATTACTGTATTCTTATGATATAAATGATAAACAGGGTGTCCGAGCTGCATCCGATGTTGAAAAAAGTGTACCCTCTGGTAATTTACATGTTCTATTTAATGTTTTCGTTCACTGCATTTATTTTATTATGAACTTGTTTATAAGCTTATCTTTTGGTTGTCCTATCTTTAGTCAAGTAATTTTTATCTATGGGCTTTGTTTTTATTTTATGGCATTTACATTTAATGCTTAATATCTTTCAGGAAACACTGTTGGATCAAGTTGGGGTATATCATCCATTTTTGGTGGAGGTGATAGCCGAATGACTGTGAAGGAGAATATGGCTAGTAAACCACAAACTGAACCCATTCACAGCGTGGAGCATTCATTCTCTATGATCCATTTGAGAGAGGTATGTGTACATCATGACACATTTATTGTCAGCTTGAGCTTGATCAATATGTTCCATAGGTATAGATTACCTAATGTGCTTTTGATTTTGTAGCCACCTCCAATCTTGAGGCCATCAGAGAGCAATTCAGAGACAGAAGTTATTGAAATAACGGTGACAAAGTTGCTTCTGCGATCGTACTATGACATTGTCAGGAAAAATGTTGAGGATCTTATCCCTAAAGCAATTATGCACTTCTTGGTACTTTGCTACCTCATCTACTTCTAGTACCAAGTATTGCAATTATAAACTGAAAAGTAGTTTTCTATAAGCTGTTTTCTATGTTGCTTATGGAAAATTAGAGTGTGTTTAATTGTGTTATTTTCTCTAGTTTTTTAAAAATTGTTTAATAAAACAATTTTCAAAAGCAATTTGTAAACAGAAGTGGGAGAAGGTGTGTGTAAGGAAGAACACAAGTAAGAAGAAACTGAAAGCAGAAAGTAAGAAAACCAACATAACTAGAACAGATTCTACTTTTTTTATGTAAAAAAAAGCATACTAGTTTTAAAATATTTTTCAAAAACTAAACTTATTGATCGAGCCCTTCTATTCCACTTTTTTTTATCCATTTTGTAATGAAAAAACTTGTGTAGACAGGTCTGTACACAAGTTGCTGTGTGAACTAAACCAATAAACAACTGACAATTATGGTACTCGAGTTTATGCAAGCATGTCAAAATAAAAAATTCTTTTCTACACTGGAATTTCTGTGTTTTTAACCTAAATGACATTGTCTATCTACTAGATCTGAGGTACATTGTCTCTCCTACTGAAAATGGTGATTCTACTCAACAAGTTTAAATCGAATTGGTTTTTTCTTGAGTAGGCACCTACTTTTTTGCACTGTTGCGAGCAATATCAGTAATTGTGATATCCCGTTTATGAATTTAAGTATATAAACTCTGCATTTCACTTAGTTTTTTTTAGACGGGGTATCCTATTGCATATGTTCTTAATATTTGATTTGATTATGTACCATTGCTATTTATTTTGGAGTGGTTGACAGTACTTGATTTTTCATGCCTCAATAAATACTGCTGACTGTCTTTTACAAAATCATCAGGTAAACAATACCAAAAGAGAGCTGCATAACGTCTTTATTAAAAAGCTATACAGGTAACAGTTGTTGTGACAAGCTAATTGATTCTGATGTATGCTTCTTTAACGTTGATTGCTGATTGTACTTTGTATGTTAAAATTCAAACCAGAGACAACCTGTTTGAAGAAATGTTGCAAGAACCTGATGAGATAGCCTTGAAAAGGAAGCGCTGTAGAGAACTTCTTCGAGCTTATCAACAGGCTTTTAAGGTTAACAGTCCTAGAACTTTTAATGGCCAATGTTTAAAAAATTTCTGTATTATTTGCCATGTTAGTTATGTTTTATTTAAATTGGTTGCTTTCTCATGTTGCTCATCTCTAGTTAGAGGTGTATGTTATTGTGAGTGGAGAGAAACTAATAATTTAAATCGTAGACATGAATGGCCAAATTTAAAGTTATGTGATCAGTTGAAAACGTTGCCGAATAGTTTTTAGTCTCGGTAATCCACGAATCATCTAATAGTTGAGATTTGTTCCCTTACTTTCCCAACAAACCACTGCTGTAAAGAAAAATTTGGTTCTTGATTCTAATTAATAACTTTTAATATATGGTTCACGTGGTGTATTCACCCCTTTATTCTCTGTGAAATAGTTAGTCAATTACAAGGGCTGTAGGTTACAACATGATGTGCCTTTTCTTCTATAAATTCATGTTTATGGTTGCAATATTTCGTGATGCTTCTTTTCTACATGCATGCTTTTGACTTCTCAGCAATGCTGAGTCAATTTTCTTCTCAAAACTTCCACATGTATGTGGTCCAGGATTTATTTATTTTATTTAGGTTTTCTTCCTATAACAAAACCTGTAAAGACATATAGCCACTGGTCTGATAACTGTATTACGTGTTGGTAGGACTTGGAGGAACTGCCCATGGAAGCTGAGACAGTTGAAAGAGGATACAGTTTGCCCGAAACAACTGGATTGCCCAAAATTCATGGATTGCCAACATCATCTATGTACTCTACAAGCAGTTCTGGAGACTATTATGCAGCTTCTCCAAAGCACTCCAAGTCGAAAAGGTCTTCACATTCCGGGGAATTTCAATCACCAATGCATGCTATACCAGATTCCAATGGAAGTGGAAGGCCATTCACCTCAGGCTTTTATCCCACTCTTGAAGGATGAGCTATAGGTGAATGTGCTTATTGGTTGGTGGAAGAGTTATCTGAAGGCATTTTATTCATTTGATTACGCTGCAACTTTGGGGATATAGTATTCTGGCTCCCGGAGCTGGACTGCATGAAATTACTCTATCTAACTAAAATGGTATTGTATGTTGGCCACTGCTTTCCCTTCATAACTTCACTTTTTCTTCTCATATAGCATTGCCATTTTTTACAAGGCCTCAGAGAAACAATAATAGGGAGCAGCCGATCTTTCACATTTTTCAGAATCGGCTTTCTATACATTCGTGTATATGACCTTGTCTTTTTTGGTTAGCCAGATGTTTTTGTTATTAATCGACAATTAAGTAGTTCGATTTGTGTGTGTTTTTTAAGAAATTTGGGTGAAGTGCTATTTTGAACTAATAGCAGGTCATGGCTTTGATTGCCAATTTTAGTTATAATGTAGGGTTGTAACTGTTATTACATTATTATAATATTAAATGCGATTTATTAATTAAACAATATAAGTTCTTATTTGATGAATTTTGCATTTAATAGTAAATGATATTAAAAGTAATAGAGTATATAGCTAATAATATTTCTCAAAATCTTTATTGTGAAGAAATTGTTTTCTCTTTACCCTGTCTCATTATCCAATGTTGTTGAAGTTAAACATATATAAAACAAGCATATCCACAAATAAATAAAGGGAGTAGCATGAAGTGCATGTAAAATAGCTATAGCTTAGTGAAGTCCCCTAGAATAAGATTTGGCAAATGCTCCCTGCACCCAACACATTTTAACCTGCACCCAACACAATTTTAAAAATTCCAAAAATGCCCTTTATTCTGGAAATAAAAATCCAGAAATGAAAATAATATATTCCGGAAAAATATATCCGGAAGTGGTTATTGAGTTTTGGAAATAAAAATCCGGAAACAAAATTTAAATTTCTATTCCGGACAAAAAAATCCGGAATTGATAAATATTACATTCTGGAAAAAAAATCCAGAAAAGAGATTATTGTGTTTCGGGACAAAAGTGAAAAATTTATTCTGGATAAAAAAATCCGTAATATAAAATTTCATTCCAAAAAAAAAAATCCGGAACACATATTTTGGAAAATTTTTTTAAGGATAGTTTCGTCTTTTCCGCTGGAATCGGGTGCAGTAATATGGTGCAGGAAGCAATTGCCATAAGATTTTGGGTGGGTCCTTTTTTCAAACTGTTGAGTTGGTCTCTGGGTATTTGGATAGCCACAACTAGAAGGCAGTTTCTTTCTGCACCCCTACATTTTTCTTCCTGCACCCCCATAATTTTGTAATTCCGAAACTGACCTCCACAATTTTGGGATCTGGGAGTGTGTTACGGATTCATCAATCCGAAAGTGAATGGATGAGGGGGTGTTCTGGAAGTAAAGTTTACATAAATTATTGATTTCTGGATTGCTGAATCTGTAAGTTTAATTTTTATTACGGATTGGTGGATCTGGAATGATTTTTTTCAATTATAGATTTCTGAATCCAGAATGCATATTTTGAATTATGGATTGACGGATCCAAAATGATTTTTTCAATTATGAAATGTTTTGCATTTTTTTATTTTGGATTAACACTATCATTCATACTACTGGAAACATCAATCCGGGAGATTACCAGATGCGCCAATTCAAAAATTTACCGGAAGCGCCAATTCAAAAATTTACCGGATTTCATAATTCGAAATAAAAAATAAATTAAAATGTACAATGTATATAGGAACAGTTTTGTCTTTGCACAATCTTGTGGGGTGCAGGAAGAAAATGTAGGGGTGCAGGAAGAAACTGCCCAACTAGAAAAGTATACAAAGTTTAGAATGTTTTGGAAAATTTGAAAATAAAATCGCACGTTTTTATCGTTTATCCATTTTTTCTAAATGTATTTTACTTGAATATTTGGCATGTGAAAGAGAGATCTAGTTGCCTAAAGATTTAATAATATAATTACACTGGTTGCAAATTTAAGTTTTTGTTTGAAGAAAGAAAAATGGGAAAAATAAAACAAAGAAAAAGGAAAATAAAGAGAAGAGAAAATAAGAATAAATGATATTTCATTTTAATGATCTGCTGAACCGACAGATGTTTATGTGTAGGTGTGTTTTTATTTTTCTTTCCATGAATAAGTTCATGTTTAGTGAGTTGGTGGTGTTCATTTTTAAGAATTATTATTTTAAATTCTTTGTATGTATTTCTTCTTTAGAACTAATTTATCACATATTAATTAAAAAATTATTATAAATTGACAGTGTAATAATATTATATTAAAAATATTTTACGACATTTGATTTCACAGAATTTCTTGTAATTTAACTTTTCTGTTTTTTTAACAACTTAAAAAAGCATTTTAATGACAACGATTTAATTTCAAAAGTACTAGCGTAAGAAAGATATAATTAGAAAGATGTAAAAGATAAACAGGTCTTAAAAAAAGTAACAAAAATATGAGAGATTTATGTTAGCAATTTTTTCCTACACCTAACTTTTTAACCTCCACCTTACATATTTTTAAAATTTTCAAAAATGTTCTTCATTCTAAAAATAAAAATCTAGAATTCAAAATAATATATTCCGAAAAAGAAGATCTAGAATAAATCAAATTTAAAAATCAAATTTCATCAAGAAAACAATTCCATAATAATAAAAAATTGTTCTAAAAAGGATTTAAAAATATATTCTAAAAAAAATGCAAATATATTTTTATCTGTATTCTCATTTTATTTAAGAGTATTTTCGTGGTTTTAACTGAAATCGGGTAGAGTGGTATGGTTGAGGAATTAATTGAGTTTATGTTTTGTTATAGAGAAGCCACTCATTTATTGAACATCCTAACGATTAGCCAATTAATTTAAAGATTTGCTAATAAATTTCTTAAACCCTTTTTTCTTCTCCCGCAAGAACAATTAGAAGGCGCCACGTGTCGCAACGACCGTTACCACCTCACACAATAGCAGCTATAAATATAACGATTGAAGTGTAACTGCATTTTATTTTATGTTGTTCATCGTTCAAATACTATAACACCATCAGAATCCAGATTTTCTCTCTTCTCCGTCTGAATAAAATGCCTCGCCGTAGCTCCGGTGGTCAGCCTCTCCATCTCTTTTGCTCCATTTTCTTTATTTTAATTGATCTCGATTTTTTGTACCTTTACAATTTCTAGTTTTTCTATGCTTCTCAGTTGTTTGATTCAATACTTTTTGTCCAGCAATTTTAGAGTATTTTATTTTTCTCCTTTTTAATGATAATTTAATTTTAGTTTTTCGTTTAAAAATACTCTAGGTTCGATAGGTGTCTGTGATTTTTGGCGATAATTATTATATTTTGTGATATTTGTGTAAATCAAGCTTTCTTAGACATTGTTTAATTTTGTTTCTGCCATGATATAGCCATATAGGATCGGGATTACCATTGAAGAATGCCTTTAATGAATGTGTTTGTGTTAGGAATATTAGACATTAAGAAGAGATTGTATTGGCAGAACAAATAGTATTTGTTTATAGAACATGGATTTTGCATTTCAATGTACTTTTCCAGTTATGTCAATCATTGAGTTGTTGCTTATGTCTGCAGGTAGATCTGCTCGTTCAGCTTCACGTCCTGCTCCACGCCCAGGTCTGAATGAATATGATAGTATACTTGGAAGCCTTAATAATATAGAATGTATCTTTTGAAAACATATGTAGTTATTTAGTTTTTGCCTTTCAAGTTTCTACTAGTAGTGATTGAAGATTTAAAATTATTTTACTGATTTGTATTATGTATTATATGGATTTTTTTATGCAGTTAACTCTGCTCCACCTCCAGCTCCTGTTCAGAGTGGCAATCGTGGTGGATCTCTGTTTGGAACAGTAGCTGAAGGTATGTCATGGAACATCACTGTTTCATCCCTATGTATAACCTGATACTACGGTTTTTCATCCGTCATATGTACATTTTGGTCCTGAATTAGGTTTGTTTTCTTTTTCATTTTCTAGGAATGGCTTTTGGTGGTGGAGTTGCTGTGGTCAACAGGGCTTTGGATTCTGCTTTGGGTCCTCGAACTATTCAACATGAAACAGTAACTACTGGGCCTTCTACTGCTGTTCCTGCAGCAACTGCTAATAGTTTTGGTAGTGATGCATGTAATATGCACTCCAAGTCTTTCCAAGATGTACGTGGCAATATGATCTGTCTCTCTTCTCTTCTGTTGATAAATTCCCACTTTTTGTAGTTATGAAGTTGTGTATTTGGTAGGCACTAAGGTCTTGTTTGTTTACTATTTTCAAAAACAGTGCTCTGTTTTCTAAAATTTGTTTGTCCTTTGAACATATTTGTAAGTGTTTGTCTCTTCAACACATTTAAAAGCATTTGTCTCTTCCAATTGTTTCTTTTTTCTGGTTTCTAAAATACTTTTTTAAAAATAATTTTCAAATGTAGTAGGTTTTGTATGAGAAATTGATTCCTAAATAGCATGAACTTGTTTTATAAAAAAATTGATACTAAAAGGTGAAAAGAGAATCAAACATGTCCTCAAGTAACTCTGTATTTGTAATATGAGTAGTTGAACTGGAGCATACAAAGATGTCTCCCCCATATAAAGATGTAATTTCAAGTATCGTGTTCTATGTATGTACATGCATATTTGTTTTCTAAGAGAATACTAATGAAGGTGATGTTGAATTGCTTGCAGTGCCTGAACAGCTATGGGGATGACATTAGCAAGTGTCAGTTTTACATGGAAAGCCTAGCAGAGTGCAGAAGGAACTCTGGAGCCACATTTAATGCATGAACATTCCTTCATTTATTTTGCTTTGCAATGATATTACTTAGGAGTTTGCATTGCTACCCATATGTGTCTTATGGTTAGAATTACTTTTTAGTCAATAGCATAGATTTCATTTTTAACAACCCATGCTGATAAACACTCACAAACTGGCATGAACCCTTTATGAATTTGTTCTACATTGTTAATTTATTACACATAAATTATAATCTGTTAACGAATGCTGGAATCCGTGTGCATTTTTTGTTGTAGAACATTCAATTCCGACTAAAATTTACTTGTTATGAAGCTATGTATTTTCTCCTTGGAGAATTAATAAACTCAACCAAAAAAGTTTTTAGTATTCCCTTGTTATCATAGTTATTTGTACACATAAAGCAAGTATCTTACTCTCCATATTAGAGACATAGAAGTTCCTATACGCAGGAATGGTGAACCTGGCGCTGATAGTTAGGATATTGGAAGTAAAGAAAAGGAAGATTGTGATCAAAGTGCATGTCGGAAAATGATGCTTTGATAGTCCTGCAAACTATACAACGTTTTGATGTCATGAATTTATATATAAATATATAATAAACCATAAATTTATAATTAAATAATATAAAAAAAAATATTAAAATAATAGTATTAGAATTGTAAAATGTGAGTTATGAATATATCTTTACTATATATATAATAATTTTAAATAATTTATAACGTTAATAAAAGAGATTCTTCTATTTAGTTTTTATTATTAAGTTAGTGTACACAAATTTTTATGATTTTATCTTTTAAACAGTCTTTTTCATAAGTTAAAAAATCTATCTATATAAAAAAATTATCATGGAAAAAATTTATTTATACCACTCCTTAAACTAAGAGATTTTCTCCATTGAGTATGTTTACAATGGATTTTTTTTTTATATGCACACAAATTTTATGAGATAAAAAAAATCATGATAAGATAATAATGAAAAGTAAAGTAAAACCATTATAGAAAGTGATGAAAAAAATTATTGTATGAATAATATATCTAATTAATAATAATATGTTGTCTTTCATTCTTTGATAGTTTATATAAGTTATTTTGACAAATAGTGAGTGTATTTTTCTTTGGATTGATTCCTTTTGTGAAAGATTCTTTGTTATTATTAATTCTTCTCTGCGAGATTGATTTCATTCACACATTTGCGTGAAGATTGGCGTGAAGATTGTGAGTGTCCATACTTTAATAAATTTTATACTTTTTAAATGGCTTCATTGTATCAAATAAAAACAAATAGGAGAAAAAGAAAGAGAAAGACTACTAACAAGTTTCACTAATTCTTTTAACTATACATTTCGACAAATAATCTTTATTTGGAGAAAATTTGGACTTCTATTTTAGGTGTAACAACTAAAATTAAATTTCACTTCGTTGTTATACAATTATAAACCTAAAATTCTAATTCTAACAACAAAACGATCACAATACCACAAATGAAATAGCTTAATTAATTCATGTTGAAATCATCTTATAATATTATATAATAAAGGTGTTATATTTTAACAACTATGTTTTAAAGATAACTACTTCACATCTCCTTTTATTAATATAAAAATAAATATGAATAAATATAAAAAGTATCATTATTATATTAATAAAAAATTAGTAAAAAAATATTTTTATTTAATTTTTTATGTTAAAAAGATTAGGATAATTAATAAATTGTGCTTGTAAATCATGAACTTAAATTAAAGAAATTATATTTTACAAGCACAGATAACAACAAGACTTTCGTTGATAAATTTATTATTAAAGTGTTTTTTAATAATTTATCGAAATCTGGTATGAGAAACATGACTTTTTCTTGTATTTTTTTAAATGTTTATATATTTTATTAGATTATTAAAAAGTAGAATTTTTGTTTTGTTTTGTTTTTTCTCAATAAAAAGGAAGGAAATATTTTTAAAGTACCATATTATTATCAAATCAAATCTTCCTTTTATGTTACTTTTACATTAAGCCTCCATATATGATAACAGGCTAAAATATTATAAATCGATAATTTTGGGGATTCACAAAACTTTATCCTTAATATTAGTGATGAAACTCAATTATTATGCATCGCTAATCTCTTATATTTTTTTTATATTGAAGTTATAAATTAAATAATGTGTTTAATAAAGATTTTAGATTTAACCATGACAGCTATTATTACTAAAAAAGAACTTAAGTTGAATACATTTTTCGACTATAATTTACGTCAATATTAATTTAGTTCTGACCCTTTTATTAAAAGAAGTTTATTCTACAATTTTATTGATAAGATCTAGATTGTGATATTTGAAAGGAGTTTATTCTGAACTAAAAGAGAATAGGATGCTATAGAAAAAGAAGAGCTTAATCAGCGTAGCGTTGTTGATAACCTTCAAGTAAAATACTAATAAATTGCACAAAAACTAACAAGAAAATTTAAGAATTAACTAAGGGATTATTATGGTGGAACTCATTGTTCATAATAACTGAGCAATAGAATGCCTAATATTAGTATTTGGATCTTGTTTCTTTAATTAGTAAAACACTCTTACACATTAATAATAATAATAATAATATCTTAAATATTACATTACAGTAATCCTTTTTCCTTTTTGAATTCTTATCTTATTGAATAGTAGTAAGTCACAGTCACAATCGACCCTTTAGAAAATTGACGCACAATCTTTTCAAAATCTCCTTGTCTGGCTCGACCAATGCCGCCTTTTCCTTTGCATCCAAAGCAAAAGCTTCCTAATATTCCAAACAACCATTCATTTCATTCAAACATCACACGAAACAAAGCAAAACAACAAAATCAACAATTAATGTTTTGTGTGTTTTTAGGATTTACACAATATAAATCTAAATTCTAAATCTTAAAACTCTAAATATTAAATGCATACCTGCACCAAATTTCGGGTAATAATACGGTCTATAAAGTGCAAGAGGATGTCATGGGTGAATTCTGGGTGGCCTTGGATGCCAAAGATGTGGTCTCCATAGCTAAACATCTCAACTCCACACATTTCTGACCAAGCAATCACCTCTGCTTTTGGAGGGAGTTCTAGGATCTACAATTCAACACAGTCACTTCAATACAGTAAGAATCATTGGAAGAAGAGAAAAAATGTTGAAGGGTATTCTGAGTATGTTCAGAAACTACACACTCACCTCATCCCTGTGGCATTTGTATATGGAAATCTTTGATGGGAGATTGAGAGATGAGAAAGACAGTGGCAAAGATGATGACATGTTTATAGCTTTCACACCAATGTCCCAACCCTTTGGAGATCGACCCACCTTTCCTCCCAATGCACGCCCAACTATCTATTACATGTGTCAACAACACTGTCATTCAGCCATGCCATCTTGCAGAAAAAATAGATTCACACTTTCTGACACATCTATTTAACACATTATAGAGTTTTACATTTTTAAGATATGAATATGTTTTCTGCACAAGATAATCAGAAGGTTTATAGAAAATTTCCTACTTTTGTTCTTACAGTATAGCATATAGCAAGGAAACTGATATTTTTAGAATGAAAGCATGGTTTTTTTCTAAATATACCCGTGAACATACAAGGAGAATTTTTAGAAAAATATTTATACAGAAAATGTTTATTGTTATTATTGTTATTTAAGATTTATTTGTGATGAATATGTTTAATATTTTATACCATGTGTCAACGTTAAAAGAAAGTTGAAAATGATACGTCAAAAATCAGCCACCAGAAGTCATCAAACAATGAAAAAGAAAAAAGGATCAATCCTATCCATGACCATTAAGAAAAAGAATCAATCAAATGACTCTTAAAAGAGGTTTTATTTTGCATTTTATAAGAAGCAGACACAGACTTTTTATTTTTGGTGGGGCCAAAGTAGAGAAATTAGGAGCATGCAAAAAAGGGAATATTATCATGGCACAAAATTCCACAGAAAAATTCCAAAAAGATGAATATTATTAAGATAGAATGTAATTCCACACAATATTTGAGTGGTGCACTGACAGATTTCTACACGGAGAAGACAGAGACAATGGAGCAGTGCAGTATTAGTTGCAGGACTCTTCATCACCTCTTAAATATCAGACACTCAAAATTTAATCTCAGGAAGTCAAAAAAGGTCACTGTGGAACAAACCTTCCCGACAGAGTAAGATAACATAAATATAGTATCCACAACTTTCCTTTCCCACGGTTTTTTTTCCTCGTACTAAAAACTTATTTGTTTCTCTTTCCCAAAGGCTAAAACAATTTCATTACTGCATGAGTAAATCCAATGGAAAAACCTGTTCACACTCAAATCTGAACTTCAATTAAGAGGTTTTCACTACTTTATAAAATGATCATGGTTCAATTTTTATGGAAACAGTTCATTCCAGTTTGTTATACAATGGCGATTTAGGTAATTTGACAGTTGTACAATGAGCACAGCATCAACAAATAACAATACAATATTGGATGAAGATTTAAAAATATTAAAAAAAGGGCAATCGAAAAGATAATAGCACAATAATTGATTCAGAGGTGCATAGAAAAAGGAGAGAGAAAGCAATTGAAATTGAAAGTAGGTGATGAATTGACGGTGACAAGTAGGAACCTGGTGGCCAAAGCAAATGCCAAGGATTTTCTTGTGCATAGAGTCCAATTTGTTGACGAGTTGAAGAAGGTCGAGAATCCAAGGGTCGTTGGCGTGGGCATCGTAGCAGCTTCCGGTGATGACAAAGCCGTCATAGAGAGAGAGGTGGTGGTGCTCCGGGAAGTGTCCCTGCACCACCTTGTAGAGGTCCCACTTCTCCCCCTCCTCCGCCAGCACTCTGCCGAAGATGCCGTAACAGCCTCCGTGCATCTTCACCAAGTACTCCGAATCCTCGCCGCACATCAACAGCGCATACCTCTTCTCTCCGACCTCACCCATCTCAGAGATAGATACAGAGAGAGAGAGAGAATTTGGATGTTGTTCTTCTTATTGGTTGCTTCTTCCAATGGAGACATTCACCATCCAAACTCTTCCCTCTTTTTAAAGGCTTCTGCCATTGAAATTGCCCACATTCTCACATTTTATTACCATACTACCCTCTCCTCCTTACTTTTCTTCTTCTTACTTACAAATCACACCAACCTTTTATCGTCTAATTATGCCATTATACATCTTTATCTTCTCTTTCAATTTTCCTCTCAATATTTTAAAACTATCATTACACTTCATTCCACTACTATTTTTACCTTCATTAGTCTTAAAAACAAATTACTATTACAAATATTATTAGTTGTTATCTCTTAAACAAGGTTTTCATAAATTTCTTTTTATCTATATTGAATTTGTAGGATTACATAAACAGTTGGGAGCATTGTACGAGTTATGAGGCTATGATACTTTAAATGGTGTGTCCGTGTTAAACACACGTATTAGATACTAACATTAGTAAAATATATATCAATAAAGTGTCTAATTTAAAAAATATTTATTAATTTTATGAACATTTTAAGATGATTATAATATAATTTAAAAAAATATATATTAATTTTTTAAAATAGTATAATTTTTTATTGTGATTATAAAAATAAAAAAAAAATCCTTCTGAAAAGCATCCTTCTATAAAAAAAATTAAAACATATTTATATAAATAAATCTTTAATATTAATTTAAATAATTTATAATTATATAATATATAGATTTGTGTATCTATATTTTAATTTTAAAAATTATATATATTCTTGTGTCGTTATCTTTTTACGTTTTAGTGAGTTTAGTATGAGTATCCGTGGGTATTGGGGATGACGTAGGTTACTCGTTGGAAGTGTTTGGGTTTGGGTGCGCGTGGTGGAAGCTTCGGCAAAATGTTTTTGATCACATGTTTGACGTGAAAGTGTGTGTTAATAATGTGTGTGGGTAACAAAATTCCATTAATAATATTCTCTTTCTTTTATATATTTGTGGCTCATATTCCTTAAGCACCTTCTTTTATTTATTTCACACACTCAAATATTACAAACTCAGACCAAATATAAAGGGAATAATTCAGTGTTGAATTTTAGACTTTTATGTTCGGTCTCTCTGTTTCCTGATAATGATAATGGATTCTTTACCTACTCAACTTTTTCTTCTATTAAATATAACTGTTCTTTTTATATTTTTAAAATTTTTTACCAATAAATTTAACTTAACATGTCACATAAATGTCTAATAACACTTTATCCAATATAGATAAAAATATTTTATAATGTAGGTTCAAATTTCATTTCATAAATTGATTTTATAAGGTTGAGTTATATTAAAATCTATTTTTTTTTTAAATGTTATTATCTGTAGCGATGTGGAATCTTCAATATATCTTCTCAGGTTGAGATCTTTCAACTCATGCGTGAGACTATATATTATGAGTAGTCTATGACCTAATAAGCTTAATACATATTTTTTAAGATAAACTCTAAATGACTCTAATATCATATTAAAAAGTATATTTTAAACTAACTTTTATACATATTAAAAAATGAACTTTATATGAGATCTCTAATATAGCTAGTGAGATATATATTTGTATGTATTTTATTTTAAATTTTTATTACAAATATATAAATTTTTACATATAAAAAAAATATTTATTTTATTTTATATATCATCTTTCATTTTACTCTCAACAATGTTATTAGACAAAGTGATATTTTTTATGACATCAACATTATTAATTTGACATCATCTTTTATTAATTTTATCCAAAATTCACGTATATTTTGTATATTTCTCATCATTTTCCTATATAATAGTGGTTTAAGGTTCACTTAAGTTAATAAAAATAATAAATTCTTATATTTCCAATGTAATTTTAAACAAATTG
>Ga0123342_1000083_pt1 | contig 105199 bp, 41 predicted proteins | sample Turbeawhitnodule_FD_89960 | JGI IMG/M metagenome (GOLD analysis project Ga0123342, IMG submission 89960) | Root nodule microbial communities of legume samples collected from Mexico - Turtle bean Mexico white nodule | ecosystem: Host-associated > Plants > Roots > Nodule | place: Mexico: Nepantla...
AAGAGTTTTACTATTTAAATTTAAATAATTTGAAAAAAAATAAAAAAAATTTTATTTTGCGCTTAAACTTAAATAAAAAAAAAAAAAAAAACCAATTAGTGATTCATTCATCGGTCAAATAACATAACCAAACCAGCCTGTAAATAATAATAAAAAAAATCGTAATAAATAAATCAAAGTCGTATTTTGAGAGCCTAAAAAAGTGGTTGAAAAGAAAAATGAAAAAAATATTATTATTATTATTAATTACTTATTATAAATTCTGTTGGAACCCACTATTGGTGAGCTTGCATATTTTGAATTTTGTTAACTCTTTTCACATTTTTCACGTAAATTATGAAATAATTCAAAACTATTACTAATAATCATGGTAATGAATCGTGTAAGTAAATAACGGTTGGAACATTAAACATGACGTAATCATTTATTGGTTTAAAATTATGGTGGAAGTGTTTTGCATTATTGTGAGAATTTTTGTATAATTTCGAAATGATGTGTGTTATATAAGGTAAAAATAAAAATAAAAAATAAAAAAATTATCCTAAGTAAAATTACTTGTATTTGAAGATTGAATTTGGAAAAGGAGATTTCTTAAGTAATACTTATCATATAAAGAAAAAATGAAAATTGAAAACCAAAATTAGGGTTTGGAGAATAAGTGGCATGTCATTTTGTCTTATTGATTTGGTTTGCTAACGAATTTGTGCCCCAATCACAAGGCAACTAGTTTCATCTTAATTTTTGTCACCAAATACAAAAAAAAATAAAAAATAATGAATTATATCAATTTCTAGCCACTTTTAGTCAATAAAAATCGTTTTCATACTGATAAAGATTTGTACTAAATAATTTCAAGAGATAAATATAGAAAAAGAATTAATTGTCACCAAATATAACAAAGTATCATTAAATTTAACGTCACATCATTTCTTATCGACATATAACTGAAATAAAGCATTTAAACTATAAACAGACTAAAATGTGATGTGCCTACGTCAAATTTTTAATTAATTTAGTAAAAATCAAATAGAAAAGGTTTTGTATTAAATTAAAAAAAACGAAAACACATCAAATAAAATGTCATTTTCATTATCCATGTTAAATAAACTTGATGATAAGTTAATCTTTTGCTATGGTAGAAAAAAGAAATAACTATCAATACCCTTTATATGAAAAAAAAAATATTTTACAAACATGATTAATAGCAAGATATTTATAATTAGTTATAAGTGCATGCTTTTTTTTTATTATAATAATATCAAAATATAAAAAATAATAAATAATTTTTCACTATTTTTTACCTAAATAATCTTTCTTTTCATTTATTTTTCTTTATTTTCTTTACTAAATAAAAAATTAATAAAAATGATGGTGATAAATTCAATATACTTCAAATATAGTAAGAGAAGTTGACTAATAACTAAAATAAAAAGTAAAGTTACTTTTTTATATTAAAATTTGAGTTAATAAAAAATAAATCCACCTCCCTTTTGTCAGAGGTGTATTTTTCAAAATGAAATAGTTTTAAAACTTACAATTCTCTTATAATTTTAATCATTTTTTCAATTTATAGTTTTCTGTCACAAGTTTCTTTAACATAAACTAACTTGTAGTACAATATGAAAATCAAACTAGATGATTTTGTAACATATGAAAATATAATATTTAATCCTTTTATCTATTAATACAAAAACATAATTTTAATCTATAATATAAATATAAATAATGTTACAAATATATAATGATTTTGTTAATATTCAAAGTACTTTTTATATTAATTGTTTTTTAAATCAATATATAAAATTAGAGTGATAGGAAAAGAAGGGTGTGATACTCATGGAGTCTCTTCCACCAATAGGAACCACTTACAATGATTCCCACAAACTCTAGCGATGTGGGACCAAACTCATCACATTTTTGGAAAATATATTACTTACTTATCTCTCAAACAAATCTCACTATACATACTATATTCTACACCCATCATTTGAATAGTAGGTGCCATACATGCATGCATGACCAATAGCATTTTTGGAGCCATGTTCATTTTCAAATTAAAAATCTCTCCTCTTTCATCTACTCTTAGAAATGTTCATACCATAGCCATTGTTTCAGAATTCAGAGTCAAGGACATTATAATCTACACTTTGAGAATCTCATCATAACTTGGTTCCCCAATTCAAATAATATATGCCATTTTATTGTTGAAAAATTATTCAAAATAAACTTTCATCTACAAAATTCACAATGTGTTCATCTAATTGTTGGAGATATTACATCAACAAGAAATTAGAGCATTTCATTGTATATAAGTGGGTGCAAAATCTCACCTCATAAATCGATTTTATGAGGTTGAGTTAAGTTTAAAATCTACTTCTTAATATGGTATCAGAGTAATTTTCGAGCTTATTCTAGGAAGTGTTTGTTGGGCTTATCAGGTCACCCGCTATCGGACCGTTATCGGACCACCCATAATATGTTATCTCACGTATGAGATGTCACTCTCAACGCGAGGGAATGTGTTGGAGATCCCACGTCATAAACCAGTTCTACGAAATTAAGTTAAGCTTAAAATATACTTCTCTAACTCTATATTATATTTCACAAAATGTTTGTGATTGTTTTGGGACAATGCACATAAAAAGTAACCTTGTTGTTCCTAATATATTTAATATTGATTTGTAATGTGTTTCTCATTAGAATTAGATCATGTTTAATTATGTTTTTATTTGATTCTTCAAAATTAGAAAAGATTTTGTTACTCTCTCAAAGTTAAAAAAAAAATTGTTTCTAAAAATTAAGTTCAAAATACTAAAACACAATTTTAAACCCTAAAATTTAAAACTTAAACTCTAAAAGTGAACTCTACACCTTTTAAAACTTGTTTTAAATTTTCAAATTTAATGCTTGGGATTATTTTAAAAAAAATTGAGGGAGTAAAACTGAAACCATTCTAAATTTTAGAAACTAATGAAGATATAATTAGTCCATTAGAGAACAAAATATAAGATTTAAGGTGTTATATACATTTTATCTTACTAATATAGATAATATTCAAGTATTGTTATATCTAAATGTGAGACTATTTTAGTTTAAATCAGTATTTTTGAATTCAATACATAATTATATTAAATGCTAAAAAACTTTGTAAATTATATTAATCTTATTCTACTAAGTATTAGAGGGTATACATAATCACGTTAAATACAAAAAAAGTTGTGTGAATTGTATCCATCACGCAAGTATTAGAAAAGGTTTGCTTCTTCTGTTATCTAATCTCTAATATTGTTTTTCAATGTATCAAAATAAAACCTAATTTTGATAGAAAAAACTAAAATTACTCTGATCCTAAAGTTGTAATCATCTTGGTTTCTTTTTGACATAATAATATAATATTGCTTTATTACTATTAGTATTAAAAATAAATAAGTTTTGTTCTTGTATGTTTATCGATGCTAATAATGCTATAGTAGTAGAATTGATATTAAAATTTAAAATATTCACTAGATAATGGAAAAGATATTGTAAAAATATCTCATAGTTCTTGATTATTATATTTATTTAAATACAATAGTTTTACATTTAGAAGTCGATTCTTAAAAACAAATCAAATATATTTTATTTTCTTTAATTCTCCTATATATCTTTTACTGTGTGTTTAGATCAAGTGAAATATTATTATCGGCAACAACGAAAGAGTACAGATTACTTGCGTTTGGATCAGGGTGTATGTGAGAAAATGGAAGCAAAGAAATACACAAAGGAGAAACTTTTCCTCTCTCACGTGGAGAAATACACGACGAAATACACATAGGATTTCACGATAATATATAAATGTCCCTATGTAGCATCGGATGAATCCATTTCTTTGCTTTTCTTTTTATTTATTTTTAAAAACGATAATAAATTTGTAAACTTATATTTTTTAAAATTCACTCACATTCATCATATCATATCACTTACAAAAATTAATAATTTTTTTCTACAAATTCATTATATATACCTTAATCCAAATAATTTAACTTTTTTCACTTTTTTTTTTTTCAAATTACTCAAAAATTCTTTAAATTCTCATAGGTCTCCTTTCGAATACAAACAAATAATTAAGGACAAATCACGAATTAAGGACAAAAACATAACAAATCACCAAAAATCTAAAGTTTACAATACTTCAATTACTATAATTTTGATTTTAACCATACTATTATTTTAACGATGTTATCTTGGTAGATGTTATCTTGGTAGATGTTATCTTGGTAGATGTTATCTTGGTAGAGTTGAGGTAGTAACAAGTTTTATCTAGAGCTCTTCCAAGTGTGGCATGTTGCTGACTTTGCCTATGCTTACCTTATCTAAAAGAGCTAGGGTCATGACCCTTGTGTGCTAAAATCCCATAGCTTGATAGTTCAAGAAGAAGACATTCCTCTCTTAATTTGAGGTGGGAGACAACTAAATCTTTTTCTCAATTAGAAATGCAGTTTTACTTTAGTAACCTGTTGTACAAAAAAGGTTGAAACTTAAAATAGACCCCAATTTTCAAGGTTAAATAGTCATCAAAGAACAATATAAAAGTACTGAATAGTTAAGTTTGATCTTTTTAAGTTATCTGTGTTCCTTATATGCTGATAGCTATGAAGATGTACTTTATTTGGAGACAGGTATTGAAACTTCCATCATTGATGGAGACTTGAAGGATTTTATACAACTAAGTACTTGACGAAGTCAAGTTATTTGATTTTATCTACTCAAATGTAAACTACACACTCAACCAAGGTAATCACAAACCAGCATGCAGAAATGCTGTCAGAGATTAAATGAATCTTAAATATAGACACTATGAAGTACGTGTCTGTCTATTTTTAATATACGAGGGAAGTGGCAATAAGTGACTACATTTTGGTCTGTCAATAGCAATGGAAAACAACTGAAACTTCACTAAACATGTTCTCTTTTTTGTTTTGTGATCTTATGAATGCACCAGAATCCAATGCTTTAACTATGAGCTTTCATGATATCATTATTTAAACTCGAGTTATTTGATATCATTTTTTTTACTTATTTCTAATCAATTGATTGAAGAGATATTCAATAATGCAATGATCTACCTAACATTCAGCATTTCTGTAGATATCAGGACTTGTGATTAAATATACTGATATGATTGGCAGCGTGGACAAAAGTCTAAACTTTGAAATTAGCAGTGTGTAAGAGAGGTCCATGTTAAGTTGTAAGAATTAGTTTAGGTTTTGGAGGCAGCATTCAAAGAATCCAAAGTTGAAATTTAGTAAAGACATAAAACCAATACAAGAGTGTGAACGCACAAGAATTAGTCACTAAAACCTTCATAATAGTTATTAAATCTCCAAGATTAGCCCAACTTAGTGCTGTGTTGAATTTCAAGGTGATGTCTGAGGCCAAAATCACTTCAATCAGGAGCTACACAGTCTCAACAACAACAAAATAAATTGAAGAAATCCCCAGACGCGAGAAATGAACTGATAGATTTAGAACTCGAGAAAATGTACTTGTATAACAGTTTTCCACTTTCTTTTTATAAAAAAGCATCAAAAGAAATTGTTTTTATAACTCACATTTTAACGACTTCATTTATTTAGTGTATCTTAGTAATTTGAACTTTATGTTGTTACAAAGTGCACAATTCCATTGTAAAAGATGTCTGCTTTGCACTCATTTGTTAAGGCAGATAATGTCTGTGATGGACTTTTTAAAGAAACGGTCTTTTCAGATGGTGAACGATGAACCTAATAGACAACAGCTCCAGAGAAGAATAGAAAAAGCTCAGGAATTGAGGTAATAAAGTCGAAGATATTGCAGGAAATTGAAAATGCAGTAAATTGGTATCCATGAGATTGCATATCCAATATGTACAAACAAAATATGGAAGTAGAGCTACGAATAATGAATGATGATATGATGCCCTGATACTGATATAACCCAGAAGGTGTTACAGATTATGAGAAGTGATACATCTGCTGCAAAGAGATTATTAGATTATTCAGTACTCAGCACATACTCCTGCAAATTTTCCTGCTCTGTTTAGGGTGCAGCAAAGCAATCCCGCTTAAGTTAACTGTAACAGTTAAGGGATAAATAATAATATAAACTAAAGGCATACACCACAGGCTAATGCAATTCAATTCTAAGCTTAACCTTAAACTTAACCTTAACCTAGTTATCCCTCACTCATTCTCTCATTCACTCGCTGTCACTATTATTGTTATGATTGTTGTTATTGTTATTGATGTTGGTGCTATGGTGATTGTTGCTAGGATTAGCACCTTTTCTCCCAAGCTTGAGTTGCGAAATCTCCAACTGGGTCTTCATGAAAAACTGCATCCTCTGCAACTCCAAATCCTTCGCGAACTTCATCCTCTGCTTCTCCATCTCCACCACCTGCTGCAGCTTCGAGCTCTCCGCATGTTCATACGCCTCGCCAAATTTCAGAATCGCCTGCGTCAGTTCCCTCACCGCGCTTCCCCAGCCCTTCGCCTTCCGTCTTCCTTCGCTTCCTTTCCCCGCGTTCGAACTCATCACCCGCGGCCTCTTCCGCTCGAAACTCTCCGGCGGAAAACTGTCGCTTGAGGCTGGCGACGACGCGCCACGCTCGTCCGAATCGGATTCCAACGGTGGATCGCGGCGCCGGAACTGAATCTTCTGGTTCTTCAACGGAACCGGCTGCTGTTGTTGCTGCTGCGCCGGCCTTTGAGGACGGTGGTACTGATTCACGCCGTCGCGAATGCCGACCGGAATCCCCAAAGGCACTTTCTGCGGCTGTAAAATACTGTTTCCGGCAGCGCTGGTGCCGGCGGTCCCGGAGGAGCCGCCGGCGCCGGGGATCTTGGCGCTTGGCCCTATCAATTTGTCCAATCGGTCGAAGAACGGCCACTTGCTGGTGGCGCCGGCGGCGATCTTCGCCTTCTCCGATTTGTACTTCTTCTTTACGGTGTCGATCCGGTTTTTGCACTGAATATCCGTCTTCGGCGCCTTCGTGTAATCCTCTCTGCCGCTCACAATATCCGCCACCTCCTTCCAGTGCTTCTGTTTCAGATTTCCTCTGCTCAGTTCCAGATACCTCTCTCCCCACGCGTCGATCAGTACCGCCGTCGCGCCTTCGCTCCAGCAATCCTCCCTCCCTCCACCGCCGCCGCCTCCTCCCCCACCGTTCCCCTTCGCCGGCTGCTGAATCGGAAGCGCTAATGCCAAACTATTCGACGGCGCCGGCGCCGCGACCGTCACCGTTATCCGTCCGTTGGCCCGCGGAGACGACACCGGGGATCCGCTCGCCGGCGACGGATGCGACTGGATCTCTTCGTCGTCGTCCATCTCCTCCTCGCCGCCGATCTACCGTAGAGAGAGAAAGCGAAGTTAGAGAGAGACAGAGAAAGAGAAAAATCGTAGCTAGGGTTTTTATTTATTTTAATTTAATTGAATTTTGGCCGGCGAGAATATATCGACGCCTTTTCGTGGCTTGTTCGTTTTTATTTCGATTTATTTAAAAGAAAAATTTGGGTGAAATTGGTTTGGAACCTTTTTTGGGGTTTGGTTTGACGGAAGGGAGTGAGTTGACGGTGACCGTCGCCACGTGGGGCGCGAGCAGAGGAAGTGTTGGTGACGTGGCAGAAGTGAATTGGACGTGCGCGAAACTCCGTCACCGGCTCAGTTGGTGGACCTTCTCTGTTATTGTCTGGTCTCACTGGTTCACGAGTTTGACGATAAACACAACACTAACCCTCTTCCGCCGATATTCCCATTTTACCCTTTTCCTTTCTATAAATTGTTCCTTCATTAAACCGAGTTTTGTAGTATTGGAGAATGATGGAGGGAGGAGAATTTGGGGAATTGAAATGTAGCTGATTGAAGCAAAGATGACGCACGCAAGGGTAAGTGCTTATTGCTTTTCTTTCTCTTCTTTATAGCCCTTACGTCATCTTCTTTCTCCTTCAAACATTCTTATTCATTTCCACCTCATTCAACCATCAAACTTATCTTATCCATCTTTATTTTATTATCTTCTCTCACTCTTTTTTTATTCTTTACAACTTCTTCTTCCATAACATAACACCATTTCATTCCTCATCAACTTCAAACACATATATAAGCCCAGTTTGATGCACACAGTGTTGCAGCTCTAACACATTTATAACTACTTCAAAGATTGTACTTGTCATAGTATTTTTAACATTTGTATTAGTGTTATGACTATTAGCATTAATAAAGGAATTTTCTTTTAATTTCTTTTTCTAGTGTATACAAATTCTTATTATTCTATATTTTAATTAAGTTTTTTTTAATTTTAAATAATTATCTACAGTAGATGAAACTATCTATACAATAAAAAAACCATTTATAATAAAGTTAGAAAATTAATTTATTTTTAAATTTAATTAAGTTTTAAGATCTTCCTAAATTTATTCTCATTGAAAAAAAATAATAAAAATAAACACACATCTGTGCAGTTATTATTTTTTTAAACACGTAACATTTACAAATATAAATTGTCTGTAAAAGTTCCGTAAATACTTATTATTATTATTAATATATATATATATATATAATCTTATGTTATGTTGGGTAACAATTCGGCTTTAACTTCTTATCATCTAATAATCTTATGTTTATATGAGTTAAATTATTGGTGAAGTGTTTTTTTTTATATTGTATGTTCTGTTATTTAATACATAAATTCAATAATATGGTTCATTACAATTGAAGTCACATAAATACAAATTAAATATATATATATATATATATATTAAATAAATTAAATTAATAATATTTAAAATAGTCATCGTATCATATATTATGCTTTCTTACTTCATTATATAACATAATAATTCAAAAATAATTCACAAAATAATCATTGCATTACAATTGTTAAAGATAATAAACATATCGAATTTTATTCATCCAATCATACTTAAAATATATCTCATTAACCAGTTAAGATGATAAAATATAAATCTTATGAAGACTTCAAGTTAAAAAAAATAATTTATTTAGCTTAAAAGTTTAAAAATAACAACTTCAACTAAAATTGATTGTTTGATTTTTTATCACTTAAACAATCATAACTCGAGTTTTAGATTGTTTTTTTAATTGATTCTAAAATCATTGTAAATATAACAGCAACAATTTCATGCAGATTACTAGTCCTAGTTAAAAAAGAATTGAACTATTCAATAACTACAAAACTACAATGAAAAATACTAATCTTAATTATTGAATTACTCAGCAACAACAAAATCGTTGAGTGAATGCAATGCTATGTTTGGAAGAGATAGTGAAAATGAGAAAAAGGAAGAGTGAAAAAAAAGTTATGGTGTTTGGATTAAGGTAAATAGAATAGAAAGTGTAGGAAAAGTTTGTAAGTAATGTGATAGATGTGATTGAAATTATTATTTTTTTAATTGATAAAAACGTAAGTTTACAAATTTACCCTTATATTTAAAAATTGTTAAAAAAATTAATTTGATTTATTTATTTATAAATTATAATTATTTATAATTATAAATATTTGATATAAATTTATTTTTACATTAAATAACTTTATTATTTTTATCTTTACTTTTTTGTAATTAATATAATTATTATATAAATTTATTTCTATATTATTAAAAAATATATTTATTTTGATTATTATTTATATTTATAATATCATTTATTATGTTATTTTATAATAATTATTTTTTTACAATTCTGATTATATTTTATATTTAAATTCTAATTTTATTTTAAATAAAAATAATAATAATTTAAATGTAAAATAAAAGTATAAAAAAATAAATTATAATTAATTAATTAAGTAAATATATATTTATTTAGTAAATTACAATTTTCTTCGCATTTCGTTTTCGATTTGTGTGTTTTTAACTTTATTCGCATTGATATTCACGTTTTCTCCACAGATAATTAATGCTTGATCGAATTTATGAAAAACTTATCAATCTACCTAATTTTCAAAATTAACTTCAACTAATTATTTGAGTTGATCATTCAAATCCCAAAACTACATTCACATTCAATAAATATACATTTAAATACATAATACAATTCCATCATGTGCCATCTAATTATGATTTAATCTCAAAACTCAAACAAAAGATAACTATATTTATTTTTTACTATGATCAATTTAACCATTTCAAAATTCCCAAATAAAACTTCTATGATTCTAAGACTAATGTTCAGATTTATTTAACAAACGTTCTTCATTCAAACGCAATAAGTTCAATGCATCTAACCATTCCACACTCATATTATCATTCAATAATGTAAAAGACATCATTTAAAGGACATATTATTTTCAATTCTTTCATTTGAGTCCAAAGCTCAATTCTAACCAACAGAAAAACTCCATCAACTAAAAACCTAACATTGAATTTCAATATAATCACATATCACAAACTCCTCAACTTGAAATTTAAATAATCTTTTTCAAATCCAGTAACTGAACTAAAGAATAACTCTAACCAAATGTCAATTTTATGATTGAACCTTTTTCATCAAAACAACAATATCACAATAATTTTTAATATTTATAATCTATCCATAAGAGAATATTCATTACTAAGGATGGTACATGCATGAATACTTAATAAGAATATCTTCGTTCATCTAGAAATCTAGCTACTACAACAAATTCCAACGGTTATAGTTTCACAAACCCTAAACTAAAGGTACTATTACAACCCTAAACTAGTAGTTCAAAACACACATGTAAACAACCCAATGGACAAACAAAAACTCACTTTTTACAAAAATTCAATTGCCAACTTTTATTCTTCACTTAGCTAGCTTTGTTAAGTGTGACTCAGATCTTAAAAATGATGAACTATTAATTCAAAAATCTAGAGGTAAGACAAACAAAAATAGTTTAAAGAGAGATTGTATTTTTTATAAAATAAATTTTGAATACGAGCTTTATCATATTAATTACATAATTTAGATTATATTGTATAAACATTGTAATTAATTTTATACATTATTTAGTCAAGATTGAGAATGAAAATGTTATGAATTAAGTGAATTTTATTGAATATTGAGATTTTGAAATTTTTGTGTGTTTGGACATGAAAAATAATGTGAACTAAATAATATTCTAGTGAATTGAAAAAAAATGATAATTTGTTCAATTAAGATATATCTTTTACTCTTCTTTTCTGTATTTTATGTTAGAGATTACATTTGAGATAGATAACCTTTCTTAATATTAACATAAACAGTTTAACCTTTTATATATATATTATTTTATTTTTTTTAATTTTTTTTTCTAGTTATCTTTATTACGTTGAATAACGTCTTAGAGATTATTATTTACAATTATTTAATTTTGTGATCTTATTATTTCTTGTGTAGAAGTTTTGATCTAATTTCTCGTATTTGATTGATTTTTTTTTTTTATGTAATAACAAATAAGGATGTAAGCATAGGTTCCAAAGTTTCAATTAAAAAAGAAAATGTAGATTCAACCACTTTATATTATATTAATATTATATGTTATATTATTAGTTTAATAGTTAGTAGTTATAATTATTGGAAAATTATAATAGTAGGTTATCTTATAGTGAATCTTTCTTTATATTTCAAAACTATTTTTTACATTAAATTAATTTTATTGAACGAAATGTCAACCATATCGATTGAAGGAAATTTAATTTGCATAAAGGTTGGTTTTGATATCTTAAATTAAAAAAAAAATGTTTTAGCATTTTAGATTTTCAATAAACTTTAGTCAATAAAATGTTTATTCAAAGAATAATTTATTAGCATTTCTAAAGAAAAGAAAATGTTAAAGTATTTGTATCCCCCTAAGTAACTTCATCAAACTTGACTCATTAATTTGGATTATTGTGACTTTGGGAAGACAAAGACCTAAAATAAAATAGAATAGAACGAAAAAGGTAAGGATTGTCTTGTCTCATTGACATAGTGTTGATCAGTTGTAAAGCAGACAAAAATTATAGGAAGTGTCTTTGGTCTTTTAGCATGGAATGGCTTATTCAATAATCAATAACCCATCTGTAAAAAAGACACATTTTCTGGTGCACTCCGCCCAATTTATGGCTCCTCCTCAGAATGTTTTATTTTAATCATCGATTCTAACTCATAACCTATTAGCTGTTTGAGCTAAATCATTACATATATATTCTCAATGGCATCAACCATATAAAATCTGCATTAGAATATAGCCAATAAAGTTCTTGCCTCTCAGGAGTTATATTTTTCTAGTTGAGCACTTACCCAAATAAGTCATGGCTTCTATTCTCTCCACTGCAACTTCATTGGCTACCCTCTCCTTCAATCATGGGGTCAGAACAACAACCACTCACCAAATGATGAAACTGTCCACAATGGTAAGAAAAACACTGTTTTCTTCATTGAAATAAGTTTGTATCTTGTACTGCATGTTATCAGTGGTTTAACTACCAAACACATGGATTAACTAACTTAAAATTGTTCTAACTTAACCACTAATCTAGAATTCAAGTCCTTGATATTCAACCTGAGTGTGCTAATACTCGATCAGAGGGAGAATTTTGTAGTCTGTAGTGATTCTTTGTTGTCATCATTTGTTTTCTTATGCAGGGAAGCTCTGTATTTAGCGGGCTAAAACATATAAACAAAGTCCAGTTGAAAAAGGCAACAAAATGGACATTTGCATGCTCTGGTGGCATTAATAGTACAATCTCTTGCTCCATTGTAATAATTTCTTTCTCCCACTTTCTCTAGTTAAATACTTATTTCCTAAGTCTCTTGTTTTGTTGGCTTCTCTTATGTGTTGCATTTACTGGTTGAAGGCTCAACAAGAAACTCTGCAAATTGTACAATGCACAATTGCGAAGCAACTTTCTATTGATGAAACCACTGTGACTCCACAAACTAAATTTTCAGAGTTGGGTGCTGATTCTCTTGACACTGTAAGGCCTCAAATTCTAGCACTGTTTTTAGTTGTATCTTATATGATACAAGATAAATAAGTATTAATCTAGGCATAAAGTGGTTTGTCATATGTTCTGATATGCCTAAATTTAAATAGGTTGAAATCATGATGGCTTTGGAAGAGAAGTTTGACATTTCTATTGGAGAAGGTGGAGCTGAGAACATCTCTACCGTCCAAGATGCCGCTGATCTGATTGAGAAGGTGAAGACTGCTTCAACCTAAAAGAAGCTGGGGTCAAACCATAACTGTCCTTTCAGATTTTGACAGAAATTGATATAGAATGCTTAATGTCTAATGTATTGTCATCTACGCATTTACCTCTTAATTTCCTCAAATAATAATTGCTGTTTCAGTCTTTTTGAATTGAACCAATCAATTGCTTGAGGCCATGTAACAATTAATCATCTATTTGAGTAAAAAGCTGATACATACTCAATCTTTGGATTGTGCATGTATGAAGATATGTCGCTGAATTTTCTTATGAAATGAGAATTAAATCCTTAACACTAAGCACCAGGGGTGTAACAAAAGCAGAAACATATATTTATATATAATAGCAATTTTCAAGCTTCATTGAGTTCACTGAGAGATTTCAGAGTACAGAAGTGATATTTACAAAGGAAAAAGAAAACCATATATACATAAGCTGGTTTTGTACTCATTTTGATGCTCGGAATCCCATGAAGCATTGGCTCAATCTGCTGGGTAGACCCTGCATCACCTGAGCCATTTTATTGGTTGGTGAAAGTACTCATATATTCATATACTTTATACTATATAATATGTGCAATATAGAAAGGTGCCATGCATAATATAACATGGCTCCCTTCGGAAATTGGAATCAGTGGTGCTGTATGTACAGAAAACGTAATCCCTCTCTGCCTCAGCGGGATGATATTCAAGTTAATTAAAAGCAAAACATCTCCTTTCCCCTCTCAGTAGCGATCCAAAGAACTCAGAATCACCCTGCAGAGTGCAAAACACAACAACCATAATGAGAAAATAGGCATGTTAATACGAGAGACACATATGTCACGTTAAATGTCGCAGAAAATGTCGCAGAAATTAAGAGAACAATAATTGAAAATCAGAGAACCAATCGTAAATTGTCGGACTTCTATTTGCAGCACTCTCCACTGTTGACAATTTCCTCCTCGTGAACTTCTTGAAATCACCGCCGGGCGACTCCTCTGCAATTGTCACAAAACTTGAATTCATGCTACAACTTCGTAAATGTTTTATTAATGTAACATTCTTAATAACTGGTCGATTTAATCGAAAAAATCCGACAATTTCTGTTTGCTTTATAGAGAGAGAGAGAGAGGTTGTTACGAACGAGACAAGGGGGAGCGAGGGGTGACAGGCGCAGAAGAAGAAGGAGAAGCAGTAGCAGAGGTTGAGGTGCTTCCCAGACCAGAGTGAGTCCGAACAATGGTGATGCTGCGGCTGATCGGAACATCCTCCGGCACCGTTGGATGGAAGGCGGTGCCGGCGGAGAAGGTGTTAAACTTTCGGAGCTTGCCCAGACCCGTTTCCGGTGCGGGACCCGCCAACGTTTCGTCCCAAAGCTTGTGAAGAAAACCCATCATATACACTATATCTTCTCTTTTCTCACGAATATTAGTATGTGCGAGTTTGCAACACGAGATCAAAGATGAAGGGAGCGAAACGACAGAGAGAAAAAAAAAACCAGAAACAAACTTTTTTTTTTATAATTTTTCTTTTTTTTTTTGTTTGATTTTTGTCAAGAATGAGCGATTACTTATAACGAGAAATGGAAGGTTGAGTTAACAGGTTTAATTAATTAACTAATTAACTAATTATTGATTAATTATGGAGACTTAGCTCCGGCTAATAAGGGTTTCTTTTCAGCCATCTATTTACATACCCGTTGCTATGTTGGCTCTGCCTAATTTTGTACACATTTTATGTTTTTTATTTTTAATTTTTTTTTATAATATAATTATTTATTTAATTGTAGGTTGAGTATAATTCAAATATAATTTCTGTGTAAAATAAATAAATTTTGGTAAACTTAAAGTTATTGTACATGGAAAATAATGAAATAAAAATTATTTCATAAAAAAGTTGCCCTTACAAACACAATTTCAATTTAAATAATATAAAAAAAATCTAAACATGTTTTAAAGCATAACTTTTATTTGAATTTAAAAAAAAATAATCTCAAAGTCATAGTTAGAATCATAATTCTACATTGATTCAAAAAATAAACAGTAAATCACCTAAAGTCATCAAATAAAGCAGAACTTCTTCATCAAAATTATTAAAAAAATTGTATTTACAATAATAATTTCTTATTTGCGAAGTGACATTTTCAAGCTCAAGTTATCCATTTACATATTATTTTTAAAAGAAACTTACCTATATAAAAAAATGGAACATAAATTACATCATTTTAGTGATTGAACCTATTATTAGCTTTTGAAAAAAAAAATGAGTCTATTATTTGTTTTCATTTTTTTAAAAATCCGTTACTTTTCATCATTATTCACACATTTTAAATAGATTTCTATTGAATGAATGAAGATAGATCCAAACCCTAAATACATGCACTAATTATATTTATATTTTTTAAATTAAATACGTCGAATTTAATCTATTTAGCCATTAATAACTATAGTAATAACATCTCATTAACATGCGACATAATGTGTTAGTTTTGACAAATAAATACATTAATATGGCATCCTCACATGTGATGTGATGATATGTTGATGGCATACTAAAATTTAAAATTACACCACTGGGATGATTTATGAACCAACATTGTGAAAACAAAGTATTTTAAACATCAAAATTATGTACTTTTTACTGAATAGAAAAGATTCATAAATAAATACATCATATAAGTCAAAAGGATCAACATTGAGTGAAAAACACAACACAGGGGTACAGATAGAAACCCTTTCTTGTTACCTATTCGGTTTTCTAATTAGGGCAGTTTCTTCCTGCACCCCTACATTTTTCTTCCTGCACCCCCACAATGTTATGCAAAGACTAAATTATCCCTATTATTCTTTAAAAACCCTAAAATGCACTTGAACTATATTTATTTTTTGCATTATGGATTATGGAATCCGGAAAAATTTCGGATTGACACTTCCGGTAAAATTTCGAATCCACCAATCCGTAATTCAAAATATGCATCATTCAAAAAAGCATTCCGGATCCACCAATCCGTAACAAAATATGCATTCCGGATTCAAAAATCTGTAATTTAAAAAAAAAAAAGCATTCCAGATCCATAAATCCATAATAGAATTAGACTTCCGGATTCAACAATCCAGAAATCAATAATTTATGCAAAAATTGCTTCTGGAACACTCCCTCATCCAGAAAAAAATAAATTCAGTTCTGGATTGTTGAATCCGTAGCACACTCCCAGATTCCTATTTTCGGTAACCACGGTCTCCTTTTTCAAATAAAGTATTAAGGCCAATTTCGGGATTTAGAAAATTGTGGGGGTGCAGGAAGAAAAATGTAGGGGTGCAGGAAGAAGAAGCCTCTAATTAGGCCCAACCAATATTTCTTTATTTGGTAAAGAGTAAGTCCAGTGAAGTGAGTATCTTTTTGGTTTCTAATAATAAATCCAAATTTTTTTGAAATGAGGAATTGAACAAGAGAAAGGAGAGAAGGGTGTGAGGATAAGATTAATTAAGGTATTATATGATTTTTAAAAAATATTATTAATGTGAAAATTCAAAAGGGGGCTACAAATAGAAACCCCTTTTTAAATTTGAATGGGTATCATAAGGCTTCTATGGTCTCAAAGTTAGACCGTCCAGTTTTTGGGCTTGAGCCCAATTGAATCACAGCTGCAAGTATTTGTAGGCAAATTCTTCTTGCAACTCCATAATTTCTTGTGGCACCCCATATTTTCAAAAAATACCAAAATTGTCCAATTTGGAATACAAATTTTGTATTCTGAATTTTACAACCCATAATTAAATTTTGATATGTATTTCAGATTCTATAATTCAAAATACAATGTACCAACATGAATGATTGATTATTTAGACACATATCCTCTAGTTGTCAAGATGATCATTGTTCGTCTACTCATTGCTCTAGCTGTTTCTAAGAATTGATTTTTAGAACAACTTGAGGTAAATAACACATTTTTCCATGGTGATTTAAATGAAGAAGTTTACATGATCTTACCCCCAATGACTGAACACCAACAAGCCAAATAAAGTGTGTTAGTTTCTATGTCCTAAAACAAGCAAGCATGTAGTGGTATGCTAAGCTTTCTTCAACTCTACATAACCTCAAATTCATTCAATCTCCTTCCGATAACTTCTTATTCACTAATAAAAATGTCACTTACTTTCTTGCCTTACTCGTTTATGTGGACGACATCATTCTTGGTGGTGACAATCTCAACGACATGAACAAAGTCAACGAATTTCTAAATGAAAGTTTTAAAATGAAAGGTTTTGATCAACTGGAATTTTTTCTTGGGGTTGGAGATAGCTTGCTCAATCAAAGGGATACATGTTTGTCAAAGAAGTGTGCTCTTAACATTTTAGTAGACTTCAAAATGTGTGCAGCCAAACCATGTTTTACACCTATGACAACAAACGTAAAACAAATGTTCAATAAAGTTGAATCATATCTTCGAATGATTGGAAGGTTACTTTATTGACTAACACTAGACTTGACATCAAATTCGGTGTACAATTTTGGAGCCAATTCCTCCTATTTATCATCACAATGTTGTGGGTCGTATCCTAAGGTACATAAAGGGCTCTCCTGCATAGGGTGCTTTTTTTCCCTTGCTTATACAATTAAAGGTTTTCAACAATTCAAATTGAGAAGGGAAAACTACTTTAGATGATTCTAAGCTATCTCACCCAATGAATCAAGAATTCAATTTTTTTTTTTTTACATATTCTTGATAAACTAGTGTATATATACATATGTAAGAAGACCTGTTTGGAAAGTATAAAGCTCCCTTAACATCACACTGTAAAGATTTTTATTGCATATATCTTGGAAAACAAAAAAATTGAGCACCATATCTCGTTTTTCCTCCAATGTTGAGTATCGAGCTCTAGCTTACACTTCCTGTGAGTTACAATGACTAATGTTTCTTTAATGTGATCTCCAAATTTATCCTTATCATCCGACTAACCTTTATTGTTATAGCCTAACAACTAGGCTAATTGTTATGAATCTTATTTTTCACTAGCGTACAAAGCACAATGATGTAGATTGTCACGTGATTACGAAACTTCAAGCAAAATATTTTCATCTTCTTCCATCAAAACTTCTAAATAGCCAACATATATCTTTATCACAACTTTAGATCATCACATCAAAACTTATATGCCTTTTTGTTCCGATTTCTCTAACCATAGAAATGCAATATAATATCATAATCTATCTTACTGAACTTTGTTGGAATTATTCCGTCACTTGCTAACCATCCATAAATATCTAGTCTTACACACAAGATGTACAAGTCTTGCTATGAGAGAGTGTGTAAGATATCTCACATAAACTAGATATAAAACTGAATTATAGTATATAAACTATGACAAACTTCACTTCATAAGTCGATTTTGTGAAGACGAATTAAACTTAAATTTACTTTATACTAAATTACGTGTTGGTCTTAAATGTGTGTTCCAGTGTCATAACTTGGGCTTGTTTGTTTTTTTAAGAATATATCTTGGTGCCAAAATAGTATTGTTTTTTAAGATTTGAATTGTTTAAAGATTAAAGAAACTAAAAAAAAACAAACACATTTAGTAGTACTTTTATTTGAAGTGTAAATTAGCAGTGATTTTCTTGTCAAGTTAAAAACCAGAACATTGCATTGAGTACCAACTACCGAAAACCAATCAATGAGAATGACAGACTAAAGTTGTGGTGCCGCCATGGTTTACGCTTTTTGCTCAAACACTTGGAAACTATGGACAACCATCAAATTCTATGTTAAACACAAGTTGCACAACTTGTGCAACAAAAGCCAACCAATTATTGTGCCTCAAGGACCCACAAATTACACTTCTGGCAATTAAAATATTTGGCTACTTGCAAGGAATTGGGGCCCCAAAATGCTTTCAAACCCAAAAGTGAACTAGAAGTGTCTATCTGAATATCTGCTCTATTTTTTAGTTGAGAAATTGTTTTGTAATCTGCTCATGTTTCCATAGCATGTGGGGTCTCTCTGCACGTGATGTAGGGCCAATCCATTTATAGAATTAATGTCCACCACCTGCCATTTTCCTTTGCTTCAATTCATCTTTTCATTCATTCCACACGTTTTCATGATGTCAGGAAAATATCTTTTAAGGCCAGAGAGGAAGTGGAATGCACTCCACATCCTTGAATTGGACAATTTGTCAAATATCACTGAATAAGTTTCTGTTCTGTTGTGTTACCCTCCTTATCCTTTCTTTCCCTTGTCTACTTTAGGCTACACAAGAAGAATATTCCCTTCAAATCAAAGTGAACATTAAGAACTGTGTCTCAATTCTGAAACAAATGGTTAATATTGCACTTTTGAACTAAATATCTGAAAATGAAATAGTGGCAATTTGCACAAATGAAGAAGCTTAAACGATTCCTCAACTGATTTCAATTTAAATTACTAGCATGAAACTGCAACAGATTCAACAAGAGATTGAAGATGCCACTACCATAGTTTTTGTATGGCATGGCAGGAAGTTACAATGGCCTAGAACTAATTCTGTATAAACTATGCTCTTCCTTAATTCTTTTCCCCTCCTAAATTTTGAATTGTACAAGTTCATTACTCTGGAAACTCCTGCGTAGCTATTAGATTAAACATCATGTTCGTAGGACATTTTTTGCTCTCTGCCATTTCTATATCTTTTGCTACCTCCTCCTTCTGGAATTCCCTCCCTTTCCTCCTCTATATCTTGGAGTAGGTTCACCTGTCTTCACACCAAGATCAAGAAATACAAAGTCAGGTTAAGTCTCATCATAATGCATGAGGTATTATGCCATGTAATGTATATGAGGCACATGAATTTGGACTTACACAATTACCAGCCAAAAACCTGAGATAAACGAAATTGTATAAGCAGAAAACTAGAGGGAATCACTTACCACTTTTACATGCCTCACACATACTTCATTCTTTTGTATCCTCACTCACTGGTAATGATAGTTTACATGACCGACCTTGTGGACACGAACAACATAAAAGACTGAATGAAAGATTCAACTAAAAATAAACTATCTTTTCCCTTAACCAATACCCCCAACAGATCATGCAAATTCTTGTTGAGTTTAATTTCCATATACTGTCAGTCCAACACTTCATTTCTCATAATCATTATGTATGGCATGGATGGTATATGATGTATCAAATGAAAAATAAGAAAAATGCAGTATATACTGACCCCAAAACAGAAATTCTGGTAACTGGTATCAAAGACTGAGGAATCCTCTGCCTTCCCAAATTTCATCTCAGTGGAATTGCGTTTATTTGAACCAGAACTTTCACTGTAAGTCATGTAAGCAGATGAAGTAGAGCAATTGGCAGAAGAAAGAGAAGAGCTTCCATCCAATCCAATATCAGCTTGAAACATGTCTTCAAACAACTGCTGCAACTCCTCAAAGCTCTCCTCTCCATTTTCCTGTTATTTCACACATAAATTCATCAATTGTCTATGCCCAAATAAACTTAGCACCAACCTTTAGATGCTTTCAATTTTTTTCAAACTCTTACAAGATTATCATACCAAGGATGGTCCTTTCAAAACTAGCAAACTCAATGGAGTTCTCAGACCTATAGTTACAATTTAAAATATTCGAGAAGAGTTAATTTAGTTTTAATGGACACTTATTGAAAATTTTGATGATTATAATTTAGGCAAGAATGATAAAAAAAGGTGTTGGCTAACTGGCCTTCAACTAGTTGTTGATTTGGTCTGCGGCAAGAAACTTCAATATTAATCTTTTTTTTGGTCCAACGAGAAACTTCAATAATAGCCTTCCTATTTCATAGCATTTGGTTAGGTCCCAAGTCCAAAAAAGAAAAAAAGGTGGCTTGGTGACAATGGATTGGTCCATTCATGACAATCGAAAAACTATAAACTACATAGTATTTGACAAAAGCAAATACTATGTGTATGTCTAGCTTTATGCATCAAACAAAAAAAATATATAAAACAAACAACATTGAAATCGAATAGCTTTCTGACCCAACACCCCACTAGCTAGATGATGACTCACATTTGATTTGGTCTGACTCATCATTGTTAACATTTCGTCCAAAAAGTCCCCCATGCCCTGCAAAAGGAAATTCATTGTTTGATCAGCTCAAATAAATTATCGGATCACGAACAAGATTCAGTCCCCTCCACCAAAACCAAACTCGATTCGATGAATTATTCCCATCTCACTGAATTCTATAAGCAACATGCCCATGTGATTTGTGACAAACAAATTGACTTGTAGTATCAAAGCTTGTGCCTTTGTGGCAATCCCAATGAATACAGCCAAGTATTTGTAGGACTAATCGGATTCTTATTACTCCACAAGAAGATGCCCCTTCTAACACGAAAACAAAAACATGGACGGTGCAAAAAACAGAAACGTGACAAGACTCCAGGACAACAATAACACTCATGCATTCACACAATCTAATCATCACCGTTGAGTGAAAATCAGACCCTTCCTATCTCATGCATATTTTAAATATATAAGTCTTCTACTCTTCATTCACCTATTCTGATTACAAAATCGTAACAGTATAAAAACTAATAAAAAAATACGTGACTTCTAAAATGGTTATGTAAAATTAACAAACCTTAACAATTTAACTGTATATGATGATTGAATCTCAAATCTACACTATTTACTCTCCTTATTCCAATTTGGAAAGCCCCATGAAAAAACAAGTTTTACCCTTAAACACAAAGAAGAACAGAATTGAAAAAAGATAGAACCAAATTGGTTACTTTGAGAAAAAAGAGGGTCAAACTAAAATTGCTTCACTTCAAGGCAATGAAACATAGGGATGAGCAGAACTTAGGGCATGGTTACTGTAGAAGATGGCATGAGATGAGGTGAGTGACTTACGTTTTCGTCGTCATCACTATCGTAGACTCCAACGTCGTACATTAATCTTTTGTTGGCGTCAGATAAAACTGTCACAGAGGAAAAACACCATTTACATCAACCAAACAGCACAGAATGAAATTTCCAACAAGAACAAAAATTCCAACTTTGTTTCAATTTTTAGGAGAAAATGAACAAGTGAATCATGGGTCAATGTTCAATCGTGGAAACATCAAAAGGGCATTACCAGAATAGGCCTCCCCAATTTCCTGGAATTTCTTTTTAGCTTGTTCCACTAACTCTGAATTCCCAGATGCTGAACAACGATCCGGGTGCCATTTCTATCCAATCAAAAAACAAAACATCATTCATAACTGTTAATTTTGAAGAAACATGGTTCAGAAATGAGAAAAGCAGAACAGAGAAAGAAGCATTTGGGTTCAATTCCAACCTTTGCAAGTTTCTTATATGCATTCTTTAGCTCCAATTCAGTGCACTCCTTTTTCAACCCCAAGATCGTATAGAAGTCACTGCTTTTGTTTCCTTCATTAGCCATTGTTATTCCCACCACCAACAACAAACCAAACTTCCCACAAAAAAAAACCACACCAAAGCAAAACTCTCCACCGAACCAATCAAATATCAAACCAAGGTTTGTTGTCGACAAATTGAACTTACACACAACCTCAGTACAGCCATAACATTAAAAAAGGAACACCAAAATCACACACAATCACAACAATATTAATACCACTGTTAAGTAAATGGTATTATATATACACAAATATATTATAAAACTTTGATGGCAAGTTGGGTTTGGTGCTCTACATGTTTGTGAATAGGGACACGGAACTCAGCACTTGCTTTTGATTCCGTGGAGTGAAAGGTGAAGAGCAAATTAGGATCTCATGAACACTCCAGAACCTCGAATCCTGCCTTGCACCTTATATAGTTTTTTTTTTTTTTTATATATTTGGTTTTCATACTCTTTAAAGAAAAAAATAAAGTATGATAAAAACACCCTTTTAGTTTTATTCTAGTTTCCTCAATTTTTTATAAAATACCAATTACAATTTTGATGAAGTGCATATAAATTAGTGATTTTTTTGAAGAATATGTATAAAAAAGTGTTCTTTAAGAAAATGGATGGAAGTAAAAAATAATAAAAATTGATGAAAAGCAAGGTGGTTGATTTTGACTATGGTATGAGAATAGAGAGGGTGGTAACGTAGGGCTGAGAATCTGTGGTGGGTTAGATATTTCATGGGAGGGTGTGTCCAGAAGGTTCTTTCTTTGTGATTGTGAAACTCCATTTTTTCTTTGTGAATGTGAAAGTCCTTTTCTTTATGAGTTTGTGAATTTTAAGAGGAGAGAGATGAAAGTGTGGGTCCCACTGGTTTTTGGGGCTGTTTAACAGCTTGGAGAAATTGATTGCTGCTGCCTCGTCGCACTTGTCACTGTCCTATAACATACACAGAAAAAAGGTTAAAGACTCAACTCACTTTTCCAAAGTAGGTTATGTTTCTGCAAAATATATACAATAAATACTTCATTATAAAGCTTTTTTGTTATTAAATTTGTAATATTAAAGATCAACTTCACACTAAGAAAAGTTTATTATTATTCTGTCTCCCACGTTCATATACTTAATGGTCACGATCCAAAAATATAATATTTCAATTTCAGGAAAAAAAAAAAGAAAAAAAAGTGACACTATGGAATTTTGGAAGATGAGACTAGACATTAGGGAATGTCGTCAGCATTCATTGCATGTTTGCATGCAAGGTGAAAATAAGAGAAAACTAGGTTTACACACTTAATCCATAAAAATATTATTTCAAAAAGAATATAATTAAGAAAACTATTATTTTTCTTTTTTTATCAGTTGATTGTTTTTTGCCTTTTTTTTATTAAATATTTTGTTTTCACAAACTCTATATTTGTAAAAAATACTCTGATGTTGAAGTTAGATCCTGATATTTAGTGTTTGATACCATTAATGTGTGTATCTCTTTATATGATTATCACGGATTCTTTGTTATTGAACTGGATTAGAGTTTTGGATCATAATGAGAAATGTCTTACTTAATGTTGAATTACTTTAATGCATTTAATCTTATGTTGAACCTAATGAATTTTGTTCATGTCAACACTAACCAAATGCTGAGAGCTCTATTTATCGTCTAGTACAAACCGACACAGTTTATAATATAATTTCTCCAGAATCTGATACATGATTATCAATATATCATCATTCAATTACCATTTTCTATTTCTTTCTTCAAGTACTTGGTTTTCTACTAAAACAAAGACTTGATATATACAGTTTGGTAAATTTATGAAATGATTTCTTGCAAAAACCAGTCTTGATGCAGAAACACAGTAGTAGAGTGAAGAGAGAAGAGTGATATTTTGAAGTATTGGGTTATAGGGCAGTGATCTTTGATCTCATGTGATGCAATGAAGTAGACATGAGGTATGATCCCGTGGGACCAGAAAGTGCTGAACCACAAGAGTTATGGCAGTGACAAAGACAAATAGTCCTTTGGATGGTGGTCCCTGAAGGCCATGTAGGACTAGAAGTCCCTCGAAATCACGTGCCACATCGTGACACAATACCACACTAATATGTATGATACCACCATCTTCAATTCTTCATCACACGCATGCACTCAAAGGAGACATTGTCTTGCAAGTAGAAGGAAAAGAAGGGTATGTGGATCGTGGACCACTCATGGCCTTAGCTTGCATGAACACTCTAGCACCTATGTTCATGTAACCCTTTTTTTTTTTACCATTTTCAGTACTTCTTAATCTTCTACTTTTACATGCAAATTTCTCTCTTGTTTGAATTTGATTAGACTGATTTTGATAGGGTAAACTTTTGGAGTGTTTATGAAATCATTTTTTGTTTGAATTTCAACCTATAACGAGTTCAAATATAATTCAAATTGTTTTTTTGTTTTTGTTTACAGAAGATTGAAATGGGCAACAAGCATTTTTGTCCACATGATTCTCTTATAGAAACAGAACCATTCAGTCAAAATTATTGGGTCACTCCCTTATTCATAAGATGTAAGTTCTAAAAACAATAGAAAACAAACAATTGTATTGTACGTGAGTGATGAGAAGAGTTAACACCGACAACTTATGTGTGAAAAAAGTAGTTAAAATTTATTATTTTACATGTTTTTCTTATATAGATAAAACAAAACCCCCTTTCTATTATTTTCTTAGATAAATTTATTTCTTAACTATTTAACAATTTATAATTTATTAATAAAAAAAGACATTTAATTGCTATGTATATTCCCACCGATTTTTTTTTTATTGTTTTGTATTTCGCGAAGTTCCCTTTGTTTATTTAAATAAATGACGGATTGAAGTTCTTCAAACTAAGAAAAAAAAGTGAGTATCTAAGCTCTTTTTAGGATTTCTACTATCTTCCTAAAATTATACAATCATCGTATTTTGCAAACTAGTTTTATAAAATTAGATTAAAAATAATTTGTTTTCTTATATATCAAAATTTATCATTACAAAAAAATTGGTTGAAAGCTAATAAAAAACATATCTATGTCTAAATCAACTTCACAACATCAATTTATAAGATAATATACAATTCGTTCATATCCTAATTGATGTGACATTTCTAAAAATTTTAGTCCCTACTTTTAGAACTTAAGTGATAATAACAACATATGTTTATGAACAAAGTGAAAAAAAAAGTTAATTTAAGATATTTCAACAAAATACTAAAACCCTATTCAAGTTTTTCTTATTTTTAAAAATTAGTATTATAATAAAGAAAATAATTTTTTTAGTATAAATTGTTGGAAATATTTTTTCTAAAACAGGGCATCATGTTTAGGAGGAAAAGAAAAACCATATCCTTTCATTGGTTGTTGTCTTGTTGGAAGGCAATTGTCCACGAGTTCAAATTCCCATCTCATCATCTTAATCTTCAAAAAGTTTGTGGGGGCACTCCATTTTTGTTCAATATTTTCAGAAACTATTTTATTTCAGCTGCCTAAACTTGACCAATAACTCAGCAAAAACAAGGTTCATGGCATTGACTTCTTATGGCCATTTGCAACTAGTCTTTCACAACTTGCACACTGAAGAAAGACACCAATTTGCAGTAGTTTAATGCAGCCAAGAAGATACCCTTTTTGTTTAGTTACTTATGTTATGTGGCCCCATACACTCTAATCACACTTCCAATATTAGTAATAATTCAAAGAAAGGAGAAAAAGAGAACAATGCAAAATATAGCAAGTTGTTGCAAGAATAATAATTTAACTGTCAAGTGGCTTTACTGTGACATACAAGGACGTTTTATTATTATAAGAATTGATACTCTTAGTTTTGCTTTTTTTTACAGTAAATGCAACAAGTGGTGTTAGCTGGTTTCCTTTAATATACAAAGAGAGAAGAAGAGTTTATCCTAAGCTACAATTATTGTTGCATCACTCTATAATTTTCATTTTAAAATTCATCATTACATTAAGAAAAGTATCATGTAGTAAGTTTATCTATAAAATCATACATTAATTTGAATCAAGGTTTATTAAATACAAAATAACAAATATCAATAATTTTCTATGTCTGTTTATAAGCAAATTCTTCCTCCATCTCCATACATATTAATCGTGAAAAGTCAATTTTAATATTTCTTTTAAAAATTTTAAATAATCTTAATGAAACATAATTTCATCTATCTAAATAATCTCAATTGCACTCCTGTACCTGGTACTTCCCTTCCACTTGAGACACGTTCATTCAGCCACATCCTTTGATAGAGTAGTTCTTTATCATTTGCCATGTTTTAATTACTTCATAAGATAAATTCACACTTACTTGAAGACTTGAGTCTCTTGTAGTTAGAAATTTGTCCTCATGTAACATCGCAAAAAGTTCATCAAGAAAGAAAATAACTATTGTTGCACTTGTAATGATTTCATGAAATTTGATTTTATTATAATTTAAAGCAAATTATGAACTCTCAGAATCAAAAGTTTACTCTACAATGTGAAAATAATTTTTTTTTAGTTTTGTATTCCTATTTTGCACCTCGTTTACTTTCTTTCTAAGTTTTGTGACTTCTAAATTGTAGAATAAGTGAGAATTTTACTTCAATATATGACCATATGCAAAGCATCTGAAACCCCTAGCCCAATTGAAGTGGATTGTCTTTGTGTATCCTTCTTCTAGTTACAATTCAAGAACAAAAAGATTTACACAGGCACTGTCCTTTCACAGAAACCTAATTTATTACTATTTTAATCACTGTAATGTAAGAACAGATGCTTATTTTACTAGTTTTTAATCACTGTAATGTAAGAACAGATGTTTATTTTGTCCAAGTTAAGAAGATATCTTTAAAATGCTTTAGTTTAAAAAAATCTAAAAATATTTTAGTGGGAAAACTAATACAAGTACTCTCATGAAAGATATTCATTCTAATTAATTCATTTACATGATTAAGTTAAGTAAGGTATACCAAAAACTATTTATATCCAAAGAGTAGATTTAACATAATAAGATGAAACAGTATGAAGCTTGTAGTTATAAGTTTATCTTATTAGGATCTTCAGTCATTGTGACTGATAGCACTGATAAGATAAGATATTTTCTGCAGAAAAATGCAGCAGATAACGAGGAGTGGGTAATGGCATATACTTCAAAAGGAAAAAGAAAAGTCTGCAAGCCCAATTATAGATCACATAATAAATCAAAGGAAACCTATGATATTTTCTTTATTGTGACATTAGTCCAAAAAGATCTATTATCTTGGTTACGACTAGTCTTTGTTCAAATACCACGTTGATCACATTTAATGAAATATTTATTTCCAATAACATATTCATTTCCTCTGCAGAATTCAAAAATGAGATTTTTCAGGAAAATATAATCCAGTTGCATTCATATTAATGATATATTAAAGTTATTGCAAGATACCTAACACAAAAAATCAAATAAGTTTCATTCAAAGCAATAAGTAATGAATACACAAATTCTCCCTCCACCTCCCTACCTACCTTTATACCTCCATATTAATTATAAAAAATTAATTTTAACCTTTTCAAAAATTTTAAATAATCCTAAATAAATAATAACCTTATTTTTTTTAAATAACATCAACTATAACACCACAATCCATACATTCCTTCCAGAACAATTTAATTTTTGTTTCCAGTATTTGAGAAAACAATTCCATCATTTGAACGTATGAAAATTAAAAAAAAATTCGTTATATATATATATATAATTTTGTACTTTATTTCTTGCATCTCCTTAATTTTTTTTTTTAATTTTGTAGCTTCCAAAAAATGAAAAAAAAAGCGAACGAAAACATAAAAACACCACAAATTTACCTCAATCACCAACACTATCAGCTACCACAAACAATAACGACCACCACCACTTAAAAATGAAAAAAAAAATGCTCTACATTCTCCACCATAACCAGAAGGAAATTGTTGAAAACACAAAAAAAAAGTATGAAGATGGAGGGAAAATATATGGAGGGAGAGGGAGAATTTATCGTACATCCATTATCACTCTTTTCAAAACATTCTCAATTATCTATTTTTAGCTTAAATTTATAAGAAAACACAATATAAAAATGAGCCTCGGCCCATTTGTTTTAAAGTTAAGCATACTTTATTTTAGTGAAATAATTTTGAATTAATAAACAGCTAAAATTTGCCTTTCTATTGAAAAGTGAATTAATAAGTGATAATAGATCATGAAACATGCATTATTTTGAGTTATAATGATTTTCAGTCATTGGTAAGGATACTATTTCAAAGAGTACATCAGGAAATATATTGCTATCATTTCACATTTAGAAACCCTTTCTTAGCAGAAGGCATCAGTTAGTTTGGCAAACTAGAGTAGTAAGCTACTAATATCCTATAGCATGAGAAGATCATAATTGCTGTCATCAGCTTTAATTTATGTATGGGTACAAGACCAGCTCATGATGAGATTTGGCCACTATTACTAGGTTAGTAGCATTGCACATTTCTATCAAATTCATTCACCACATTTAATTCATGACCGACAATCCAATTATGTCAGCAATATTTTCAAGGTGACAATAAGTCTTGATTCTTCTGCTATGAACATGATGAAAACAATGAATTTTGTTCTTTGCAAGTGCTTACATTATTGGACCTACTATAGCACTCAATAATACAGTCTTTGTATCGGTACTGTGATAACTACCAAATACATTTTTCCATTGAGAACCATAAAATGATACATTATTATTACAAAAAAGGGCTCCCTAAAAGAAGAGGAAAATTCTTGATTTTTATGTGTAACCTATACACTTCATTCTGTCCTCAAGGCTTTGATCCAATCAAGTTCAACTCTGAAATCACCTGGTCCAGATCTAGCACCTGGGACACCACCCTCAGCATTGATAGACAAAGACATGCCCAAAATACGAGATGGATTCATTTCCAATTGTGCATCTATAACATTCCCTCTCCATGTAGGTAAATACCGAGCTAGAGGAATCTGGTCAATCAATGAATTTAATATGCATGTGATACCCATCACTTGTTTTGATATAGAAAATCAACTAGGTACAAACAACACAAAGAAACTCTTATGTCACTTGGCAAGGCTCACTACTTAGATTACACGATGTCATTGGACTTGGATGACGAGCATGAGTGATCCGTGTTTAGTATATTGAAATTTTTTATGTTGGCTGCTGAGGATCTACACAACCCTCCTTTTATCAGGGCATGAGCTGATTATGAAGCCATAGACCGAGCTTAACCATGTACAAAACCTAGCAAAATTCTATCATATGTTGACATGTTATCCACTCAACTTCAAATAATAAGATTGGAGCACATCAAGACCTACTTTACTCACAAATAACAATGTTGATATTTGATACTTTTATGAGTAGCAGCCATGACGGCCTGAGTTGTTCCAAATATGAGCAGCACAGAAATTACAATGTTAAACATAAGATCCACAGAAACAATCAACATTTCTTATTCACAAAAGGTACCTCATAAAAACTACAACTATGATACCACTAGAAAATAGTATGGCAAATTTTGAAAATCACAAGACACGAATAAAAAGCCATAGTTTATCTAACTATTGTCATATTCACATCTTTATTGGTATTAAGTTTCAAAAGAATAAAAAAGAAAAAAACTCGTGAATGCATTTAGAAGTTGAAGTGCTTGTGAACAGTCTAAGATATATACGACTCTGATATGGTTATGACACAAACAACCATTATTTTGAAGTGTTTATACTTCCTTGGAAGCCTCCTGAAATGTATCAGAAGCTTTCCAACTTACAAATTCCATGATCCAGTGTTGTGTTAATGCTCTAGAGATTTATAATCAAAGCAAAACAGTACATTATTCCAAGAAATAGTGTACTGTTATAATTTGATTCCAGGAATAGTATTTCCTCATCACACCTAGACCTTTTATAAACATTGCAGTAGCAAGGCTTCTAAGGAAGTACATGAAAAGCTACAGAAGCAATGTGGTGATGTGCAACATCTTTCGTTGCATCTTATTGACTTGTCCAAGTCCTTATTTTCCCAAAGATAAACCTATAACTTTCGCCATTTAATTCGGCACAACTAGTAAAATAGTGTATGCAAGAGAAATTATCATAAGTTGTTGTAAGCAACAGGATATATACTTGAGCAGACATCCCACAAAAGAGAAGGTTTTAACAACACAGTGAAAGCCTGGTCAATCATGAGTAGGTTGCAAGCAGTGAGAAGCAAATAGAACTTACCTTTGTAATGTACCAGTTGCCTTCAGGCACATAAACAAAAGCCTGCCATGAGTTATCTTCCATCTGTCCCGGTGAATTGACCCAATTCTCTGTGTAGATCTGTACAAAAATCACCCCAGGCAGAATGCTCATAAAACCACCTCAGAAATGAAATTTTTAGATTTTCTAGCATAACATAATTGGCAATGAAAAAGTGCACTCACAGTAGATATATAACATCTTCCATCTCCTTTAAGTTTCATAGCAATAGTATCATATGAATCCAAATCAATAAAGCCATCAAACTGCAAAGACACAAAGAACTGTGTAAGAATAACATATTTAATATAGAATTTCTCTCCCGCTCACTGTCAGTGTAAAGATTTTTCCACTAACAACTAATCAGAAATCCTCTTAGATATGTTTTTTTAAAATAGTTAGTACAAAACTGAACAATATTATCATACTTCAAAGATGACAATATCAACGATTGAATAGCGAAAAAACCCTTTATAACTTACATTGTTAGTGCATTGTAATCAAATTTGTTTGTACAGAAAAAACAAAAATCAAGCACCAATAATCACATTAATTAAATATAACATGGTTTTGAAAAAATCAACCTTTTTTGAGCGCATTCCACAGAAGCCACTCCGACTGATGTTCCATTTAGAGCCCTCAGAGACATCTTGAGAGAGGTTCCCGGAGAAGATTCCAGAAGTTACCCCATTCTCCGACTCAGTTATCTGCAGAGACGCAGAGGACAAACCTGGGTAACAACGAATCATTAAAAACCCCGAAAACTAAAGGGATGAAAGATAAAAAATGCAAACTTCACTAGAATCAATGAAGTAGTGGCACGAAACGAGGCACCCCACCTCCAAATTCGGAATCTGAATACAAATGCCACTTGCTTAACTCTTGCTTGGAATTGAAGCTGAAGATGGGTCTCTCCGGTGGTGGCATCAAATCATCGAGATTACCGGATATAGCTTTTGTTCCAATGCAGAAAGGAGTTACAGAGAGCAAAGATTTAGAGTAACAGAGAATGAATTGAAGATTGAAAAGAAAAAGAACCTCTCTTGGTGGCATCAACCGAAGCTTGTATCAGTCTTCGCAATCTCGACATCTCTCCCTCTCTGCTTGGCACCGCCGCCACCACCAACAGTGGCGACAGCCCCAACCAACAGGCTTATCACTAAACGGGCCTTATTTTTTGGGCTTCTTCAGTTTTTGGCCCAACTAAGCAGCCCAAAATCTTGTGTCTGTAAGTGTAACAAGTTTAGGACTGTTTCTTCATGCACCTCCTTACCTTCTTCTCCCACCTCCATAAATTTTTTAATTTCCAAAAATGCCCATCTATAATATTCTGGATTACGTAATTCGGAATTCATTTTTCAAATTTGTAATTAGCTTCCAGATTACATAATCCGGAAGCCTTTTTTTTTCAGATGCATGATTACTTTCCGGATTATATAATCCAGAAGTCTTATTTAGCTTCCAGATTATGTAATTCAGAAGTCTTTTTTCAAATGAGTTTTCGAATTACATAATCCAGAAACTACTTTATGAGATGACACAAGAAGGATAAAAATGTATTTTCATGTTGTGTATGGAGGTGGCAGAAGAAGATATGCAGAAGACATGGAGGTGCAGGAAGAAACAGTCCAAGTTTAGGTGTTCCATTTGATGTTTTATCTTGTCTCTCTCTTAGTTCATACATCATAAAAAAATCTCGTAATTTCGGTTTCATTCGTAATTTGACATATATTAATATTAAGGTATTTTATTTTTTAATATTTTGATTAACTAAATCATTTCTTTATGGTACCTAAAATGAAAATGTTAGATCTATAGATTAATTGGATAAATTTTTTTTTAAACGTATGCATTATTTAAAATTTGAATAAAATTACTGTTTTTATAAAATTTAGAAACTAAAACTGCAATTTAATCAAAATTTAATGCTGTTGTTAACAAGAGAGGAAGGAAATAAACGAGGAGATGAAGGCACGTGAGAAAAGAAAAATAGATGAAAAATAAAATAAAAATTAGATTAGTTTGATTAAAGATAGAAAGAAAAGGAAAAAATTAAATAATTTTTTTTCCTTATTAAAGTATAGAGTTGCTGAATTGAGTTGGAGAAGAAAACTGACTCATTCTTAAGGTGATATCTGATTAGGAAGTCCAAGACCGAAACAAAAGATTCTTGGACACTTAATTAAGAGCTTTTAAAAGATTTTGTAATGGATGACCAAGTCACTGAAAAAAAGATTGATTTGTGTTATGTATGCCTTTAAGTATCCATTGGGATCAAATGATCTATTGTGCTTCTATATACTAGAACATTGGGTGGGAATGTAACGTTCATTATCTTAGAGGTAAATGGATGAAACCCCTCGAGACTTTGCTTGCAAAATTTATCATACGACTGAATGATAATGACTTTAAACTAATCTTACCTTGGTTGTGATGCTCGAAACAATGCCTTTGGTTACGTTTCTTAGTGTATTTTTCTACCTACAAGCTTCGGTATGTGATACATTCCTTTGTAGTTTGTTTCTGCATACGAGCTTCAATGTGTTTTTTCTCAGTACCAGTAACTTCTTGGACCTAAGATTCTGCAACTTGTTTGTTACAATCACAAACAAGTATGTCCAGCTGATAGCCAAGTCCTTGTAGTTCATTTTGATGCTTTTGTCCAACTATTCCCAAGTCTTTACCAAGTTGTACTTACAATTGTTCTTGTAGTTTCACTAAGACTTTGTGACTTTCTTCTACTTGTTGCTACATATGAGTAATCTTATTTTGAATGGTCTTCTCTGATGGAAAGAACGCACGCCAACTGCAACCTACATGCAACTATTAGGTTTTCATTATGTTCTGTTGCACACCAATTACAAGTACAATGATCTCTTTAAATAGAAATTATAAAAGACATAATGATTAAACCCACTCACTAAACATGTTGTCTAGTCAACCCAACCCAATTGATCTTGACTTCATACCCAACATCCTCATTCTTCTGAAGGAGTGTTTTAAGATGTTTACTAAGGGAAGATTCATCTTAGTTTTGGAAGAAGATGAGATGGTAGTATTAAATTGTAGAAGGAAATCATTTATCTTTCCCGAACTTATAGACATTATGAGTAGGAAACCAAAAATTGGATGAGAATAGATGATAATAAATGAGTACTCATTATATTCTTCTCTTTAAGGAGAGTTAAAGATAATGAAGATCAGTTAAATGATTTCAATATCAGTTGTGCCCTCCATATTGGTTGTTCTACGAAGTTTAGGTCAATGGCACGAAACAAATGAAAATTTTCTTTATCTTTGAAGTTCTCAAACCATAAGCACTAAAAGAATGTGACAAAGCTGCTAACACAACCAAAAACAAATAAACAAACCAGTTATACACCTACATTATAACTACCTCTGATCCCTCTTAATTGTTGTAAAGATAAACACAAACCAATCACTCAAGCATGCACCTTTTGTGCTTGTCAAAAACAGAAAAACATGCATCTTTTGTGACACGTTATATTTTCCTATGCAGTTCATTTTTCATGTCTTAAAATAAGGTGTTGAGAGGAACCTCGCATTAGTTGCTCCCTTAAGGGACCTATGAAACATGGGAGGTTTAGTAGTACTGATATGCATGGTTGTTTCATGGATGTTCATACATAGATGGAGTCAAAGAGACAAGAAAGGTCCCAAAACTTGGCCCTTTTTTGGAGCTGCCATTGAACAATTGATGAACTATGACAGGATGCATGATTGGCTAGTCAATTATCTGTCCATGTCAAAAACTGTTGTGGTTCCTATGCCTTTCACAACTTATACTTACATTGCTGATCCTGCTAATGTAGAACATGTACTTAAGACCAACTTCAATAATTATCCAAAGGTAATCTACATCACCTCATTTCTAGTTTCAGTAATAAACCATATGTTGTGGCATCATGTTTGAGTCATATTATTGTTATTAAATATTGCATGCAATGATCAATACCTTTTTCACATGGTAAATTCTTAACTCTTACAATAAGTATTAAGAATTCTTTTTTATTGTTCGACTGTGTAAAAAGATTTTACTCTTAACTGCATAATTGAAAGCTTTTGAAGGAAAATTTTGTGGTTCTAATTGCAGGGTGAAGTGTACCATTCATATATGGAAGTGCTACTTGGTGATGGGATATTTAATGTTGATGGTGAGCCTTGGAAGAAACAAAGGAAAACTGCAAGCTTAGAGTTTGCATCCAGAAATTTAAGGGAATTTAGCACCAAAGTTTTCAGGGAATATGGCTTGAAACTTTCAGCCATTCTCAGTCAAGCATCTATCCTTAACCAAGAAATAGACATGCAGGTGCTGCAACCATTCCCCATGCTCATAAATTTTTTTTTTCAAACTTAAATTTTATTTTCATACATAGTAGTGGATTTTGCAGTTGATGATGGTTGAAATGTTAATTACCAGGAACTGTTGATGAGAATGACTTTGGACTCCATATGTAAAGTTGGATTTGGAGTGGAAATTGGATCACTATCTTCCAATTTACCAAAGAATAGTTTTGCTCATGCATTTGACACTGCAAATATCATAGTAACACTTCGCTTCATTGATCCACTTTGGAAGATTAAAAAAATGCTTAGTATAGGTTCTGAAGCACAACTTGAGAAGAGTATCAAAGTCGTTGATGATTTCACCTACTCAGTAATTCGGAAAAGAAAGGCAGAGATAGAAGATGTCAAAAGAAGTGGGCAAGAAAATCAGGTAGTTTTATATCCTAACCAAATATTAAAGATCAAACACATATTGATTTATCACCTACGTTAAAAAACAGATGAAGCATGATATATTATCAAGATTCATAGAACTGGGAGAAAGCAATGCAACAGACAAGAGTTTGAGAGATATTATGTTGAACTTTGTGATTGCTGGTAGAGACACAACTGCAACAACCCTATCATGGGCCATATACATGGTAATGACACATTCTCATGTTGCTGACAAACTTTACCTGGAGCTGAAACTTTTTGAGGAGAATCGTGCAAAAGAAGAGAACATTTCCTTGCCTGAATGTGACAAAGAGGACTCAGAATCATTCAATCAAAGAGTAGAGCAATTTTCAAGGTTATTGAATAAAGATTCACTAGAGAGATTGCACTATCTGCATGCTGTAATAACAGAGACCCTACGATTGTATCCAGCAGTTCCTCAGGTATGCATTTTCCTACATTGATTCTAGTTATGAAAATTCCATAAAAAGTGAGGCAATTTTTAATCATCCTAAAAAGGCAAATTGCATAGATTATATTAGTTCTAACTATGTCAATTGGTTTAAAGATAATAATACCTCATAGCTAATATCTTAGTTTCTGTTGAAGATCCACATATATACATTAAAAATAAGAACAACATATATTATGAGTCATTTGTTTTGTAAGGTTGAATATAATATCAGATCTTAAGTCAGAGTCTGTTTTTATAATTAACTAATTTAGTCTTTCTGCATGAAACTGAAGATATTAACAAAACTAAGTTCTGAAAATTAAGAAACCTATTAACAAAACACATTTTACCCTATTAACAAAACACATTTTACTCTTGGTTTTATGATAATCAAAGCACTTTCATTTACTTCTGAAAAGAGCCTCACTAAGGTTGTTGCTTTAAGTTCACTATATAGGATCTATGAATCAATTTTGTAAACATGGATGTTAAATTGTAGGATCCAAAGGGCATATTAGAGGATGATGTATTGCCAGATGGAACCAAAGTAAAGGCAGGGGGTATGGTAACTTATGTTCCATACTCTATGGGAAGGATGGAGTATAATTGGGGTCCTGATGCAGCTTCATTTGTCCCTGAGAGATGGTTCAAAGATGGTGTTCTAAAAAATGAATCTCCATTCAAATTCACTGCTTTTCAGGTAATTTGATCTCCTCTGAAATCTGTTATATGTGATAACAATCCAAAGTTGGTGTTGCAAGTTTGAATCAAGATGAACAAAAGACCTTAGTTTTATTGTTTTTCCTTTGGACCTTATAGGCAGGCCCTAGGATATGCCTTGGTAAGGACTCTGCATATCTACAGATGAGGATGGTGCTAGCTATTTTGTGCAGATTTTACAAGTTCAACTTGGTGCCAGGTCATACAGTGAAATATAGGATGATGACAATATTATCCATGGCTCATGGCTTGAAAGTTACCATACACAAACGTTCTTGACATGTTTGCAGCACTGCTTAATATGTGATTAATATCCATGTATAACATAACCACCATCACATATTTTGAGTGATTCAATAAATAAATAAACTGATAGATGAATATATTATATAAAAGAAATAGAGTAAATCTAAACTTTTAATTATTGATGAAAATAAATAATATTACAAATGAACATTTGTCTATGTAAATGATATTTATAGTTTCTAACCTTTGAAATCTGTTACTTTGTTTGGTGGGAAAATACTTATTGGCAAATTTTGATTATGAAAATAGGGTTGGATGGCTTTCTTACAGTCCTTTATAATTAACGAGTTTAGTGTTTATTAATGAACAGATCATAATTTGAAAAATGCTTAGTATTTTTATGAGATTGTACTATGTAGGATTGCAAATTAACAAATATTTCATGTATTATGTATACGAGTATTTAAGAAAATGATAGTATGGTTATGTTAATTTAATTAAAAAATTTAACTTATCAACAATAAAAAGGTTAAAAATATAAAAAAAAAATTGAACTTTCAATCTAAAAATATCAATAAGAAAATAATTTTTTAAAAATAGTTTAGAGATAAATGTTTAAAAACTAAAAAATACAAATAAGTTAAGTATATAAATAATAAAATTATACTCAGAAAATAAAATTTTAAAACATGAAATGAAACTAATTTAAAGATATAAGACCTAGAATTCGAGATGAAAAAATTAACAAAAAGTTGAAGGTATTTAATGTTTAAAAATATATAAAAAAATATAAATGATATTACTTGGTTAAAATGAGAAAAATACTGTCTTCAATTAATATAAATTTTGTGTTTCATTAAATAGATATGGATTAGGAACCATTTAATTTGTTATATATCTTATCAAACATTTATACCTCAATTCTATCATTTTACAATATTATTCACTCTAACATTTAGAAAACGTTTATTTATAAACATTTCACTGTTTTATATATATATAGAGAGAGAGAGTAGTGGTATGATATGAAATAAACATTTTTATATTTTATAAGAAGGAGCCAAAATTTCAGTCTTCTGCCAACTATACCAATTAAGTAAGTTTGGTTTAGACACTCAGAGTACTAGGTAAAATATATTTAAAAAATAATTAAATATTTGGATTGGATAGAATAATATATATCTATGTCTTCTAGTACTGTCAATATAGTCGCACATAATTTATAGTTGAGACTAAAAACAATTTATGTATTTCTTCTTCCTCCAACTCGTAAGTCATTAAAACGTTTTTTATGTACAAAATCGTGATGAAGTACCGATTAACCTAGTGAAGTAAAACTATTATATTATATTTAATGTAAGAAGAATTTAAACAATCATATTTTGTGTGAAATTAACCTCTTGCTACACTTGATTTTCTTAATAATTTATTTGGAATATATTAGAAATACTTATATAGATTGTATAAGATATGTTAGACTATTATTTAAAAAATGTATTTAAAACATTGTTGTTAGGACATTGAGTATCGAGGCAAAATACACAGAAAGTACAAAGGCATCAGCATCAATGTCAATATCATGGTCATAGTAAATAACAGAAGTTCTAAAACAAAGGATAATTTAAAGGAGATGGAATATGGAACATTGGAAGAAGATGATTAAGTAAAGGTTGAAGAAAATGGGAGGAAGAGAAAGCAAGTTAAGGAAAAGTGATTATGGAGGTAGTTTATTGGTACCTAAAGGTTATGTTCCAATATGGGTTGGGAAAAGTGAGGATGATTGGAAGTGGTTTATGGTTCACACCAAAGCACTTGGTGATGCTTATTTCCAAGAGCTGCTGGGTAGATCTGCTGAAGAATATGGATTTAGGAATCAAGGGATTCTCAGAATCCAATTTGAAGCTCAAGATTTTGAACAATGGTTGATTACAACATCCAACTCCAATCTCAAGATCACAAGTAAGAACAAGGTTAAACCAACTTGATGGGAGATACAACTTATCTTTCTTTTCAACATAATTTACATTCATATTCACATGCTCAATTACTCTTAATACAATAACATTTTATTAGATGATATTCTCATTTCGTATAATATTTAAATTTTCAGTTATAACTATTATCAATTGTAACTCCTGTATATTAGTATTAAAGTGACAGATAAAATAGTTATAACTGAAAATTTACAATATTATTATTGTATAAGGTTTATTATCTAATACATTTCTCTTTACTGGGTTATGAATGCGTATATAATATTTTTTTTAATTCTTTACTTAGTGTTGACTAGCACATAAAATCAGAAAAGTGAGGTTGGGTATATGTCAATTAACTAAGCATTTTTTTATTTATATATATATTGGCAAAAGGAAACTATATGTAAAATAGAATTAATACTCGGGTGTTGTAACACATATAGTATAAAAGAAATATACATCTATAGTACCAATTTGAGTATGAAAACGAGCACTATAGGTACCTCATTAGTGGTGCAAGATCAATCTTTTCTTTGAGTTTCTGCTAATGTTTCTTCACCATATACGACTGCATTTCCAAAAATTACCATGTTTCTTTATTTTCAAATGCATCATATACAATTGTCCAAGTAAGGATAAGAAAGATGAATGGAGATGGAATGGTTAACCCAGATTTACTTCGTCAAATCAGCATACAATGAGTTTGGAAAGGAGGAAAATGCGAAAATTAGCAACACTTTCGATCAGTTTTGGAAATTAAAGGCACTACCATCAACAAAGGTTGTAGGATGGAAGTAATGATAAACAAGATTGCAATTAAAGTTAACCTATAGAAGGAAAATATTTTTCGATAATACTTTGTGTGTTTTATGCACCATGGACTTAGAAACTGTTAACCACTACTTGTTTTTTGATTGTTGTACGATCAGTTTGGAACTAGTGTTTCAGGTGGTTTGGCGGTTCAACATCATGATTTCAAATATTACTTTAATCAATTTAATAGTTTAAGACTAACAATAAAACTAGGAAATTTGTGTGTGACAGCATGTCGATAAGTATTGTGAGTGAATTTTGGAGACATATAAATAACATGGTGTTTAATAATACTGATGACTTATTAACAATAATTATATAGAGTTAGAAGTAATAAATTGTTCCTAAAGACGGATATTGAACCCACAAGGAACAATTCTAACATTTCAAGTATAATATTCACTAAATATGAATATGAAAAGATGTGTCAAAGGTTGTTTGTATCATGATTTGTAAGAAATTAAATAAAAACAAACAAAATAAATGTTGTAGAAAATTCAATTGAAAGAATGTGGATTGAGGTTCACCATTCTCACTCGTTTGTATTTTTAATGAATATAAATATATAACATTTCATCTTGATTGACATTAATGCATATATAAAAACAATTCATATTGATTCCTCTCATACAAAATTATTAAGAATGTCTCCAAAATATTGATTTCTCGCATATTTATAAAAATTTCTTATCATTGCGAGCAAATGTTATAAAAAAATTAACAATTCAAATATATTTCTAGCATTCAAATATGTTAAGCATTATCATTTAGGTCAGATGCTTATAAATACTTTTCAGTCAAATCTAAAGATCAAAATTATGAATAAAGATTCAAACTTTAAGAATAAAATGATAATACCAATTATCAATCAAGAACAAAAAATTATAAATAAATATCATCTCAATACATAAGAGTTTGAACAGATAACTCACAATCCCAAAGGAAATACTCAGCCACTAATATTGGTCATTACAAGCATGGAAAATAATAAAAGAATATCCATGGTGTTTCTTCTTGACGGTTGCATCCTCTAGAGTTTTCTATCTCTGATTATCCTCCGAACGATATCTAGAGTTTTGCACCACGCCTTCTATTTAACCTAATTGGGCTTAGGTTAAATGACATATCGCTCAAGCGAAATATTGTTTGCTTAAGTGAGTTTCACGACAAAAAGTCCAACTTCACTGGATAAGCCTTGGGCGAGTTCGGGCCAGATTTCAATGTTCCAACTTTGTCTTTCATCTTTCTTTAACTTTTTCATTCTCCCTTAGCCCTTTTTTTATCTTCATCTTCCCCTATATTACTGAAATTAGCACAAACTTAAAAAAAATCGTTCATATTCATTTTATAATAAAAAATATGTAAAAAAAAAAACCAAATTCCTAAATTAGAGGTTGAATTATAACTTTATTATAACATATTATCAACAATTTAATTGACTTTAACACTTTTCCCCATTTTATTTTCTTATTCATGATTCAACATAAAAAAAATTATTTTCTTCTTTTTTTATCAATACTAGAAATAGATAATTCCCCTCTTTTAACCCAAAGAAAATATCTTCGTCATATCTTAGATCGATGTGATGTAAGATGTTTGAAGTTAAGTTCACTTCTCTTTGATCTCTAATTACAAATTATCAAAAGAAGGTTTTGAATTTTATCCCGATTCTTCTTCCTATAGATCAAATCTCATTGCATTGTGGTTTAAGAAATAAGTTGTGGTGAGGTAAAAGTGGGTATCACAATCTTGCTCAAACAACTGCTAAAATTCTATAGATTTAAACTCCTTTTAAAGAACTTGACATATCACATGGTTCTCCATAGTGATAACCGAAGTACAATAACTAAACACATAATCATGTTCTTAATGCAAGAACTAAGCACATGAAAAAGTATTATCCAAGAGTCTATATTTTCAACATATTACAACCCAAATACAATGAACTAATCTTATTACCAAACCTCTCTCTCCAAAGTTTTTTCAGGTTTATTTGGGACAAAATTAGTGTGGTTGCCTTACATTAATTATCACCCACCTTAAGTTTGCGGGCGGATGGTGTTAGTGTTGTATCAAATTTGTTATAGGCGTTTTATCATTCTGATATTTCACAACTTTATTTCTTTTCTTCCACCATACAAAGAGAACCATTGTTATTTTGGAAGAAACTTATTATCAATACAAATTACCCCTTTTTCCTCTTTCTCTCTTAAACTCTAATAATATGCAAATAAAAGACAACCAAACAGAGCGGAAAGGAGAACCAGGATGATATATATAAAAATAGTCTGATTTAAATAATACAAAACTATATACAAGGGGATTTTCTTTTAACGATTTAAGAACTAGGCTAAAATCACAATTCCCAATACACTTTGTTCGATAAGTCTCGAACCTAAAATATAGAATAATGGTAACAGCGAAGGCATACAATAGCAGCAGGCTTGAGTCCGGCCACTTTGTGCAATCAGCACCAGACACTTTTATCCTCGCCCTTTCTTCCAAAAGCAAATTAAAGACTACATAAACAAGAAAGTGTAAGCATTTAGAAGGCAATTCATCCTTTCAAAATTTGTAGCTCCAGAAGCACCGAAAAAGCTCTACTCAAGGGTCAGTAATCATTCCTCTGTAATCTCCATTTTGCAGATTGAGTATTCCCTCTCGAACAATAAAAACTCCTACAAGTGAAAAGATAAACATCCAGTCAGGCTTAAATTGACAAAATAAATGCTATTTTTAGTTGCAACTGACACACCCCTCTAATATTTTTCATGTACATATAATCCAGTGTCTCAATGACTTGAATATCTAAATTGAAATATACGGAACAGACAACTAGGTGTTATGTTGCTGTTATTTATATGCAACTTATCGCACCTTGTGATAATGAAATTGATAAAAAGTCAATAGGTCTTTTAGAAAGAACATCTTCATAACAAGTTTTATAAGCTAGAAGTCAATTTCATTTTTTCTCATACTTTTAATATTAAAATGGGTGTCTCAGTAGTAACATTAAAAATGTGGCAAAAAATGTCTTGTAACTTACTCCTGTGCGTTAAAGCCAATAATGAAAACAATACAACGAGGTCTCACATAAAAATAGGCTAATAGACAAAGGATGACGTTTAAAGCATAGAAACTAATGTTTCTTTGAGAAACATCAAACTATAATCTTGCCTGTAATTGTTGTTGACTAAACAAGTGAAGAAAGTCAGTTTCAGGACTGCCAACCAGCTCGATCAAAGTATCATGACAGTCAGGCAGGACTCCCGATCCCATTAGAGAAACAGAGACCTGTTGGTAAGACAGAAGTTGAACATAATAAATCTCTGAAAATTCCGAAAAAATAAATAAATCATTGTGAACATATTTTATTTAGAACCAGTTGAGTACTCAACTAATTAATGTTACCCCCTTGATTAACTACTCCTGAGTGATTCAATGAACTCCCATTGGAAACATTATCAACAGTTCAGCTTTAGTTTCAAAAATTGTAAATATATAGTGTCAATACAATCCCTTGACTTACTTGCATACAACGAAGAATGACTTCTGGAAGGCAGCACCTACGACAAAGTCCTTTCACTATGTAGGTTGCCGGGCACTCTAGGGGGCCATCTTTGTCAGAATACCAAGCATCCAAACGGGATATTTCCATGGTAACTCCAGCTTGAAACCGAGGAAGCTCACCTGTGACAAGGAAATAAAGTTACAAGATCTACACATTTGATATGATCCAGTATTATATTCCATGGAAGAAACAAATATATTAATGTCTTATAACAATAAATTTCAAAAATCAGAAAACACTTATATTTGAAATTTCTCTCAATAATGGTTTTTATATTTCTTACAAAACCTTTCACTGAACAGCTTCTTAAGCTTGGAACATAAAGAAAACAAAGACCCAGTGCACCATTCTTTGTGATTTAAGTCAACAGTGTAGAATGGAAGAAAGAGCCAAGCCAAGCTACTGATTATCTGGTCAACAAAAAGGCTTCAATATCATAATATGGAATGGCTCTTGATAAAAACGTAAGTATAGAGCAGACTAAGAAATGGTTTTATAATTTTTAACAATTCCAACTTCTCATTACAGGAAGGAGGTGAACTAAATTAGGTAAAGCCAATTTTATTAGGACAACAAAATTTGTATGTCACTGGAAGGGGTTCCCAACCAAAACACTACTGTTCCTTTTCAATTAACGTTTCGGAAGAAAAAATTTAATATTTCTATGTGGTTTTAAAGTCCCGGATAATATTAATCACTATTTTTTTCAATTATATTTTTATTAGTTATTTTACACACTGAAGAGTTTAGAGAAACTGAGAATTGAAAGAGAAGAAAGTTTTCCCTTATTTTATTTTATTTTCAGAATCTCTCTACAAAGTTTTCAAGTATTTATAGTAGAGATAGGAAGCAATTTTTTGTAATTTCCTGTAACAGATATAAGACTGCTAGGATAACTAACTATTGCTTCACAAATACTCCAACACACTTATCATAAACAATAAATTATAAACAAATCCAAAATTAAAACCAGACCAAATATATATTTTACCTATAATTAAGTATTTATAATCCCACACGCTTTGGATATTTCAATTTCAATGCACCGATAATAGCTATGATTAATAAGAGAAATGACATATTAATTAAAATAGGCATAGGAAATTTAAAAGATAATTTAATATAAATAAGGACATTAATTAAATTTCTAAATTTGTGCACAATAATGACACTTAAAAAAGGAATGAAGAGAAGAAAAAAAATAGTAAAACATGAGAAATCGCAAAGCATTAACTCAAGTTTAAGATAACGACTCCACAACGGAACATCAATAGATTAATCTAACTTAAATGTCTTCGCATATTTAATTGGAAAAGTCCCTTAGTTCACTGTATGATATCAAGATAGGGGAGGGATTTTAATGACAGGTGACACCTTATAATTCATGAAAGCTAGCCATTATTTAATAAAATTTATACCTTTAAAACCAGAAGCCAGGATGGTGCCAAGAATACCACCATCATTGAGCTCATGTGGTTCAAGTCCATCATCAGGAATTCCTAAGCAACGAAGAACAACATCAATGCAATAACTGTCCCTTGAAGATATGGAAACATTCACCTGCAAAAATAATAGATCGTAAACTCAGAAAAGCCACTCAATATAATTTATCCAAGAGAACAATGGAAGCTTGACAATGCCAGCCATATAACATCATTCACCAATTAGACACATACTAAGCAAATTAATTTTTGACCCAAGTAAATCTCTGAAATGAATGATTTGCTCTTCAGTAACTTTTTTCTGCTCTTGAAAAACAAGCATTTACTTTACTTTACTGAAATCATGAAGCAACAGTTTTAAGAAAAAGCATGGTAGCAATAGTTTTAAGCTCTATAAATAGATATTTCATCAAAAAAAATCAGGGACTGAACAACAAATAGGAATTGAGGACCTGATTGAAAGAGATTTCAAAACTATAGGGGCTCATTACACATTTTAAATCATATAGAAAAAATAAAGGGGCAAACATGTGACTTGTCTTTTGAAATAAACATCACTGAACAAGAATTTTTAAAATCATTCAAACAGGCATAAATAGTTTATGGAACATCAGTATATTTGCTAGCTTAAGCTGTCAATGGTTGAAAAAACATACCATTAGTTGTCGATTTAAGACAACCTCGTCACCAGCTGAAGAGTAGAGAGCACTTGTAAGTGTAGTACAAACAGTAGCATCTGGACACAAACATTCTCCAGATGGCAGGCAGAGCATTGCTGTTGCATGAAGTTCAAGGAAAACTGGTTCAGCTGACTCATACATACGACCAGTTGAAGCCAACCAAGGTGTCTCTTTTCCTACATAAAGGAGAATTACAAGTCTGTTAAAATGTCAATGTACTAATTAATTTTGAAACATGAACAGAAGTTTCACAATCAATATATTGCTAAAACATTAGATTTTTGAACAAGGTTGTCAACTAACTCACTTTGTAGCAGTGAAAGGGATGCCTTCAGTGTTTCCTTGGCAGCTGAAATGGACCTTTCCTTTTCCTCAAGTGAAATTTCAGTGACAGGAACCTCTGCATTCTCCACTTCAATTTTAAGCCAGTTGCGGTAGGTTGCATCACAAGAGTAATACTCACGCTAGTTGAATGCAGGACAAATATAAATGTTAAGTGTTACAGTCAAGCCAGATATTATGTGATTGAGGTTCCAAAATTAAACTAGGAAAAGCTTAGTTCAGAGTACCCAGTCTTGGAACTCCCTCAGATCCTCAAAAACATTATAATCCTCAGAGGTCTCAAGAGCTTCTGCAAACTGTTTTAAGGGTTCAGCGAGGAAACCAAGCACTGTGTGGGCACCTATAGGCATTGCTGGCACTCTCCACATAGAAATCAAAGCAAACTCCCTGAAGAGTATGTTGCTACAGAGGGAGGAAAAGTGTTATAAATTCAGAACGAGGGGCAAAATTAAATTGGAAGAGCAAATAATACAGGGACGGATTAAAATTCTGTGATGTAAAAGTTATATACAAAACAACCAACAGGAGGACCGGAAATATCAGGTTCTTATATAAATCTAGGAAATTCAAATAATAGTATTCCAACAAAAGCTTCTTTCCCACTGGGTAGGTTCAAGTGTTGAATACAAAATAAGAATAGGCACAAGATATTGCAAACATCTGTATAAAAATTGGGGGTGAAAGGTCAAACATCATTCCCAGGTTTCACTACTTTTAATTGCTTAACTTTCACCAATGCAGTTTGTCAGAGAAATCTCATGATGGGGCATTTAGTAGATGCCTTATTTACCTATGAACCAGTGCTCGAAGAAGAAGCTTTTTACTGACATCTTTGACATTTGTAATTGTTGATGGTGGTGTAAAGCAAAGCCATTGGATGACTTTAGCTTTTTGAAGACTCTGCAGTCTGTGCTGTTCTGCAACATCTGACAGGTTATCGTATTTGCCAACCTTGATCTCTCGGGATCTTGCCAAAATTCTGTTCCAAATGAATTTATCATGAAAAGAAAAAAACTTCCTATGTGCAAAAAAGATTAGATTATAAATCAACAGTTTATATACCTCTCAGTAATGTCTTCAAAATTTCCCTTGGAATCATCCACAGAAGAAAATGGTAAATATTCCATAGCAGAAAGGAATATCTTGTATTTGACATGTACACTATTTAATCAAAATATAGATCACAGTTGTTAGGAACCAAAAAGGAAATAGTGGGGAAAAACAATTTTAATGCTTGTCTGAAAATGAACACAAAAAGGAGAAAGATCTTTGCTTTAATACAAAAGCTTCCCCTCACAATTGTTCACCTGCTCGGTTCTCTTAACACAATTCCCTGAATAATCCCCATCCCAGATTTCCCCATATTTGTTTATTAGCTAACCAACTATTCTAATTCTAACAGCCAAGACTGACTACTTCACCCCTACATTCTTCCAAGCAGGTTAACTTTCTGTCTTGATAGAATATTAGAATTACAAACATTTTACAGGAACAATTGATGACTAGTGTTTGGTGTATTTGGATTGTCACCTATTTACCCAGCCCTTTTTTCCAATCACCTCTTTTATGTTACAGGTTTATTTCATAGTCCTCTCGAAGTTACCATGGCCTTATTTAAGTGGTTTCATTTAAGTATTATGAAAAGGACTGGTTAGCTTTTTGACTCAATGCTCTTCATTGTTGCTTTTTTCTGCTTTAGAAAAATATCTTCAACCCTCATCCTTTGTACTTCTTTTACCTTGTAATGAACCCTTTGTCTACAATTGCTTTAAAAAATAGATAAATCTGATGTCCAAAATCAGGAATGTACTTGCCAGTTATGAACTTTCATGTTATACTACATGTTCAAATGATCCTCTGACAAAATATAGTCTTACTTTGCACCAAAAAACCTAGTTCACTTGGGAGAATCGACATGACGCATATAACAAGAACGGAGATTGCAACCACATCAATAAAAACAAAATTAGATTAACAGGTGACATAATTATTGCAAAAAGAAAAGAAAACAGATAACAAGGAATAAGTCCATATTACCTGCTGTGCAGCCTAAGCTCCATCATGTGCACAAAGAGATCAATGCAACGGTGACATGCAAGCTGAGAAGCATATATGCCCACCAACTCTTCATGCTCCTTTGAAAAGAGAAATAGGGCATACCTGATGTTTTCCATTGCAATAAATGAATATAGCAGAGCAAATTGTCATTCAACACAATGCTTTTCTGCTTCCATCGTATACTTAAAATTATGTTAAAAGTCACAGACTAGGAAGTCATGCAACAAGCAGGAAAGCTAAGGTATTGTCTAAATATAGTGCGGCCATCTTCACTCTAATATTATTGAAGAGAAAAGGAGTGGAAAGAACATCACACAACATTACTTACAAGTGCAAAATATTATCACCAACACTGAGAATCTTGTCCTTGAAGGTGTCCTTCATTTCCTCAGCTAGTAAATATCGAAGCACAAGGACCAGATGTGCACCAAATCGTATCATTTGAGGATCTCCACACGGCCTGTAAGAGAGCACAAAAAATTTTGGTCAACAGTATCCCATCAACAGATTTACCGTGTATAACAAAAAAACTACCCTTATGAGTGCCCATCCAGCTGTGGCCCAACTACTTCCTCCTAAAATACACTTGCTTAATCACAGGACTGCCATCAGCAGGTTTATTGAAAAATGACCATGGTAGCACCATGATCAAAAGCGGTGGTGGATTTTTCATACGCAGCCATAATATGGTAGTCTCACCTACTTATATACTATGAAATGTCCTTATCTCTAGTCGATGTAGGATCTCCAATAGTTATAATACCTTGTCTCCAAATCCAATAAAAATATTCCCATTGTCACCTTCCTAAAATTCTCTTCTATAAATTCTCTAGACACTTCACACTACTAAAGTATCAAATGATGAAATTGAAATTTTCACTTGTGAGAGTTATACCTATAATATATCCATTATTCTATTACAAGCTCAAAGTAATCCCACATGTTATTATTGCAGCAATACTAGTATGAAAAAGAATTACTGTCATGCATGTCTCTAACAGGTTTTAGTGAGGGACCCATTTGGATAACAATAGGAAAGAACTTCTAAAAATTGTTTCATATAAAGATTTTAACAGGTTTCATCTGACGAGGAAAGAGCTGTAACAACACTTACCTAAATACATTCTGATTATCTTCAGTAGGTGCTATCCATGACCATATAAGGTCTAGTACACGTGGTATGTCCCCAAGCATTAAAGTCATCTGTGAAGCAATATATACCTCAGGACATCAGCAAAGAAAAACATAAAGTAAGTTAAAGAGAATTAAAAAGTATCATTGTTCTGTCTGCACCAAAGTGGTTGCACCATCGAGTTTCTTTTATGTAATTAAATTAAAATTAAAAAAGATGCTAAAGATTATCCTTCGAATAAAAGGCTCTATATCTTCTCATCAGCAGCTACACGTTTACAGATAGTTGGAATTAAAAAATCCCAACTTTGCATCACCCTTATTTCCTTTTCTTATGATAGCTGAAATGCTATAAACTTAAAAAATGTTTGAATATGAAATAGTTTAAAAAATGACAAACAAAAAATATGGTAATCACACATTTCTTAAAAAAATACCTGAATTTGTCGCTGTTGCTCCTTGCATTGTCTAGTAACAGATTCATGGATCATTTCCCTAAAATGGAAAGCAAACAGATTTGTAACATATAACAACCATAACAAAGACTACAAATGCAGAAAAAATTACACAACTACCCTGAATGAAGTTTTTGCAGAAGAGACGAGAGTTGTCGAGGTTGTTGATTCAAAACTTGAATTGGCCAATTTTCAGGTCCATTAGAAGGCTCAAAAGAACCGTCAGCGTGTCCAGGGCTTCCATCAATTACATCTCCAAAAGTTCTAAGTTGATCAACTCCCCCTGGCAGTGAACGAGTGATTTCCAAGTCCACCTGCACATCTAGCCAAGACTTTGCCATTGCCCAGCATGCTGACTGCAACATTAGGTGTTACACTGTAAATAAGGTTTCCAACTATGATAGTACAATGGAAAAACTAATAATGTTAGGCAAGTAGTTAGTTATGCTAGTCTAAGAAATACAATGGGATACGTTAATGTGCCGGCAACTGATTAGGCCCATTGAGGGTGGGTTTATGCTAGAAGACCTGCAGCTGTCTACAAATATAAGAGGGAATGAGAGCAATTTCATCTTGTCATTTTGAGATGATAGGGCCCTTAGGGCATATTGAGAGATGCAGAGCCTCAAGGGAATTTTTCCCATTTTACCTATAAATCTAATCCATTTCTATCAAATAAGTTAGAAATCTATTTAAAACTCGTAGAGCTTTGTAGTAGGCAGGCTAGTCAATAACTCCTTAAAGAACTGGAGTTAGAAGCCTGAGAGCTGAGATTATGTATCACATCATTGCATCACAGATGCTATAATGAGTTTTCCAACCCATTAAAATATTTTGTATATCTCCCCCATTTTAGGAAGCGGAAACATTATAGGGTTTTAAACCTTTTACCTCATCATTTGGGTTCTGTTTCAAAACAATCTGTGACTTGTTACTAATACTCCCCAGCTTGTTTCTAACCAAGCCAAGTGTCCTCCACACACACACTACTCATTGGGTCACTGCTCACCCATGAAGTCTCTATTCAATACTGGTTTCTGTAGTGCTTTACACACTAATACTATCTGTTCTGTTTGACATACATACAGATTCCATCACCCTCTTTAGGTGATTATTTGTCTTTGAGTCTAACTCAACCTCAAAAACCCACTTTGTGAGGTGAAGTTAACATCCGCTTACATACTATAATTTGGTCATATTTCTAATTGATGTAGGACTCCTAACACAAACACCTCACAACAAGGATTAGACATCTCAAACATTAAACTAGATATTCGTGAGTGGTCGCGATAATGGAAGATACGATAGGCCCAAAAAATCTTATTAAGATAGATTTTGATACCATCTTAAAAATTGAACACAACCTCGAAACCAGTTTTTGAAATGAGATTTTCACTCACTTATATACTATATTCAGTCATATATCTGACTATATTTTATTTTTATTAATTGTTGACGTTATTGATTTTACAAGAGTTACGAAAATTAGTTTTTTCATTATTGTTTTAGTGATGAACAATGTACCAAGGTGGGTATTGTTTTCATGTTTGATTGTATGTGTTTCATGCATTAGCTTAAGCATTCTAAGACGAATTCATGAGCTTGATTGATTACTTGATCCAAGAACACTCATTTTCGAAAAATATTTTGGAAAAATCGTTTAGGACCTTTTAATTGACTAAATTACATATTAACCAATTATCATACGAACTTCATGCTTGAGAAAAGCTTTAGGCTTGTAGATAATTGATTATCATCAATACATAGTTGATTATATCAGGATTCTTGAAACATAGCACGCACAAATAATCAATTATCATGGGACATAATCAATTAATTTGTTCCTAATGGATTTCCAAACCCCATCAACAACAATAACAACATAACTGACTATCAATAATAATCAATTTACTCTCCATTCAAAGGTTATATAAATTATCTTTTCAAAATCTATAAGATAATAAATTCTAGAAAATGCATACATAGGAAAACAAAGAGTTATTCAAGATTCTCCCTCTAATTAAAACCTTTCAGTTTCTACTGACAGACAAAAAGATAGGGTTCTTGGAACAAGTTGCATTAAAAATCTCAATAGAAGTCTTCCTTTCTTAGTTCATTCTTGGTTAGAAGTCAAACACATTGAAAGTAATATCATTGTAACCCATCTCATCATTTCTTCTAATGGTTATCACACCTAGGTTTAGTATGTTGGTGTAGTAGGTTTCTGTTCTTAGTCTTTTCTTGATAGGTTTCCAAAAGAGATCATATCCTCATGCGTGTTGCATACTCTGTGGTTGAGTGTATGTAACCGTGTTGAATTTGAAGAATAATAAAACAACTTATCTCAGGTTGGTTGTATTGAACTAGATGTAGACAAGGGAGAATCAAATCAATCTAAAATTTTGTGTTCCTGCTTGTCCCACATTTTCCTTATATTTTTCTTGCAACATTAAGACTATCAAGATTGCTTCTCAAAACAGACATCAAGAAGATTTAAGAAATATTTTTTAAAAGAGGCTCTTGTTGTTAGAATACTTTTGTAAGAATTCACTCCCACTCTTGCTTATTGTCCAGCACCTTTTATTCTTATAAACATGTCTTCAAATTTCGATAATACTGTTTATTTAGCACTTATATAAGTCTTGTTTCTATAGTATTTGCTACAGCAGCATCCCACTACCCACTATCCTGCTAAAGCATTTTAGGGGTCAACTACAACACACCTCTATATATGGGATTGATAACTACGTTAAAGGATTCAACACCAGTTTAATGAACTGTTAAAGCAAAATAGCTTGTTTTCAGTCTCATGACAGTGCCTTTGCATGTCAGTATGCTCGTAGAATGCATATTCTCAATATCTATGGATGAAAGAACAAAAACTTCCAGAACAATTATAGGAGAGAGAGACCTCCCAGTCATTGCAGAGTGGAAGCATCCGTTTTAGGTTGCTACACTGGGCTGCATATACAGCTGCTTCACATTTCCCTCCTTGCTCTGCTATTTTCTGGAAAACAAAAGTGCAATAGTTAGAAAATTTCATAACAACGGAATAACTTCAACAACTGGTATAAAGATCCTAAAATCTAAAACATTGACGGCATGAAAAAAAATGGTAAAAAAAGGGAGGGAAGAAAGTTTATTTTGAAGATATCTTATCCACTCATGTTCCATTTATTCCTAAAAAATTATTGTAAAATAAAGGCTTGTTTGGCGACCATATTCAGCATGATTTGATAAGCTAATGTAATACATTATGACTTTATCAGTGGTTTAGCACACTCACTATGTTGTGTCAGTTTATCCATTAAACCCCCTCTTACACTTCAAAATGATGGATAACTTATGGGTTCGATTAGGCTTGATTAAATTTCGAATAATATTATTCCCAATACACATTTTCATAGTGACTGAAATATATTAAAAATTACAACTAAATGACATTAGTGCCAAAAGTTTTAAGTAATAATAATAACACATTTGAATGAGTGCATAGCAAGCATTATGTATAAGCTTGTGTAAAAACATTATAATTACAATCCTAAATGCATTAATTTAAATTACTTTGTTTTTAATAAAAAAAATCTTAAACATCATCAAAAGTCAACATTTTCACACCGTAATTGTATAAACAAATAACAAAACGTAGTAACAAATCTGTTTAGCAATACATGTAAATTTTAAATGACATCTTTTAAACATAATCAATTATACATATAAATTATATAAAATAAAAGAATAAAATTAAAACAAAAATTACAAAAATAGTGCATAAAAAGGTGAAGAAGATTATTTAAAAATAATATTGCAGACACTTACATAACAACGATTTTATTAACTATTTAAAAATAATATCCCCTAATCAGCCAGGTTGTCATTAACTATGAGATCTATTCTTTTTAAAATTTTGCGAATATCAGTATCCAAAATATATGTTTTTTATTATTGAATGTCCACAGTCTATTTCTAGAATAACAAAATTCAATTAGTACACTTTAAGTAAAAAGTATTTTTGTCTTTCAATAAAAAAGTAAAAGTATTTTTACAAAAGAATAATTATTGTCCTGTCCAATGTTTCTATAATCATCAAATACAATATCATCCTATTATCTCATACAATATAATACCTTTTATAATGATACATCAGATGCTATAAAGTATTAAAAGTTATCATACTTAATCAATCAGACCTTATGATGTCATGAAATTCCAATCAGGTCCTAAGAATTTTTTAGGAATAACCGATTAAGATAGATATATTACAAGCTTTTCCTAAGAGAGCACATGCGGCATGACAAATTCCATTTCCAATAATAAAACTCTTAAGTGAAAATCTGGGGAGGAAGGTGTCAAAATACAGGTAGCACAAACATCAAATAAACCAACACAGAAAATTGTTCAATCAGTGTAAACATAGAACCCTACCTCTGATGCACAATATGAAGCCCATTTCCAAAGATGCCACTGATGACCAATGCCACTTTCAAATTCAACAGCTTGCAAAGTTCTATTTTTACCATTCTTGACCAGAACTTCAACAGAAGGAAACTGCTTCAAGCCTCCAAATGGGTAAATAGAAGAAGCTCTCCAAGGCTGCCAAAATAACAAGATGTTAATATGTAATGAAGTCCATAAACTTATCATGGTCAAAGTTATGTTCACCTGTCCAGCAGACCGGCAAAGTCCACAAGCCTCTTCTAGCCGTCCAGCCCTTAAAAGAGTCCACACATCTTCTAGAAGAGATTCATCTTGTTTCTGTATCCAAACAAACAAAACATCTTTGACACACTACATTATGGACTAACCAACCAGGAGCGTGGACACACCCTCACTATTCTATGTTATCATCAATAATTAGGAGATTACAACCTATCAGAGTATAAAACAGAATATTCTATTATCAGATTTTGTACAGTTGTACTGGTGAGGGCAGCTACTATAAATGCTCTCTATATTCTGTTTCCAGTGGGTTGAATAAAATGAAAAACTCTCTTCCGTTATTAAACCTATTACTATCAGGCTCATCATCACTCTTGTCTTCCTAATAATTGGCAGTTAATTCAATTGGATGTGAATAATGCTTTCTTTAATGGTTTCATAGAAGAAACAGTCTACATGATGCAATCCCTAGGATTTGATGTTGAAGACAAATCTCTTGTTTGTAAGCTAAAAAAGGAACTTTATGGCTCGAAACAGGCACCAAGGCAGTGGGATTACAGACTCAAGTTTACCCTCATTCAGTTCAGATTTCAATCTAGTACATGTGATCCATCTATATTCATATACAAGCATCAAGCACACGATTTTCATCGGATTCATGTGGATGCTATTACCATCACTGGAAGCTCACCTCATCTCATCCAGTAAATCACTGACCAACTTAACTTTCTCTCGAACAGCTAGGTCATTTGGACTATTTTTTGGGTATTGAGATCAAACATCTACCTGACAAATCTCCTTGTTATGACTCAAAGCAAATACATTAGAGACCAACTATACAGAACCAAAATAGCTGAAGCTCAACCTATTTCTTCTCCTATGACCTCTACCTTCAAGTTCTCTAAAAATGGTGGTAACTTGTTTCAGGATCTGACGGTTAATAGATCTGTAGTTGGTGCCCTGCAGTATGCTACTCTCACAAGGCCTAAAATAAATTTTGCAGTTAACAAGTTTGCCAGTTGATGGCAAATCCCATAGACTCTCACTGGCTGGCTGTCAAAAGAATTCTGAGGTATCTTAAGGGCACTCTCTCTCATGGTCTTCACATGCAATAGGCTGATGCTGGCGGACTTTAACAGTCACATATACGTGTGATGCTGACTGGGTCTCTGATATTGATGACAGAAGATCAACCTCTGGTCCTGCCATCAACTTGGGACCTAACGTGATCTCTTGGTGGTCAAGGAAACAACAGGTTACTACCAGATCCAGGCTGAGTATCTCAGTATAGCTCAAACTTCAACTGAGTTAACCCGGGTTCAGGCTCTGTTATAGGAACTTCAAGTTCTTTTTTGTACTCCTCTTCTGCTCTATGATAATCAAAGTGCAGGAACTCTCTCTCATGTAGGTTGATGTATTTTTTGTCCGAGAAAATGTTCTATCCATACAACTTCAGATTTACCACATTCCAACTCTGGATCAATGTGCGGAAGTGCTTACCAAACCTGTGTCTCCAGTCAGATTTCACTAGCTTAAAGTACAAACTCAATGTGAAGGGTTTTGCTGAAAAATCTTATCCTTGAATTTAAGGTGGAGGGTATTAGAGTATAATATGAAAAATATTACATTTTTATTTCCGTTATAAAACATAGTCTGTTATCAGCCTTTGTAAAGATGTACCAATGAGGGCAGCTACTAAAATGTCCCCTCTGTATTCTGATTTCAGTGGGTTGAATAACATGAAAAACTCCATCTCTCAATTTGGTCCCACTTATTTAGAAACGAGTCAATATAATCTTTTCCATCAAATTGATGATAACAATGTAACAAAAATAACATGTGGTAGGAAAACCTAACATAACAAATCATCAGTCAAAGTTCACTAGTTGAAGGAAGGGACATGTGGCATGAGCAACAAATGTCGCATGCCACTATAGTAATTACGTCATTGTGAATTTGACCGGAAGTATTAGATTGACTCGTCTTTTAAGAAATTGAGAACATTCAAAATAATGGGACCAAATTGAAAAAATCAACATAATAGATAAACCAAAAAACTTATTAAACATACACACACCTACATATATATAGATATATATACACGCACACAAATCAGCTAAGTACAACAACTCACTAATTTTTATTATTTAAATTCAAGTTTGAATCAAGAGCATTGTCGTCAGACCATCATTGTTTATTCCGACAGAGTTAGGTGTGACTTGAGCAGCATGACCCAACACTAGAGGTCACATGACCAAAAGCTCCACCACACACTGATCACCATCAGCCCTCATCAAGTGGGTGTGTCCCACGTGCCACCTTCCCGATGTTGGAATCTCACAAAATCACCACCATTCATCTTGTCAGCATCTTCTAGGAACATTTTGGCCCATGTCTTCTTAGTTCGAGTAACTTGGATGGTTGATCAAGGCTCACTCCTCACAACTTAGGGTTTTAACCCTTTCTCCTCAAATTTGTTTGTGGCTCTTTGTCAATGGAATGGCTTCCACTATCTCCACTTTTTTTGTTAGTCCTACTATTATTACCATGACAAAACTCAATTGGAAGAACAGCTTATCTTATTTTGCATCCATGGAGTTATGGTTCCTTGTTCAAGGATACCATGATCATTTGGAAAAGAAAGTCATTGTCGAATGGAGCTCTAATCTGTGCAGGTGAGGATCCGTCGTTCAAGTCACCTTGCCTTCTCCTCCAAATTTGTTGAATCGTACTATACTCACGATTTTAACACAATTGCAGCTACATACATACAGTTGTTGAAAATATGGAATGCATATTTCTTAAGAAATATAATTTGTTTATGAATCACCAATGAGCATACTTAGGTAATTAAATTTCAATAAAGTCAAAAGATAATATACCAGACAAATAAATAAGCATATCCCTTAATATAGATCATAGCAACAACCAAGTGAAAGGTGCAAAAGAATTGCAAGCAATGATTGTCCAATACCTTGTCATCAGGCAATAGATTAGCATTTTCACGAGTTGGGGCATCAAAGTCCAAATGATGAACAACATTCATGTCAAGAGTTCCTTTCTTCAGGTACCGCTGAGTATGATGCCAAACTCCACAGTTAGGGAGATAACTACCCACATGAGATCCACGCACCTGCATTAATATATGAAGAATCCAAAACAGTTAATGTTTAATCAAACAATGATATCTATGCAAATAAGGTAAAACAATATAAACTAAAATGGAGATAGTATGACTTTCACTTTAAAGGTGGACTTCCAACAAAGCCACTAATTAATTGTGTATCAGAAGGTATTTTTATCATATACCTAATCAAAACACCAAATGATTTCCAATTCTGTATTAACCATAAGTTGAGCCACCAATTACTTTTTTTTTTTTTGACAAAATAAGTAATGTCTCTCATATCATCAAATTTTTACTTTAACTTATAATAGTGAGGTAATGATAACTCTTACAAAATGAGTTTTAGACATAACTCAACCTCACAAAATGGTTTACAAGATAAGGTTTGCATCCATTTTTGTACTATAATTTGGTTATATATCTAATTAATGTCAGATTTTCAACGCAATCTCTCACATCAAGGATTGAACATCTCGCATGAGAATAAATATTTATGAACTGTCCACTAGCGACCTAATAACATGTGGAACAATAAGCCTAACAAATATCGCTAAAATAGGTTTCTAATAACATCTAAGAAAGTGTAGGTTTTAGGCCTAACCCAACCTAATAAAATCAGCTTGTAAGGTGAAATTTGAATCCACTTATGTTCAACAATTTGACTATATTTTTAGTTGATGTGGAATCTCCAAAATTAATCTCACAATCATAGTTTATGAACAGTGGTATTTCTTCACAAATACAGTTAAGCAAAGTTTTTTTATGATGTTTGGTGTTTAACTAATAATTCTTTACTGCATTTGATTGAAGTGGAATACTTGTTTCTTCAAGGGTTTCTCTTTCCAATCAAATGAACACATTGTTTCTTGACTTAATATCCTCACCTCTCCCAAATTATCCTTCCTTGTTAAGTACCTAACATTTTTTAATCAAAACTAGCATCCTACAATGCTTAGGATGATTAAATTTTTGTTCCTGGAATTATTTAAAATATAAAAGAGTTCAATTTTGAAACAACATTATAGTAAAAATATTTATTTTGTTGACCAATTAGAAATTATCAATAGAAGGCTTTTTAAATGATCATTACAAAAGCTAAGAATTTTCAATTATATGAGAATTTATGATTAGATGATAGTGTAAAAACTTTTTCATTATCAGCGTGTCCAATTAAATTGAAAATAAATAAAAAAGAACTATTATTAGTGAAAAAAACAAAAATCCATGCAGAAATAGCAGAAAACTACCTTTGCTTCCAAATCAAGTGCTTTAGAAGCTAAACCTTCTAACCACTGGACTATCCGAAGGCATAATTGAGCTGTATGATCCTCCGCAACAAACTCACAAGCCACCACATGTGAGGTTCCCGACACCTGTGATAATTTCAATAAGCCCATTTCTAGATTATGTCGTTTAGGTGGTTAAATAAAGTAGCATCACACAAGTATTACCAATATTTGATCTTTAGAGAGTTCTTCGGTCCCTGAAAAATAAATGAACTATCAGAAAAAAAGCACAAAAAAATGGAGCATCTAAAGAAAAGGCAACAATTAACATGTGGGAAAACGAACTATAGTTGTAGAGCCACTCCATTTCATGCCTCTCCTATGACAATTTAGCAAGTATTAATAAGAACTTACAGACTATTTATATATATGGGGGCAATTATTTTCTTTGGAGCAAACTTTGGAACTTTTTTATCTAATTAGTAGTGAGTTAGTGATTAAATAGAATAGGCTCTCCCAACATGCAAATTATATCTCAAGATTGAGATGAAGATAGCATTAAATACCATATTGAGTTTTTCATATATTTTAAATTCAAAAGCATGATAATCAAATCGGAAGCCTAACATCCAAAGAGTTGATTTGATTAAATAGAAGGATCAAATAGAAGAATGTCAGTGAATGAACTGATTTAAGGAAATAGATTTGAATAACCAAAAGTCAAGAAAGAATTTAGGTCAGAGACACAGTTGATCCTTAAAAACCCAAAAATATATGATTTGAGATATATTTCCTTTCCCATAAAGGAACCACAAGAGAGACCATGTTGCCGCTTCATCAAGCAAAAGTTGAGCCTTCTGCCTCATCAATTTGTCCTCAACAACACGATGCCTTACATTCAAACCATACCTACAAGAGAAAGGCCACAATAGTATTATAATCAAAGTAGTTTTGCAAGGAACAAGTACTCATACTATACTTCTCCAGTCTATACATTCATCAATGTAGTTTTAAAGTCCAATTTAATTCTCATTTTTCATTCATATTTCTTAGAAAGTGGATTTTAAGGTTAATTCAACATCCCAAAATCGGCTTATAAACCAAGTTATATACTATAATAAAGTCATATATCTAGTCAATACAAGATCCAACACATTCTCACACCGAGAACTGGACATTGCGAGGGTGGGACTACACAATAGATCTAACAGATTTGTTGGGATAGGTTTTGATACCATCTTAGAAATTGAACTTTAAACCCAACTCAACCTCACAAGTTGTAAGGTAAGTTTAACACACACTTATATACTATATTTTGATTTTATCTCTAGTTGATATGGGATCTCTAACAATATTTGTATTTAAGAATTCATTAGGGGAAAAAAGAGAAACACATGTAGAATGAGAACAAGAGTCCTCTAAAACAGCCAAGACAGCTAACCAAAGAAGTGCGTTATGAATCACAACAAAATTTCCTCCTTAACAGGTAAATAATGAGTTTACACTTCAAGTCAACCACAACAAAAAATGTAATCCTACTGAATATCATCTGTGTTTTCAAGTACAGCTACAAAATAAAATCAACAATAGCTCTAATAAGAGAATAATAACAGTTAATATCCTAGTTTTTGAAAGCTTTACCATGCAACATATATCCCTATATCTATACCCTATGTTCACACTATGTTCACCTCAAATTTACGAACAGAAAAAATTAAATCTTGCAAAGCAACAGTAGTAACTTTATGCATAGAAATATTTTTAACATTTAAACATCACCCTATAAATTTCAGTTATATGGCATAGATTAGAATGTGATCTTATAGGAAGAAATATGTAAAATATGTGGTACATCGTGCAAGGCTACCAATGGTGGAATATGGCACAAGGACAAAATTCAACCTGATAAACATGTCATTATGGCCTACAGAACAGCTGTAGGGGGCTTCCCTTCACAAATTGCCTATAGTGGAGGGGTTGGAAAACACCTTGTTATAGCATTATAGTCGCACTATAAGAGTTTTTAAACAACATTAAGTCTATGAGGTAATTTTTATGAGTAATGAAAATCTTCCTAAATGCATCTAAGAGAAAATCCCTACTTCTCTGTATAAACTTGAGAAACCCGGATAGAAAATAGAGTAAATGCAGGGAAAAGTAAGATAAGACAGAGAAAAGGCAATAAAAAATCAGAGAGAATCTGTGATTTCTGATATTATGGTTCATTCCAGACTATTAAAGCATCACACAGATATTTATGCATGCTACTGGTAACCAAAAATTACCAGTTAAGATTACAAGAGACTGGCAACTGTAAAGACTACCAACTATGACTACCTAATAGATGAGCAAATGATCTGAGACTAACTAGCAGTTATAGCTAAAAAAATTAATTACTATAACACTGAACACTAACTCCAGAGAAATTCATAGCTTTTTTATCATGTCTCTATATATAACATTAATAAAGTTGCAATTTACAATGACAAGTTGGAAACATCATAAAACAAAAATAAGTAAAGATAGATAAAAAAAGACTATATAGCATTAATAAAGTCACAATTTACAATGACAAGTTGGCAACATCATAAAACAAAACAAGATAGATGCATGTAGAACACTATTAAAAGAGAGGAAGATGGAGAAAGAGATGGAGGGCAGGAACTCTTCTTAAAACCAACTAAACAATAAAAACAGCCAAATCTAATAAAAATAAGACCACCCAAATGAGCTCTCTAGTTTCTTAACAAGTTCAGTTAAAAACAAATCTTGAATGAATATGCATAGATTCTCCGAAGAACCACAGTAAACAACTAACCATAATAAATAAATAAGAAAATAATAAAGTATACAACAATGTAAAATTAAAAAATAATGACTACCATCTATCAATCTCCAAGACAACAAAAACACATGTCTTAGAGCCTCATATAAGAATTAAGTTAGAAGTAATATACATCTTGAATGATTGCGTTATACAAATTCATATGCAAATATTTATGCTGTCTAGTAGCAAACAAACCTTATAGACTCTGAAACATTTCGACATGCATTCTCGACTCTTAGTATCAGATCGGCAATAGGCATCAGTCCTGTAAAAAAAATACAATAAACATTAAATTATTTCCTTTTTTTGTGCAGAATGGTAACAAAAAAATTGTAGTTGCACCAACAAGATCCATTCTTTGGCAAGGAGAAGTGGGAGCAACTAAAATGCCCAGGAAATAAACATATGAGCTTTATTTTTTCTTTGTTAACAATACAAAGTTTAATTACTAACAGAGAAAGAAATGGTGTTCGTCTTTAGAGTGTGTCAACCATTATGCTCCAGCAGATACCAAAAAAATAAAGGCGTAAGATAAAAACAAGGTTCCCTTATGTGAATTTCAAGCTTCAAAGCAATCATTTTGTATCTATATTTACAGAAATGAGAAAATGAAGATGAATGAAATCACTTTTTTCCAGGTACTACGGTACCAAAATAAACATACTTGCATTACCTTGCAAAGAAGAATCAAGCAGGGATGCAAACAAAGTAAAGATTGTGTCTGCACCATCTCCCAATGTGTCACCCTCTGTCTTACAAGCCTTTAATGAATAGCGTACAGAATCAAAACCAGGATCCACACCAGGAAAGTCGGCAGACAACCTCCTCCTAGTGGAATATGATGTCTTCTCTTCCAAGTAATCAGCATCAAGACTATCAACCTCTTGTTTAATATTTTCAAGAACAAGTGCCGCATTAGTAGGACTATGGATGCTTTGGCCATCATATAACAACCCAGTTTCACTCAACTTAGAAGCCAAGTTGTCCGGAGGGATTGAAGCACCTGAAGTTGAATGCCTCTTCCTGCAAAAATGCATTATAGAAAATTGACACAAGTTAAGAGAATACAATAAAATCCAAGCAGGACAATACTTTGCAGCCAGCCACAGAAGACGTAAAGATGCAGCAATAGATTAAATCACCATGTCCTCTCAATCAAAAACAGTGTTCTAAATGGCAGCCAGCCCCAAAAGAGCCATAGTTGAATAGCCACTATTTTGAAAAAATTTAAATAGTTTATATAATGGTTCAATATAGTCCGATTCCCTGACAGTTAGTTTGCTAATAACATTAATAATCTTCATAAATAACACCAACCCTCCACAATACACAAAATGAAGTTCGATAACTCAAGCGATGAAACCACAACAAATGTAGGCGAATTTAACAGCTTCATAACATGCAGTAATCCTTCTCCCTGCCAACTCTATCCCAGTCATTACTCAAGACATAATCAGAGCGTCGTTATATTATAAGCTTTCCTCTAGTCAAACCTTCAATACTAACCTCACTGCTTGGATTTCCCAATGTTTGGACAAACTTCTCTATAAGCTAAAATTAGTTTATCCACAAGTTCAAATATAAAAATTAGAAAAGTTTAATGGAGTTCTTCTACAAATCAGTTTATGCATAAACTAATTTTAATTTATGGAGAAGTACATTTCCTTTTTTTATTCCTTTCTTTTTCCTCTCCTATAAGTCGTTACAAAGAAACTTGCCGAGACAAATTCCAAAACAAAATTCACGAACTCTCGATTTGAACTTTTTCCCAGTTTTTTTCAAATTGACAAACTGAACTTAAACCCGATCGAGTGGTGAGAGGCATAAACCCTAATTGCACAAAACCCCGGCGCCTCCGAAGTAAAAGTAAAACATAGGGCAATTTGTTAAAATGCGAGTGACAAAGATTGAAGTTAAGAATTCGTTAATGAGAGAGTGAGATTGGTTTGAATGGATAGAATGGAATACGGTACCCGTATCTGCGAAACTGCTGTCGCGAAGAGAGGTTCTGAGGATCGAAGTAGCTGTCACCGGGATTGGGAGAAGTGTCCATCGCCATTTCTTCTTCCATTGGAATTGAGAATTTGAGGTGAGTGAGTGAACGAGTGAGCGAACGAGTGAATGAGCGAACGAGTGAGTGAGCTTAAACCCTCACTCAGCGCGGGAAGCAAATGGTTGAGGTTTGGTTAAAACCCTTCGTCTTCGTTTACGTTGCGCCTCGCGGATTCAAGTCGCGTCAACTTCACCCTCTCACTTTTCCATTCACATTCACGCGCCAATGTTTTTAAAGATTAAATTTACTTTACTGTTATTCACTTCACTCTATGAAATTCTGTAAAATTCATTCTCTGCATACACTGCATAACTAGGGTTTTATAATTATTTGCTGGCTCCCCTTCGTATTTCTCTATTTTATTTTTTTTAATAAGAGTGATAAGAAATTGATAAATGTCACCTTTATACAATCTTTTGATAACGTTGTGAGACAGGAAAAATAATTAATATTACCAAATATTTAACCAATCAAGATACTATGATAAATTCATTTATTATTAAAATCTGCCTTCGTTTATCCAGATTAAAACTACAATGTTTAAGTAACAACAGATAATATTATAATTAAAATGAATTTTGAAACTTATAACAATAACGACAGAGGAGATAATTTATATTTAAAATGTTTTTTTTAAATGAGTTAAACTCAGAGTTTTGTCATATTTTTTCTTTGAAAGACACTTTCAAGAAATAAGGATTTATATGATTTTTTTTTAAGAAAAACACTTTAATAAAATAAGAGATGATTTTATATTTAAATTATTTTTAACTTTTACTCCTAAAAGATATGAATAGATATGAAATTACTAGTCATAGCCGAAGATTATTATCTACTACGGTTTAATATTATTATTCCTTACTTTTTAACCTTATTTTTTAGGTGTTAACTTGTTTTCTTTCTTGTTTTCTTTTCGGTTAGTGACTTTATCTATTATATATATATATATATATGATCAAGTTTTTGAAAGATATGAGACTTTTTTTTGTTGTGCCCTGTTTTATAATTCAAAAATAAGAGTTTCAGTTTCAATGATTTTTACCTCGTTTCAGGTTTCTTTTTCTTATCCTTTTAGTTTATTTTCGTTTATGAGATATCAAGAATCATTTTCAATATGGTAGAAAAAATGTCAATATCTATTTTTCCTCCTATTGCCAAATATAAGATGGAAAGTGAACAATTGAAAAAAGAATAACAGAAGAATATAAGGAGAGTGCAAATCAAGAACTCTCTCCTTATATTTGCTGGATAAAAATTCAAATTGTTCTTTGCTAAGCGCTTTTTTAAAAAGTAAAAATGTTGTCAGCTGCATCTTTGTAGAAAGATAACATGCATTTAAACTGAATTCATAATTTGTTTGAAAGAATGTATATATTTTTATATAGGCGTATTAGTAGGAGTTTGAAAAATAATACTTACTGATCCAAGCTGGGTACACTACCCTGTTTCTTCACTGGCTAAGAAAGACAGAAAAGAGCACAAAGAACAAACACACAACAAATATATAAAAGCTTCCAATAAAAATGAGAAAGATAGATATAAATCCACCTGAGGAAACTCCTGTTTCTTCAATGTAATGAACAACTGAACTTGTGGTTGGATATAATTTGTAAACAAAATTGGAAATACTTTTGAAACACAAAAAAGATCCCTCTAATTATATTCTAAAAGTTGCCCTGTAATACATCTTATAAAAACCCATTAAAGTATTGGAAGATATAAAGAACAATAAACAAACCCTTCAATCTAGCAAGCATTGCAGCCATTTTTTTGTTTTCTTTCTGTAAGTTGTCGCAAGACTTGAAGTCTTACGAAACTTACAAGACACAAATTTTGCATAACTCCTACAGAATTTCCACCATACCTAACCAATAGAAAAGTAAAGTCAAATATGCTTTTTTTGGGCTTAGCAAGTTATTGAGTGACAACAATGGCCTCAATGTTATTATAATGTTAAGCATTAACATAAATAACAGAATAGAATTAAACTCTTCTTCCACTAACTAATAGAAACATTTCATTTCACCATGACATATGCAATAAAGGTACACAGTACTATAATCATCAGGTGCAACATATGTACTAGATCTTTGTCATATAAGCTTAAACATACTAGAATTGTTGATATCATTATCTTTTTAATGACGAGTTTTCCACCCTTGGAGTCTTTATAACATTTGTTCTTAATTTTTCCTCAACAAGTAACACAAGGAATTTTTTATTTTATTTAAAGAAATAAAAATGAATAAATTGGGTAATAGTGATCATGATAGGAAAGTAAGCCATGGCTTTCACTACATCTTTCTTCTCAAGGATACCTACATCTTATATGTGAGTGAGGGAAAGTCTCTTGAAATTCAGTAGGGACCTCACCATATCCAGATATCAATGAGAGCCTCTTTGAGAAGATTGACATGTTAAGCATAATTATGGAACAATGACATCTCAACATGGGATGAGAGCCTGTCAACATCAATGACCATGGCTCCTCTGTATTCCCTGCACAGTTGGCTAGAGCCATCCTCTTGATGTCTACATACATTTTTGAAGGACCGACCACGGAACAAGGACACACACTAGACTCTATTAAAATAACAGAAAAATAGTGGTAGAGTAAAGCTATCAATCCATTACCATGTTGAAAAAAAAATATTTTAAGGATTAAACTGATAATGATTATATTACAGGGATGAAAATAAGATTTTGCTCCAAATTTTATGAACACAAATATGTGGATTATTTCACTAAAGGCAATTGTTAGAGCAAAAGAAAGCTAACTTTAATAAGAAGCAAAGATTACAATTTGCTACTTACTGCAAACAAGTTCCCAGGCACTGCAGTGAAGGGAGGCAGAAGCATGACTGTGTTATTTGATATGTACAGATTTGTAATAGAGTTGCAAAATTTGTCAGATGAGAAGAGCAAGTGCAGATGATCAGTAATGTTAGAATCAACGCCAAAAAGCAATCAAATTGAGGCTTCCAAATTTTGACACAATATACAATCCCCCATTCCATATCCTTTGGCCGCAAAAGGTAAAAAGAAATGATAAAGGAGGTGGGAATAGGCCAAAACTTGTAACCGTAAGAATCTTGTGCAGCAAAACTCACGGATCTTGGTAGAGACCAATAATTAAAACAGAAAGTGAAGCACTACAACAAATCAAGAGACTAATGCGAGCACAATAAATATGCAGTAAAATTCTTTCAAGACAATTTACCATACATCTTCAATCTATCTAAACAAAACACAACAAAAGACTTTCACTTTAATGCAAAGGAAAATCAATTACTTTTGAAGCATCATATTGATAATAAAAAAATATCAACAAAGATTGATTATATGGTAGATGGAACCCAAGAGTCAAAACTAAAAAGCACCACGTAAAAAACCTAAAACTAAAAAAACTAGAGATAGGACACAATTAAAAGTCCAACCATTTCTGATAATACTGGCAAGTTGTGGGAGATATAACACCATTGGGAGTACAAAATTTAATCCTAGGACAAACCCCACAAGGAATAGAAGCCATGGCACCTGCTTTAACATTGGTGCCCACCTTCTTCGCCAACCTAAAGCAAACTTCACCAGCAGGAACAGTTGAAAAATCCCCAAAGCCAGTGCTATTCACCTCTTGTACCTTATTTTCCATAACCAAAACTTTCAAAATTTGTTCCACCTGTCCAGAACTGACTCCACCGGGAAAAACCTCACTCCCTAAGGTTCTAGTCCACTCCAGGATCGCATCCCGAGTGGCGACTTTTTTTCGGGAAATAAGCTTCAAGCAGACGTCAGACAGAGCATCAATAAGCTGTGTGTCGAGCCTACCTTCAGTATACCACTCTCCACCAGTGATCTCCTTAGAGGGTTCGAATTCCATGGCCATCAACACCTTCTTGGATTTGTTTTGGATGTTTACAACCTCCTTGATAAGAGTCTTGGAGATTAGCAACTTGATGGATTTCTTCAACATGCTGTCAGGAATGTTAGTTTCTCTTTTGATATCCCCTTGCCATATCCCCATCTCCTTCTTCCCACGAATGATGTTGTAAACCGCCCTCTCCTCGTTTGTCATTGAGGCAGAGATTGTCGAAGCCAGGTCTTGGCGCTTGCGTTTCGCTTGCAAAATGCTCATTGTTCCTAATGACGCTAAGTCTGAAAACTGTGTATACAAAACATTCAATTTACAAATATACGATTGTAAGTATCCAATGATTGTGTTCTTGAATCAAAAGTCTCATAGATCAAGAAAATAGAACCTAAACATGATACCACAACATACCTTGAATGGTGATCACAATGCCGACACTGATAGAGACCGCGTAACCTGAAATCCCCTTTGTTTTCTGGTCACTGCAGTGCACGGTTACCCTAATCTGAGATCTAACTGTTAGTATTTTATTTAGATAATGTATGGATAGTGGGAAAACTTATTAATAAATTTTAAAAAATATACAATACAGAAAAATTAAATAAATTGAAGAAAGTTTTAAAATTCACAACTTATACGAGAATTCTCTAAAAAAAATAGCACATTTGTTATAAAATTGTTAATCAATTTTTATACTTTCATTCACATCTCCCACTCCTGGGCATAAAATTGAGAAGTTGCAGTATTGAAAGGTTGAAATAATTAGTTGGTTATTATTAAATGTTATTTCAAACACAACATAAGCGTACCAGCAACAGAAAAAGAAGAAAAGAAAGACAGTTAAAACTATTCTTCACTTGAAATTCCTCCAGAGAGTCTGAGATGAAATACATACAAAGATGATGCGCCAAGGGGACAAACATAACTTCATAGTCATTGACCATCCCAAAACCAAAAACACAACACCTTTCAAAGAGAATTGACAGCAAAGAGTAGGTAGATATGAAGTAACAAAAAGAAATCGAATAAAATAAATCACACAACCAGCTTCTGGAGCGGAGAAGAGAAATTAATGTCCGCACAAAACCCTAGGCATTGCAATCAATCCCGTAAAGGTAAAATGCGAGACTCGAAGAAGATCGAGACAACATGATATGATCGAAAATGGAGAGAGAGAGTGGGGTCCAACCTGAGGCAGAGCACGGAGGTCAGGGTGGTAGAGACTGCTGTTGGAGAAGGGCTTGCTGCATCGGAGTTTGTTGTTGCTGCTGTTGTTGTTTCAGCCAATGATTCTGCCTTTTTCTCTTCTCTTTTTCGTGTTCGAAGAAATTTTTCAGGGAAAACGAGTTTCTATGGAGATTATGGTTGAAAGGCCTCTTAGAGAGCACAGGCCTCAGAAAAACCAGAGACTACTCCATTCGCATCCACCACTACTTACATATACTATATGACTGTATATAAAATAATAAAATATGTCTATAACATTAATAAAGGATTTTTCCTTTTCTATAGACAAATTTTATTATAAAAATATTGATATTTTTTTTAATTTAATAATATCTTTTATTTCATAATTATCTGTATATATTATTTGATAATTTTTTTAATAATTTGTTTTTTCAAATTAAGCTCGCATCTAATAGGGACTTAATAAACAGTCCACAAAGGGGAGGGTACTCAGGGAATACAGAATATGACAATTCAATAACCACTATTGGACCTTCTGCTTCATCAGGATATTTCCCTTTTTTTCTTCCTGCACCCCACAATTTTATAAATCCCAAAACTAACCTTTACCTTTTATTTGAAATCGGGATCTTGGAGTGTGTTACGGATTCATCAATCTCAAAATGAAGATGAGGGAGTGTTCTGTAAGCAATATTTACATAAATTGTTGATTTTTGGATTGTTAAATCCGAAAGCTTAATTTCTATTACGGATTGGTGAATTCAAAATATTTTTTTTTTTAATTATGAATTTCAATCTGAAATGTATATTTTGAATTATAGATTGATGAATCCAGAATGATTTTTTTAATTATAGATGTTCCGTATTTTTTATTTTAAATTAACACTGTCATTCAAAATTTTACCGGCACCAATTCAAAAATTTATCAAATTTCCAAAATGTACAATTTTTATATAGACAGTTTTGTCTTTACGCAACATTGAGGTGGAAGAAAAATGTAGGGATGCTGGAAAAAACTGCTACAGATTAATCAGTCTTTTGGCAGGAAAAGCTGAAATTGACTTAGGTTTCGTCGTAGTTCTCAATATGGACATCATAACAAATTGTCATTTCGCCATTACTTTCTATTTTGGTTAAATTTTCGTACAATTTAACATTAAAATCTTCAGATATAAACTGAGATAAAACTTTCCTACTGTTTTATTTCAAATAATTTCCTTTAATTTTTACATAAAATTTGCCTGGTTGACAATGAAAAAAAAAGTTGAAACAAAAACAATCCTTATTGATAGATTACCATCATAATTTTCAACTTCATTGATTCATAAACTGCTCCTTTAGAACAGCTGTAAATTAAAATATGTATCAATTCTTCATATTTTTTTTTCCAGGTAAATCAACTTACAACTACCACCAGATTGATTGTGCAATGAAATATTTAATAAATATATAACAGGCTCTATAGACAGGATGATATTGATGACAACCATCGCATAGTAACACCCAAATGGGTGAGAAGAAAAATGTCAGGACAGAGAATCCCTCTTAAAATCATAAACACTCATCACTACTAAGTAGAAAACCGCATACATGATACAAACCCATACAAATGTTTGCTCATAATTATCTAATATGGTAGAAGGTGTAAAGTACCAAACCACCGTGAAGTGAAAAAGTAAAAAGTAAAATCTCCTAGAGTTTAACAGGAATCCATGTGCAGCAGGCAGGATATATATATAGATAGTTGCACTAAATCACATGAAGAGAAGCGCGGTGTGTTACTGGTAGTACATCATTTGCTGTGCAGCTGCAACATTCTGGAACCCACCATCATATATTGCCTGGCTGGCTCCAATGGCTGCTGCTTGTTTAAGAGGATGTTGCCCTTGGGGATGCATCAAGGCATGCACGCTCCCCATCTTACTTATTGCTAGCTGTCGCTCGTACACCATAAGATCGGTTGCAGACAGGCCAGGCAGAGATGTGGCAGCAGGTGGGGGAAGGGGATTTGAAGCAGTTCCAGGTGGAGTGGGCTTGCTCCCCCAAGAGCACTGTATTTAACATAATAACAATAGTCAGGGAGTGTTCGCAGGTAGAATGTTGAGATAGGAACTCAATTTAAGGTGAATTTAAAATTACTTGTTTGATATCAAACTCTGAAGAGTTCTTAAAATAACGGGGATTTTATAGAAATCCTTTTCATGCAAAATTTCAAATAACATTTATAGTGACAGAAATTAAACTACTTTATGCAATAAAAGAATTTCAATAGCTTTATCCAAACTAATACTTTAGAAATAAAAGGAATTTACTTGAAGTAATTAAATTTCTACGCATTTTAAATTCATTGAAAAGTTGAAATCTGTTATTCAAACACCATCAGATCGAAAATAAAATGAAGTATAAAATAAACAACTAAAAGAAATGAATAGGAGGGGACAAAAGGGTTCATAGGTAAAAAAGTAGCTTAAGCATCAAAGCTCCAAACAATTAACAAAATTACTATGCAAGAAACTACCATACATAACAGGGAACCGCCAGAACGGTATAAATGACAGTATTTGAAATTCAACTGTAGTAAAGGTCATATAAACCAACTAAAGATATTTTGCTTCTAAGTTCCAGATAGCCAATGAATACGTAACTATGAAATTCAGTGTGCAAACCACAGTCTGGATTCTCTAACTCAATGGATTGGAGGTAACTTGTGTTGTGACAACTAAAAAAGAGAGGAAATCAAGCTAAACAATTCCCCCATCCATATCTCTCTCCCAGTGAAAAGAATTAATACAGCTTGGTAACACAGCAAAGTTAGAGCCAGTAAAGTATGTCAATGATAAGAACCATGACCCACAACAAACTACAGAAAAATTACACAGCAAGTAGCAACAGCATCAAAAGTTCAATGACATTCACACCTTAATTTGTTTTCCAAGAAGAAGAGACTGGGCATTCCCCATCTGAATAGCCAGAGCAGCTTCAGCATGAGTACTGTACCTAACAAAACCAAAACCTTTATCACGCTGGACACGAACCTCCTCTATCACTCCAGCTCCAAGAGAATGGAAGTGTCGATGGAGATCAAGTTGAGTTACCTGTGGATCACCAGAGGTCGCAATGAATAAAATAGCACCAGATATTGCTACAGTAATCAAACATAACAACGCAGAAGTATATATGAAAATTTTGTTAAAGGAAACTAATTTGAAAGCTTCAATATTCTTACATTTATAACCTAACAGTCAATCAGAATAAGCTCACAAACTTTTCTACCAAATGGTGTTTAATGAATTTGTACTGTTCTAAATAAAAAAAGACAAATAAAGTTTCTTACCTCGGAAGCAAGGTTACCCACATAAACCGTAGTATACTGAGGATTGTTCTCCGGAGCATCACTGTTAGATATGTCTTTACCATCTTCTGTACAAAATAGGATAAACCATGTTGGTTAATTCATGCCTATTATAACATCAGTTGACAGGGAAAACAGAACACTTCACATTACAAGCTTCCAAGACATGATAGTTGAATCAGGATACAAATTGTCAATTGAAAGACCTATTTTTCGAATCATTAATCGAATTGTATCATAGGTCTATTCATGTAACAAATAATTTAATAAAACATAATATCTATATGCATAAAAGACATAAAAACACATTTATATTTTAGTTTCTAAAACGTCTTATTTGGGAAAATATATCTATTTACATTTAATTTAATTAAAATATAAAACTTGATTATAGTGCATCTAAATTTGTTTTTTATTTTATTTTAGCATGTTTTGATTAAAAGAAATAAGAAAGTCTTATATGAATATGGGTCCAGTAATTAAAATTAAAAGTTAAAACAACTATGTTAACTGACAGCCTGAACCCAAACACAAAAGTTAGTGAAAGTAAAAGATAAAAACACAGTACTGTGCTTTTTAAGATTAAGCATGTTTGGATAGACAATTTAACAATTTCAAGGAAATTAAAATGCATTTAATTTAAATTGCTTGTAATTCGAATTGTTTCAATTTTCAAATGTTTTTGTTTAAGATAAAACAAATCAAATTTATTAAATTTTAATTTTCTTATTTAAATAGAGGATTTCAATTACCACCAATATAAAAATATATTAACTATATTTAATAATTTGACAACATGTAGACCAAGGCAGAGTCTATGAAGCCTCAACCGAGAGTGAGTTGATGAGAGTATAAAGATAGGAGACATTGATTTGAAAGAGAATATAGAATCAAAATTTTAAATTCTTACTTTTTAAATAAAATCTGAATTTCTATAATTTTATGTAATCAATTATTTTACATCAATTTCTAAATTTTCATGTCTTTTGAAATTTTTTATGGAAAGGAAACAACATATTTCATCATGAACCATTTCAAAATCTCTATAAAATAAATTACCCTCTAAAATTTCTTCATTCAAACACACTATTAGGATTGTGAAAGGGTTCGTCTCTCTTCTCTAACCATTAACCAGAAGCACAGTCATAAGAGCAGGACAGTGAACTGCAGCACTGAAGCTGTAGATCTGGAGTGCGTGGTCAGATGCAACACAATGACCTTTAATAAACAATTTGTTAAATGATTCGTATTGCCAGCTTCATGACTGTACAATAATAACTACCATGTTATAGGATTAAATGTAAAAAGGTTGCAACAAAATGTTAGAAATCACCCAGCCAGGTCCACCCTCTAATCAAGAATTGTAGAAGCTAAAAATAAAATATTTAAATTCAACCATCTCTATCATTGTTTCATGAAATACATTATACTGACCAGATGAAGCATTTGTTAGTTCCACCACGCTTTTTGCATCTGAGTTTTGCTTCTCTTCAATACCACCAGCACCTTTTGTTGCCCAGTTACATCGTATTTGTCTACTTCCAAGCCATTTACCTGAAAGCATCCTAAATTGTGATTGGACCAATACAGGAAACACAGGTGCATAAGAAAGAACACGTGAGTTTGTGACTCGTTCAATTACAGAATGCATATACTCATAAGAGGTATTTCTCAAAATTCTATTAGCCAATTTTCCATCTTGATTGTAAAATACAAAAAGAACCCTAAAAGTCTGATTAAAAAAAAAACACTAAAGTCAACAAACCAATTCTTGCAAAAGAACCTAAATGCACAATTCCTTGTTGTAACATCAATTTTTGCATCAATTGGTATAGTAATATGAAAAAATATCTGAATTAAAAGTGGTTCAGATATAAGGTTGTTAAGCCAATAAAAAAATTCTTACCAGTCAAATCATTTATAGCACCTTGTGCATCCTACAAAAAATTAGAAAAGTACTACGTCAAAACCATCATAAAGAGCCTTGTTCCACCAAAAATTAAGATTTTTAAAGCCAAAATTGGACCTGTTGACTACGGAATGAAACAAATCCAAATCCTCTTGAACGCCCAGTCTTCTGATCCCACATAACCCTTGCATCTCTGGAGCCACCAAAAAGAAATAATTGATGATCCATGCTAAGTTACCATCGTACTTGTAAAAATATCATGTGATGATTTTTTTTTTTCCATTTCGGATGGATATAGATTGGTTAAAAATCCAAATACATAAAGAGGATGACTGTTTTACTAAGAAATCATGTGTGAAACTTACGAACAGCTAGAGTAGACAGAAAAGCATGCAAACAGTGTAGCATCAGTAACCTCTGGACTTAGATCACCAACAAAAATGTTGTAATGACCTGCAAATTAAAAGAACATGGTATATAAGAGCAAAAAGATCCCAAAGGATTGGACCTAGTTTGAACATTAATATCAATTCATTTTACTTAAATCTGAACCAACCTGATGTGTCCTCTCGCTGACCACTAGCATACGCCCAATTAACTTTGATAGGCTGGCCAAATCTGCAAAACATTGAATTAAATTTTGAATGCAAATTGAAATCAGTTTAAGACGTAAAGAACAACACTTACAAATGCCTTCCATTGAGAGATAATATGGCAAGAGCAGCAGATCTGCGATCAAAGTAATGAATGAATCCATATGATGACTGCAAAACAAAGACACCAGACGTTAAATATAAAGCTCCATTTTCTGCTAGTATTTAAAATTCAAAATAACTAAGTTAGAAAATATACCTTCTCCTTTCTGATAAGTTTACAACCTTCAACTGGGCCAGTACCAGCAAAAACTTCTTGCAGAAGCGGTTCAGTTACCTGTGTATGGATGTTCCCGACATACCTGCATTTTCTCAAAGATAAGGAAGCTACAAATTAAAAGAAAGGATGAAAAGATACAACTACGGAACAAGTAATTAATTTTAGTCATAGAATAAACAAAAAATTAACATATAAGTAGTTTTGGCACACTAAAATTGCTTTTAAGCATTCCAAAATATCTACTGAAGTAAAATATAAAATACCAGCAACTCAAATGCATTTAACACCAATCATTATTTGAAAAGGAGTAAATAGAAGATTGACGTAGCCTACTATTGTTTGAATGGCAATCATGAAACAAACAAAAATGGGATATAAAGTAAAAAGAAAAAAAATTGTCTAGACAAACACTCACACACTGCGGCAAGTACTTGGGTCAAAACCAGGAGGCAGATTTCCACTTGGAATTGGTTCAATCTGCAAAATGAAGAAGTGAAAAAGGAAAGAAAGGAAAAGGTGGGCAAATCAAGAGAGACAAGTTGTATTGCATCTACCAATACAGAAGTATGAAAAAACATTTATGGGAATGAAGAAATGATGTAGCCCAACTAATACCAAAAAATTGCATACATGAGTTAATTGCTAAGCCCGAAAAATGCTAATGAGAATGTTTTCACAGCTACCCAAACCACTCAGAATACATAGCAAAATACAAATTAATACCAAAGCAGTAAGGAAAAAAAAAACGAATAACTACATCTAGTTTTATATTCTAGAAACACCTAAACGAAATCAGACAGTAAACTCCATTGGCCAGACTATTCAGATTCCTTTCCCAAATAAACTTTCGATAAAATCATACTTCCTCTGGCCTTTTATATAAGAAACATATAGATGCAATTTTTTGTCCAAATTAAGAACCATAGACCCATTTTCAAATGTATTAATTGTTAATTTTATTTTATACACTTGATTTGTTGTGAATTCTCTTAACAATTTACGTCCCATCACACTTATTGTTTGAAAAATCATCCCTTCAATTACAAGTATAGTCATTAAATATATAACCACCAATTCATTCTGAGTATTCCTAAAATAAAATTTAAAATTGTGAATAATTAAAATTAATGAACTTGACTATATTAATCAGTTTAATGAATTAATTATTTGTTTCTAGCATGTAAAACGGCAGGTAATACCGTTTATAAACATGGCAAGCTTGCACGCCTTAACTCTATTTATGTAGATGTTTAGATAGTCCTTTCCCACAAAATTGAAAGTTGCAGTATTAAAGATTGAAATATATTGTTGATTACGTTTTGAATGTTATTCCAAACACAACCTAAAACCAGGTAGAAGGAACTCCAACAGAAAAGGAAGAAAAGAAAGACAGTTCAAATTATTCTTCGCTCCAAATTCCTAAAGTATGAGATGGCACATGGGTCATTACTCATTACTACAAGGCTTGGTTCTCAGTCACTACAAAGAGGCCTAAGCGCCATGGGGACAAACATAATCACCGACACAAATAAAATCCTTTAAACATAATTTCATACTCATTGACAACCGCAAAAACAAAAGCACAACATTGTTTTAATAACATTGTTCAACTAGAAGCCTTTCAAAGAGAATTGCAACCCAAAATTTCCATTTCCCTCAACACACGCTTCTGTTGATTTGGACAGACTAATGCAATGCAAAACCCTCCTCGCACAGCAGCAGGCAAACCAAATAACTCCACAATTCGGTTTATCCACAAGACCCAACACAGCAATGGGTAGATATCAAGTAAAAAAAAACGAAGAAACTAAAACAAAATGAACCACACAACCAGCTTCTGGAATGGATAAGAGAAATTAATGTCTGCAATAAAACCCTAGGCATTGCAATCAACACGGTAAAGGTAAAATGCGAGACTCAAAGATCGAGACAACATGATATGATCAAAGTAATGATCGGAAATGGAGATAGAGAGAGAGAGGGGTCCAACCTGAGGTGGAGCAAGGAGGCCAGGGTGGTAGAGAGACTGTTGTTGGAGAAGAGCTTGCTGCATCAGAGCTTGTTGTTGTTGTTGCTGCTGTTGTTTCAGCCTATGATTCTGCATTTTCCTCTTCTTCTCTTTTCTCCGAAGAAATTTTTCCGGGAAAATGGGTTTTCGGTGGAGATTAGGGTTCAAAGGGTCCCAAACTATGGCCCCTCACAGAGCACAGGCCTCAGAAAAAAAACCAGAGGACTCTACTCGATTCCCATCCACCACTATTTATATACCGTCATTCTTTTCTTTTCGATTATATATTAAATAATAAAGTATATAATAATAAAAAAATAATAATAAAATAAGAGAGAGAAGTGTTTACACACTTTTTTTTAGTAAACAGTCACTTTTATTTGGATAAATTTGATCATTAAAATTAAAAATTTAAATTTTAAAAAATGTAATAAATTTTGGAATTGATGGAACATAGTTTTCTTTTTTTGCAAATTAGTCTCTTGGTAATGCTTTTTCCCTTATTTTTTTAATACAGCATGCTTAATATGAAATTATTAAAATATTAAATTATTTTACTAAAATTTGTTTATTAATATGAAATTATTAAAATATTAAATTATTTTAATAAAAGTATAGAACTACAAACATGTTTTTAAAAAAATATTATTTTTGTTTGTAAAGGTGTAAATAGACAATAACTTAGTCTTTGAAAGTATAAAACTTTGATTTAGTCTCTAAATATTTAAAAATTGTGACATTTAAGTCTTTATAAATATCTAATTTTATATTTTTGTTATGTTTTTAATTTTAATAATTACTAAATGTTCTTATTAATTAAAGACTTTTTTTTCCCCTAGTGTATAAATTTTCATAACAACTATTTTGCTCTTCCTAGTACTGACTATCTGTTCTAAAAATTCTTAGAACAAACTTTCTGAAATTTTTAAACATGATTTCAATAATACAATTTTTTTAATATGATTTTGGGAACAGAATTTTCGGAATATGATTTCTATTTTGAAAATAAATTTTTGTGAACATATGAAACGCATTCAGCAACTAGTTTTCCAAAAAAAAACAAATATTAAACAAGTTTACACGTAATTTTTTTAATTTTATAAAACTATTTTTATACAACAAATTTTCTAAACACACTTTCAAAAATGAATTTTGAAAATAAATTTTATAAAATATATATAATAATGAACTTTCTAGAATAAGTTTTTTCTGAAAGAAACTCTCTTTCTTATTTTTTTAGATATGGTGTAATAGTGGAAGGTTTTACGTTTTTTATTGTTAGTATGAAAGTGAAGTTAGTAACAATAGAGTGCAAAAATAAAAAATCTTAATCAAATTGAGACTGAAGGGCTCTTCTATTCACTCTCTGGGTTTTTCTACCTGCATCCCTACATTATTTTTTCTGCACCCCTACATTCTTCTTCGAAATTACAATTTTCAGTTTTAGGTGATTATAAAATAGAAGTTTCATAAAAGAAAAAAAATGTTTTCATTATAGAGGTTCTTTAAACAAAGGATGTTCCATAATAAAAAAATCTGGAAGACAAAAGATCATTCTAAAATATTTCAAAACATATTTTTTTATCTTCAAATTGATAAATTCGGAATTCATAAAATATGTTATTGGAAAATATGTTTCAAATATTTTAGAAAGAATAATTTAAAAATCATTTTTAAAAGGAATAAAACAACCTTCTTAATTACTTTTATTAAATAAATAAATTATTTTTATTCTATTAAAAAATAAAATTTGTTCACTATGTAAGAAAGTAATCAAAACATCCCTTTATATAATGATCTTTTCATTCTAACTAACGTTTCCTCTTCTTTAAAAACATCTTTATCTCAAAAAAAAAATATCTTATATCATATTAAAATAGTTTTTATCCTCTTAAGTCATAACTCTAAGTGTTTAAAATGTTTTCAAAATCACATTATACTTTTTATTGCATTTTGAAAATAATTGTATGGAATCCTCTACATATTAGTGTTTCTAGTTTAGAATATTACACTCTAAAAATAAAATGTTTCTAAATCTCTTGAAAGATCGTTTATATCATCATTTAGAGTTACAAAACATCAATTATAAAAATTGAGAATATAATTGTTTAAATTATGGATACTACATATAGTTGAAAGCTTATGATTTTGATGACCACATTATTATAAATGAAATTGTTTCTACCGAAGATGGGTGAGTGTAATTCAGTAAAAAATGTGTGTTTATCGGGTAATGAGCTTTCACTTGGTCATTGATGAAAATGGGAGGACCATTTGCAAAATATTCTTGATACTTAGTAAGAGCACAAAGATAGTAATAAATTCTTAATAGAGAGACAAGGGTAAAGGTATAGAATAGAGTTTAGTATCCTCGAGAAAGTCATCACCTATTTATAGGTCTTGTTGGATTCATACAATTAATAAAAGCATTGAATAATTATCATGAGATATAAATGGATTTTATAATAATAACTATAACTGCTAGTAACCTATAATAAAATTATGGTATGATTTATGTGTCTTAAATATAATATTAAGCAAACATTTATTCTCTGAATGTACTTGATCGTAATTGAGGGTATGTACATAAGTCCCCCTAACTCAGAATCCAAGTTGGACTCCTTTGGATTTGGTTTTTATATATGCTTGTGACATAGAAAGAAAGTCACATTACTTTTGTTTTCCAATGGGGTTGGAACTAAGGGAACAATTATTTTTGTTATCGGTTGATCGGTCTATCTCTACTCTCTCTTTGCACTCTTCGGTGCTCGGTACAATTAATGTATGATGATGAAATACCTTATTTTTGAAATTTGTGACTATTTTTATGATTACGATTAACCCTTGTTATTGGGTCAGATTAGGGTTTTGGATCATGGTTAAAAATGTATTACCTAAAACTTAATCATTATTTGGTCTTGCTCATCTTCCGACAAACTTAATGAATTTGGTTGTGTCATTGATTATGATCCGATGACGAGACTTCCACCTATCGTTCGAACTAGATCGATACAACCTTTTTTTTTTTCTAAACATTATACATATGATTAATGATTTTGGTTATTTAGAATTTCAAAATATGGGTCATTGATTTAAATGGTATTGGAGCATAATAGCATAACCTTCCAATGAAACAAACAAAAAAACCAATTGTCTCCTTTGTCCAAACTGAATGATTGTGTGTTTATATGAACATGATGTGATTTTACACCATCAACACCTACCATTAGGCCATTAGCCACCTCCAAAGGTCAAAATTGCAATTGTCATTCTTCTTCTTTTCACAATTATATTCACTGTCCAAATTCAAATTCATGTCTGCTACTCCCCCACCAAAAAATTCTGTTTTGTGTACAACCATATCTTTAATTTATTTTATTTTATTCATTTGATCCACAAATTGTTTTCCCAATGTCAACTCACATGTTTCATTCATAGTACTCCCTTGTTTTATGTGAAAACAAAAAGATTTAGTGAAGTGTCTTCAACTATATTATATATTTTTTAATTTTTTTAAAATTACATTTATTTATTAAAATATCTTTAATATTATTTTACTTTATTTTTTTTGTAGTTATTTTATAATTATATTTATTTAGTAAGATTTTTATTTTTTTTATCAGCATTTATTTAGTAAGATGTTTCTAACTTCATAAATTTATTTAATAATTATCATTATGTGGTGGAGTATTTGTAACCCATCTTACTTAATATACAAATATATATTTATTGTTAATATTTATGGTTATTTTTGGTTTAAATAAATGTTTTTTTTAAACCTTTATTTAAAAAATATTATTATTATTAAATATAAATTTTTCCTAATAATTATTATAATAAATATTCAAAATTTGATGAAAGCGTAGTTAGATTTTTATTTTAGAAATTTAAATAAATAAATATTATTTAAGATTAAATAATATTATGCTATTTAGTTAACTATATCAAGACACATTCATCCCAAGTGCCACCTACAACATTAAATCAAATACTTTTAATAGAAAATAAAATGGTAAAGGTGATTATTATGTATTCTTTTACTTTTGATGTGAAATTATTTTATATGGTATTTATTCTCACTTCTTTATTTTTTTATATGATAAAAATATCAATCAATTTAAACAAATTGAAACCCTAACTTTTCAAACTCATTATACACCGTTATTAATGAATTATGTATCCATCAAAATAAAGAAATATTTTATAAAATCTGTTTGTTAATTTCCCCACCATTTTTTCTTTTTTTATTAATAACATTTTTTCTACTTTTTTTCTCATTTACTTTTTTTTCTCTTTTTTTCTCCACTCTTTATTTCACATCTAATGCTTGCTAATATAGTACCAAAAAGAAAACTCCAATGCAAAAATAGCATTATTAAAATAAGAAAGACGTGAAATGAATTGTACAATAAATTATTACAACAGTGTTTAGCGTTTGTAAGCAATAGGAAGATTTTTTGTGGTCAAAAGTGAACCCTTGTGAACGTTTCTTCTTCGAAAGTTAATCAAATATCATTTTTATTATTTTTTTATTATATGGAATTATTTCAATTTATTTTCATTTACATTGTATTTTTAGTTTGACTCTTAGGTCATAGTTATAGCAGTACCCACCATAATTATAAAACCAATAAGCTTAGAACTAAATTAAAACTATACAATATAAATGGATAAAAATTTATTATATATCATCTAAATTTCTTAATAACTTTCAGCTGATTTTTCCTTTATTGAGGTGAGAGAAACAATGATTATTTTATATTACATGGATCTAAAATATCTATTTATTGTGATGATCACAAATCTTTATTGAAAAATACGATTAACTACTTTTAATAAATAAATAATCTCAATCTTGTTTTGTATTTAAAAATTCACTTAAACTTTAAGCTTACAAAAAAACAAGTGAGTTTTCTTGTTTATTTTTATTTTTTTAAAAATTCTAAAATATTGGAATCACTAATTACAGTTTCTGTAAAATAAAATAAAATAATTTTAGTTTTAATTTGTATACAAATTCTTTGGTTCTACCATTTCAAATAGTATATATGGCATTAATAATAAGACAAATTATGCCAAATATTTGGTAACTTTCATTTGTCACTATGATAGAAAGTTACCAAAAATAAAAACAAAAAATAATTTTAAAAGGTACAAATTTTTTTACAAAAATTAAACGAAAACTCATTTATTTAATAAAATACATTTAGAATTAAAAAATTCAAATTGAGTTAGTACGTAAAATATAATTCCATATCATTCAGGAGTCAATCCTAATGACCGTCTATATACGTTTTTCTCTGGAACACCGATCTTTAAAGTTATCAATATTTCAGTTATAATAATTAATCTTAACGATATTATCTCTCAAACAAATAATTTTAAAAGGTACAAATTTTCTTACAAAAATTAAACGAAAACTCATTTATTTAATAAAATACATTTAGAATTAGAAAATTCAAATTGAGTTAGTACGTCAAATATAATTCCATATCATTCAGGAATCAAGCCTAATGACGGTCTATATACGTTTTTCTCTGAAACACCGATCTTTAAAGCCATCAATACTTCAGTTACAATAATTAATCTTAACGATGTTATTTCTCAAACTTAAGGTCGAAACAGTAACACTTAGTATAGTTAGTATATAACGAAAAAGGTTTGGAAAATCCTCCTCTCTACAAAAGTTGTATTTAGAAAAATTGAAAAAAAAAAGTAGAGATGCAAAAATAGGAGAATAAATAAAAGTGATTGGGGTAGGTGCCTAACAATAATAGTATATGAAAGGAGCTTGGTCCCTAGAGTACCATACCCTAACAAGAGCATAGGCAAATGGGGAATAGGTTACTATGTTAGTGCTGTTCTCATTCCATCGCAATAGCGACAAACACAACCACTTGCATTTTTCTAAGTCGGTGTCTATGCTCATTTTTCACGTTGCAATATTTTCTACTATTACTACCTGTCACTTCAATCCACTAACTTCATTTCCACCACACACTTTTCTTCTTTCTCCCTTCTTCACACCATACCTACCTTTTTCTCACCCAAACACTCATCAACTATATACATTCAAATAATAATAAATAATGTTGCTTTATTTTTACTTTTCATACAAAATTAAATAATTAAATATATTTTATGTCCTTCTATCTTCACACAAAATTGATTTACATCACCTTTAAACTTTAAACATCTTAAATTATTATAATTTTTTTTATCAACAGTAAACAATAAATAAATGTGAACCGCTTAAGGGGTGACTCAACCCTAATACAAGACACACAACCTTTAATTTTTTCCACTCGTCACGTTCTCACCAACACCTAAAAATACTACCACTTAACTAATTTCGAAAAAGAACCGTTCACGACACACACACTTATATCCAAACAGGATTTCATGTCATCATCCTCATACAGACCAAAAAATCAATACAACAATCAGAAAAGACAAGACAAAATGATGTAACCTAAGATTATGCAAACACTTCAAATACATCCTAAACCATAAATTATTATAGTAAACAATCTATTAGAATTAATCATTTTTAACTGATAAACGTAAAAAATATTATAATAAATCTACGCTGAACATTTATTTATTAAAAAAAATAAATTTGATAAAAACTTGTTTCAATAGTTTTTTATTATAAATACTAAAAGTTTAAAGTTTATATTATAAAAAAAATCAAATTCGTGTTATAATACACACAAAAAAATATTTAATCCAAAATAAAATTATTTTTTCAAAAATCAATACATAAATAAGCAAGAAAGCAATACATAGATAGGGAGATTGTCTTGACTGTCCAAAAATATTATTGAATTAATTAACATGGACTGTGGAGTGTATAATTTTCACCCGTGAGTCATGATGAATTGCGATGATAATCTCAAAATAAATTAAAAAATAGAAAGCAAGGGAAGAGAGTGAACAAATCAAGATTTTCACCCGTGAGATACAACAACACATGAAATTATGCAGACGAATTCATGAGCAGGTGTAAAAACGACTCTGTGATGATAAAAAGTGATCAAAATCATGCACTCAGTGACTTTAAACTTTCTTAAGCTAACCAATCTGAGTAATAAAATTATAAAATTTATCTCTGGTTTGGTCCACAGAAGAAGGACCTAATTGATTAAATATTATAATAATACATACATACAGATATATATATATATATATATAAACTATATGATAAATTCGTATGAAGGCCACAGCAATCTTCGAAAGGCCTACAATGATGTAGTTAGGAGCTTTTGGTTGACCAGAGCCTGTATATCCTAAGTTCGTGAAGAGCTAAACACCTACAAGTTAAGGTCAAACTGTTTAGAACACTGATCTTCAGGTTCACCCCCTGAACTGCTTCCCTCTGCTTTCTGGTTGTTCATTTGGTAAGGCCCTCTTGCAATAACCCTGCACAATTTCAAGATTCAACAATTATTATCAACATAGAAAGCTATAAAAAGAATCACCCAGATGAATAAAGGGTGTAATTTGTAGTTTTCCAAGATTCTTGTCAAAGAATCAGTAACATAACATCTCCCTCTCTTCCAAAACAAGTTCTTTTTTTCATACATAAGACCTTGTTTAAGAGATACAAGTTGAACTCCACCCAGAAGAAAGATACATTAACAATACTTTGAAATAAAAACTTTATACTTTCACTTCTTTAACCAATATCTATATCCCCCTCCATAAGGCACATATCAGCATTTTCTGTGATTAAAAGTAGCAGACAGAAAACGGCTAAGTTACCTTTCTTTTCTTTTCTCAAGAAATTTTAGAAGTGAAGCTCTTCTTGGATATCTCATATCTGTTTTGACAGAAGAAGTTGTAACTAGAATTAGTGGTTAATTTGGTATGTAATTTGCTTTGTTCACATGACAGATAGGGTTCATTAAGATATTGCATTAAATACCTGAACCAACTCCTTGGCTTCCTAGCTTAGGGGTTTCTGAGGTGTTTGTTTGTGGCACTTTGGCCTCAGCCAATTCTTTAGTAGTAACCGGACCACTAGGGGGAGTTTCTTCGGCGCCGGAAGTGTCCGACGCCAGCTTGGTGGCCAACTCCATGACCTCTGTTGCCTTCTCAGGAGGAAAAGCATCAAAGACCAACATTTTTCCAGCATAGAATATTGTCATTTGAGGAGATTCAGGAACCGATGAGCTACTGCAAAAGAATCATAATGGGAACATTATCAATACATGAACCTCATCAAATTTGGGAGATGTGATGAAGTGATAATGATGTAACATACACACATGTACATAAATTAAACAGATCTAGGTACAAAACGGGATAAAGGGTTAAATTTTCAACTGCATGAAGTCTAGTTATAATATAAGGGTCCTAAAACTTCAAGCTGCTTATACTTGTTTTTCATAAAAAGCAAATATTCTGTATGAGTATGACAGAGACCCTCATCAACTAGAGACGATTTAGATCCTCACAAATGTTGGTTCAGTTTTGCTTGGCATACCCTTCAAGATATAAAAGGTAACACCATTCTTCCAAGATATGGATATACGGGTAATTTCACAAGGCTCAGGCTTTGAACATCACCTAAACTATTCCTCAGAAAATTAAAAAAGACCCACTTGTTTACCCCAACCTTTCTTGGCTTCGAATTCAGAAAGAAAGAAAAAAAATAACAGAAAAATTGCAACACACACCTAAGATTAGACTTCTTAATGCAGGGGTTTTCCACAAGCTGGGGAAGAAAATCCATGGCAGAAGCGCTTAGTTTCAAAGCCCCATCTGAGTTTTGCAGGCTGCCAAACAAATCCTTCGTACTCGCTGGAATTTTCAAATCCAAACAAACAGCACCCCCATCAGAAATTCTCATCACAAGCAATTTCACACACTTTCTACATATTTCTACGCAATTAAGCTAAAAAAAATCCGATACCAAACCACCAATTGTGAGACACACAACCTACCCACAACAAAAATTGGTTGGGAAACGCATGACGTGACAAAAACTTAGTGACCAAGGCTGATAAAAATAGTAGCAAACCAAGATTCCATGAGGAACAGAGATTATACCTTTAGGTTCCATTTTCCCAACCATTCCAAGGGTGGAGTCACCAGAAGCTCGTTTCTCCTTCAAGAACTGGCTCAAGAGGCTGCAAGTCTGAGAAAAAGAGGATTTTTCCGGTGCCTTGCCGGACCTCCGGGCTTCCGACACGGTGTTGGAGAAACTTGACATTTTGAAGAGATGCCCACCAAGAAATTTCCACGGCAAAACCTGTGAAAGTGGATGAATCTTTGTAAAAATGATCTCTTTGGTGGTGGGTGATCCTTGTTCAGTTCATAGTTGAAAGGAAGAGGTTTGAGAATATAGATGGGGTTGGCAGTTTTCCAAGCATGTTCCTTGAATCTGCTAAGGTCTGAGAAAGAGGGTGAGACCATGTGGTCTTTATCTTCCTAATTATTATTTTAAATTAAAAATTCAAAATATATAATAATAATAATAATAGTCATGATAATTTACTCTTTTGTTTGAAGCACGTGTTTTTTGTGGGGGAAAAACATGGATTTGTTCAGTGTTTAAGTCTCTCTTGGCTTTAAACTAACTGGTTTTGGAAAAGTCTATCCTAACCTAAGAGAGAGAGAAATGTAACACTTTCCCATTTAATTTCTTTGTCTTCTAGTTTTTTTAAGAGGATTTTTTTTACTTCATATAATTAATACAATTATTGATTAATTTTTTAATAATTATGTTAAAAGTATTTATTGATATATAACTTTTTTATTAAGTGACTTCCATCTCTCTTCCTTAATCATCTTATTAAAATTAAAAAATATTTTTTAAAAAGCTTGAAATTTCTTCTATATTAATATTTTTCAAAACTAATCCCGTAAATTATATTAATGGCTTATATATTTTTTTTCACTAAACTCAGTTCAATTTAAGTTCTTTTTTAAAAAACAGATAAACTATGCAACCAAAATATCTTCCATCAAATGATAAAATTAATCAATCCCACTAATTTATTATTGAAATCAAAGAAACAATATATTCAAAGATATTTTTGTGAAAAAAATTAATGTTAACGACATTTTATTACTTAGATCTTAAACTAAACTTCTAATTTGAACCTTGTAATAAGAATCACGGTAGTGTGTTTTTTATAAGTGACTATTTTGATCACTACATATGTAAATTCATGACAATTTAATTTATCAAAAAACGAAATTTTAATTCAATATCTGAATATATAAAATATGTTAATAGTTATATCTTATTTTGCAACTTATCCTAAATTAATTATTGAACTTTACATATTAATCTCAGTGTAGTTCTCAAATAATACAACTTAATGTTAAATTAATGTTTAGAAATTATAGTTTGATGATAAAATGGTCTTATAAAACTTATCATCATAATAATTATTATAGCATTCACAACTTCAGATATTTAATTATAATTTGTATTTCGAAAAAATAAATAAGCCTGACCCATCCAAAGACTTAAAAATATCATTTCCTCTGTAATTTTTTATAGAACTCGAATGTATTATTATGAAACAATTTTTAATTTACTTAAATAAAATTATTGTGAAATTTAATTTTGATTTAAATTTTGAAGTTAAAAAAATTTAAAAAAAAACATAATCATTACAAGAAAGTAATTAGTTGCTATAACAATTAAATTAGAAATATTTTAAAGACTAAAAAATTCTTTTATTTTTAAGTTAGTTTCTAAATTCAATCATGCAAAGGAATGTACATTTTATAAAATATCAATAAAACAATTAAACATAATTTATCTTCAAGCATAACACCTATTTTATAATAGATGAGTTATATATGAAATATTTTGTATAACAATAATAACTAATAAAATAATGAATAAGGTAACATAGATTATGCTACCGAATAACAAAGGCGAGAAGTGTTTAGTACAACATAATATTAATTTTTGAATGGAAAAGGAAAACAAAACAATGAAAGGAAAAGGTTTATTATGGAAAGGTATAAGAAACCAACAAAGGAAAGCCAAAGTACTAAATTTATAGTTACTACAATAAATTTATTAAATAGTACATTAGTTATTATATTAATAAATTAGATATTATTTTAGATATTTTAAAATTATTAATATTTAAAGTAATTTTTATTATTAATAAAAATTTATAAAATAATTTCTAAATTGGTATCTAAATTAGTAATCAATGTTTTATTTACTAATATTTTAGATTATAAATTAACTTTAATTAGTTTTTTGAGACTAATTTATAATTTAAGATACTAGTAGATAAAAATTTGATAGTTAATAGTTAGATACTAATTTAAAAATTACTTTATAAATTTTTAATTATTTTGATATCTAAGATTAGTTATAATTTGATTATTATTTTTATTAAGTTAATGATATTTAATTGAATTTTGTAATGAGTATTTTTATAGTTGATTTGAACTGGAAAAAATAGTTATTGAGAACTGATGTTATTAGTTTGAAAAGATAATTAAAATCATAAAAGAATGACACATGAGAAACCTCCCATCTCCTCTCAATATATATATTATGACTAATATCATCAAAATCAACCATAGTTAGGTTTAATTTGAAGCCTACAATATCAGTATTTTTCTTCTTCTAAATATTTACATATAAATTGTTTGTAAAACACAATAATAACTTTCAAAAAAAATCATTAAACAAAAATTAATTTTGGAGACCAAAATAATTAGTTATTAATTAACTAAATTAAAGACTATTTCATAAACTAAAAAAGTATAAGTATCTAAAGTAGTTTATATTATTAATAAAAATTTATAAATTAATTTATAAATTGATATCTAATCATTATCTATTTACTAGTTTATATTTTAAATTAGTCTCTACTAGTCTTTTAGAGACTAATTTAGAATATAAAATATTAGTAGCTAAAACATTGGTAACTAATTTAAATATCAATTTAAAAATTATTTTATAAATTTTTATTAATGATAGAAACCATCCTAGATATCAAAGTTTTTTCTAATATGTACAATAGTATCTAATTTAATCAATATAGTAACTAATTATTTTTTGTCTTTAAATTTAATTATTATTTAATAATTTTTTTAGTAGTGTTTATATTATAAATTTAACACCATTGATTTGGAACATAATTTCTGAAGTTGAAGTTTTGTCGTAGATGTTTACGAAGAAGTAAATATATGGATATGATGTAGAATTTTATGGGATTTTGAATTTTGAGGAATCTAAATATTTGTAATAAGGAAATAAAGATCAAAGACAAATCCATCTAATTAAACCTCTAAAAAATTTATAATCAATTGCACTCCAATTCCAATTTTTTAAGCAAATTTTTATTATGTTATTTACAATATACTATTTTAGTCTTCTAACATTCCTTTCAATTTTATACTTAGATTACAGGTCATTTTGAATTACCTTTCATTGATGAGATCTTTTGTTGAAAGAAGGATTTAATTTTTAACTATTAAACATTTTTTTAAATGCCAAAAGAACAATGCAAAATCTTTACGATCATATGCTTTGTGGAAAAGTCAGATTAAAAGTTTTTCAGAAAAAGTTGAGATAGTTTTAAATTATTGTCCTTATCAATTTTTTTTTTCTATTTTCTTGTAAGTAGCTGATTTGTTTATCTAAATTGTCTAGGTAGTTTTTGTCGGAAGTTTTGTTTGGTATACAAGAAAAAAAGATTCGAAAGTGGCCATCAAAATGGTCTTTAGTACATTATACTGTTATTTCTTAATGCAAAAATGTTATTCATATGCAAGTTGTTACCATCAAAACCAGTTTAGTCCCGACAAGTAAACATGGTTATGATATGATGTCAAACAAACTAATTCTTGTAGTACTGTCTCCGTGAAAATGTTTAGAAAAAAAAAAAAAAATTTGAGTAAAAGAGAAATAATAATTAATTTTTATTTTTTTTTCATCCGTTTATCGTAAATAAAATATGTCACGTGTAAGACGAGTTTAAATTGAATAGTGGCTGGGATTGTTTCTGCAATTTAAAACCATGTCTACAACCGTACGCATATAATAAATAATAAAGGTTTTAAATAAATTATCAACACAAATATATCTTACGCCACAATTATTTTTTAATTGCTATTTTTTATGAAAAAATAATTTCATGTATTATATTTTTGGAGTTACACAAAGAAGGAGATTTAAATTAGTGGACTCGGTCAATTTTTTTTATTTTGAGAAAAAAAATATATAAAATGAAAAATAAATCGAAAAAGAAGGATAAACAATAAAAGTTTAATTATTTTGTTAAATAAAAAATATTTTGAAAATTATGCAGTATAATTAATTTGATAAAATAAATACTAATAAAATAAGTACGGATATATTTTATAAAAGTAATTTATTTTCTAAACGTGTACTATTTATCCGGATGTAGATATACCTATTTACAAGAAAATAATAGCAAAAAATAAGAAGAAAATTTGAAAAAAAAAATTATATTGGTATGAACAAATAAGCGAAAGACAACTTGTTAAATAGGAGAAAATGAGATTACCTTCATTAATTTTTATTGTACATGCAGAAAACTTTATTAAATATGATAAAAAAATAGCAAACTATCAATTATTGTATTATCGTTATATAACGAATAATTGATTTTGTTAATATAATCAATTATTAATTACTATATATACAAAATGTAATCAATTGGTTATAAATAGACATTAATAATTAATTATTTATAAATATAGCGTACTCGGCGTAATTTATTACCTTATATAATATAATATTATTAAATTACAAAAAATAAAATAAATAATGGAATAGTATAAAAATAATAATAAGTTTATAAAATATCAATTAATATTAATGTTGAAAACTAAAAATAATAATAAAGTCTTAAAATAATCATAATCAAAGATAAATTTATAAAATAAAAATATTATGTAAAAATAGTAACACAATCATAAATAATAATTATAGTAATAAAAATAAAATTTTTATTTAATATTTATTTTTAAAAATCTTGCATATATTTATAACATAAGATAATTTTTTTTCTGAATTTAATAATTATAAAAGTATTTTTTAATATTTCATATACAAATAAGTAATTATATTTCATCTTAAATAATTCTAACCACAAAAATATTATAATCTTATCATATCAATTCATATTTTTTATCAATTACACCTATCATATTATTTATACATTTTCATAATTTTTTTTAAGACAAGTTCCATTTTTAATTGTTTTTCCTCAAATTCATCATCCATAAAAAATAAAAAATAAAAGCATAAGTAAAAGTAAAGTTTGACTATGAATATTAGGTAACAACGTGAGGAGAGTGGGATTGCGTGCCGACAACAAGAAGCGCGTGTGTGGGGTCCACGTGAGCGGCTGAATCACGTTTCTTTGAGACTCGTGTCGTGACTCTTCGCAAACAAGCACGTGATAAGCAATTCTTCAAATATTCCTTTCTTACGTCATTTTTAACATTTTCTATATTTTCTACGTATTTATTTTTTTTACAGCAATAATTTTATTTTCTATGTATTTTTACTAAGCTGAACCTGTAAATTAATTCATATTTTCCCCATAAATAAAATCTGTTTCATTTATGTACAATACTGTCATTTATATACCAATCAATGTTTATGAAAATAACGTATTTTAATTAATGATAATATTTTAATTAAATTTATAATTATCTCAATTAATCTTGATAAAAGTAAATGTAAAAAATCGCTAAAATTATTACTATCTGTATCCTAAGTTATCTGCAATTTTATTAGTTATAATTTGTCCCAAACTAATTGGTGTTTTCAATTTATGATGCATAATTAATTTTTCTCTAATGTGTTCTCATGTAAATCGTGTTTATATAATGCATTTATTGAGAGACTAAGACTATTATAGTAAACGTATATAAAAGATATACTTATTATTATTCTTCTTCTTAATTTATATGTAAAAAAAAATATAAGGAAAAAAGCTAAAACGTAAAAAGAAATGGAAAATAAGGAAAAATAAAACAAATATTAATTATTTGGAAATATTTTTCCTATAATATGTCAGTGATGTATCGTTTTCTCATTTTACATCTGGGGTACATGTATTTCCACGTTTCCTGTAATATAAAGTTTAGTAAAAATGTAATAAACGTGTACTTCTTTTCATTTTAAAGTAATAAAATGTATTATATTTAATTTGGTGACCCTGCTTCTTTATATTAGTCTTTTAAATTATTTCATTCAAATTTATTCAATTTTTTAATGTAACTTTGAGTGAATTACCTATTATATTTTTGTATTCTTTATTTTAATCTATATTTATGTGTCATTACATTTTCTTTATATTATTATATCTATTTTTTAATTTTTATATTAATTAAAATAAGAGTGCGGTTGAAAATATATATTATTACTTGCTTATATATATATATATTTTTATAATAAATAGTATATGAAAATAAAGAAAAAAAATAATGGATAAAAGACATAATAATGTGAAGGATGGCATTATTCTTGGTGGACCAAACAACATGGTGATAAAAAAAAAACACGGGGAATCCGTGCTCCTATCTCTGCCCTCTTATTTAAATTTTGGGGAAAGTCTCACATGATAATGTTACACTTTTACACAGTATAAAATTACAACATAATGTACTCCTATATAAATAAAATATCGAATATATATGAACTTATTTTTTTATAACAAAAATAATCGAATGCTAAATTTTTAAGCACAACTATAAATTTGAGTGTCAATGTCAAAAAGTTATCACACAAAAATAAATTACATAAAGAAAGAGATGAGCATAAAAATAAACTATTTCATGAAAAAAAAAATTGAAGTTATCATCATATTACTTGGTTTTGACTCAAATGCGTTATTATGTATGTATGAATAGTTTATATTTTAAAAAAATATGTATTTAAAATGTTAAAAATACAAATTAAAAATCTTAAATAAAGAAATAAAAATGAAGGATAAGTTATAAATAGGGATGTAAGGCAAGCTAGTTTATTCCATATAGGTTTGTTGGTCCGTCTCATGTAAAAAATACAGATTCATTTCGCTGGTATATCCTGCATGAGAGGTAACTTACGAATCTCTAGGTCACTTTGTGTAAGAAAAATATATTTTTAAAAAATATATTAATTATAAGAAAATCTATTTCTGTTGCTGAAAAATTAAAATCTTATCCCTGTTTAAATTCATTCCATTAAGATAGAAATATAAAGAAATTCAAGTATGAAAGTTGTTAGAAGGCTCGATTAAAAATAATTAAAGTTTTATTTTATAATTATTTCCATTCTATATATATACAAATGTATCACACAAATAACATAATTAATAGAGGTAAAATTTGATATACATATATATGAATTTGAGAGTCATATATACTTGAAACTCTTACATCCAATTCAACCAAAATGACATGAAGATGACTATAAAATATTTTAATGACCACGAATATTTTTTTTTAATGAGTATCTTATTGAAATTTCTTCTTTATATAATTTTTTATTAACAAATTTTTAATAGAAGACTTAAAACTAAGTTCAGTGTCACTTCTAATATTAACTTATTTAAATGATTATAATATTCATTTTTTTAGTACATTAAATTTATTTATTTTTAAATAAAATAAAATAAAAGTCACACTGCAATAATGGATGAGTGAAATATGATTTTTTGTGTGCAGAAATATAAAATAATTATTTTTTTTATTTACGCGGGTCAACTTGCACCGTCCCACTGTTAGCCCGTGCAAACTGCGGGTTATGCAGGACAGGGGGTTATATTAGTTAGTTCACTCCACTTTTTGATGGTGGATTGCAGGCCCACCCACATGGCATGTCCCGAATTGTTATCTTTAGTTATAAAGAGATAATGAAAGTTAAGTAATGAAGATATACGAGAATAAATTAATTAAAAATATAAAAAAATGTTCTTACAGGTCTAGAAACAAATAACTTCTTTTCCTCTGCACCTGTCGGCTTCACGGTCTTCTAATTTGGGCTTGAGCTTTCGGTTACACTGTTCACTGATTTGGGCTTGGATGTAAGTTATAAACCTTCACTTGTTGGGTTGGATCAATTGGAATTCTCGACCTTTGGTCTCACTATCAACTCTCAGGTAGGGTAGGTGTGTGTACCTGCAAAGAGCTCAAATGATAAAGTCATAATCAATTTAGTTAATTATCAGATAAAATTCACTCTACCTAACTCATGGGTTGATCACCTATTTATAGTACTCACTTATTGGGCTTTTACTTTTTGTACCTTACTTTTATTAAACATATTGTGCATGTTTAAGCCTATTTAATGGGTTTTGCTACAATATTTTGACATTTGATTATTGGTTTCTTCTCCATGCACCCCCACATTTTTCTTCATGCACCCCACATCTTTAAATATTTCAAAATTAACCTTGACCTATAATTTGAAAAGGGACACCGTGTTGGACTTCCATTGTTGTTGTTCATCTTCATCATTGAGTATCAATCATTGAGTATCAACTACTGTGGAGGATCTTTGTAATTGTTCGGAGCAAGGCGGAGGAGTATGCAACGTTGTCAGAGTGTTGTTTGGGTTGTAGAGGTAAAAGTTAAGTTTTTTTTTAGGAATATGGTGGCTATGGAGATTTCGGGGTTACCGGATATCGGGATCCGATAATGTATTCCAGATTCATAAATCCAGAATTAATTAAATTGTGTTTTTCGAATGAGGGGTGTTTCGGAAGTTAAAATATCATAAATTGTTGTTTCCAGGATGTAGAAATCCAGAACATTCCCAGATGCAGAAATCTGAGATTTTACCGGAAGCATAAATCCAGGATTTTACCATATTTGTGATCCGAAATTCTACCAAATTTTATAATCTAGAATGTGAAAAATCATTTACGAAAACAAAAATCCATACAAAAAACGGATGTCTAGATCTGAAAACAAAAAAAAAATACTTACCTTTGCTAAGAGCACTCCAAATGACCAAGAAGAAATGTGTGAGATTGGAAGGAGAATGATTTGGAGGTGCCGCACTGGTAGAAGATGAAGAAACAGGAAAGGCTGCACAAGAAAACCAACCCCTGCCTTTTTTAGGGTTTTTTAGGTTATGGGTAATTTTGAAATTTTAAAAACAAATAAGGGTGATTTAGTCTTTGCAGAAGAGTGTGGGGGGTGCAGGAAGAAACTGTCTTGATTATTTAGTCATTTTTGTTTTGTTTTTCGTCTCATTGTCGGCCTTTTAACCTTTCGACCATTTAGTATAAACAATACAAAAAATTATATATATATATATGTATATATATATATGTATATATATATGTATATATGTATATATATATATATATATAATGTCTTGAACCCAATCATTAAGTCGACCAAATGTAGCCAAGGCCCACGTCCGTTGGGTCGACCGATAGCTCGAGTCCAGTTATGCTCAACCAAGACCAATGAAGCTTATCCGTGATTAGGAGTTAGGTAATGTAGCCCTAAGCACTATCAAACTCCTTAACCTAGCCTAATAAGGAAAGTACACCAAAGGTAATATAAATAACACATATTCCAAAGAATTAGGTACGTCATCATATACAATGCTTTGAGAACCGAGTATTGAGTCTTTGCTGACTTGAGCGTTGAAGTGTTTTCTGCAGGTATCCTCTAAGTCTGGATTACAAGAAGACCGAGAGCTGAGGTCAAGAAGGATAAACGAAGGAAGGAAGCTTATAGACAATACAACCGACCGATAGAAGAGTCATCTCAATAGTTCTCTAGACTCCAACCCTCAAATAAAAACAAAATATATATATATATATATATATATATATATATATATTTACTGTATAAAGAGTTGAAATCGTGGTGGATAAGAACTTGTCAATATCAAATATCAAAATCATCTTCTAATATCTTTGAAGAGTTCAACCATAAACAACTATGTTAGTCAATCTCTAAGAGTCAAGATTTTGACTTTTAGGAATAAGTTTCGCTACTGCAAGAAATTTCTATCATTTCAATAACCACCCACTAGTAACACTATTGAATGTTCAAACAATAAACAACCTAAGATATTGTTTTGGTCTTTCTTTTTGTATATTAATTATAACAAATATAAACACAGAGATGATAGCAAAACATAATGTTTCGATGAAACTTCATAATAGATATTAAAATACAAACACACCCTCCGTAATATAATTGATACCAATACTTATTACCTGAATATGTATAAATATTATAGTATCTAATTTGCGGATAGTTATTATATGTTGTTATTTGTGATATTTGTAGTTGGATATTTAAAATAAACTAAGTAATCAAAATAAAATTATCAATAAAAAAAATTACCCATTGAAGAATAATTTAAAATTTTGATTTTATGAATTTAATTTTTAATTAAATTTTATAAATAACTTATATTTTAAAGAATTATTTTTAAATAATCTTATTTAAAACTTTTAAAAATTAGAAAATAAACAAATTTCTGCACCTTTCCATAACATCCGTTTGTATGGATATTTTTCATGTATATATATAATCCCATAAAACAAAATTGGAAATTTCAATTTTATCAATCATGCTTAGTTTATATTTTTTTACATTAATTATTATAAAGTCATATTGAAAATTGATTTAAGGTAAATGATGTTTTCTTCCAGTGATAAGTTGTTCCCATTACACAGGTAAAATAATAGTCTGTTTTTGGTATTGTGATTATTGTGTATCTGATAAATTTGTACACGTAATTAAGTATGATTAAACACAAATTTTGCGTTAAATAAATGGTTTTCACATGTGAAAACATAGTGTGAAACCATTATGAGAGACCATTAAAAGTCATACCAGCTGAAACTGGTTTACACTGAAAACACTTTCAGTGTATATATTCTCTTTGTAAAAAACTCAAAACATTATAGATATTTTTAGTGAACAATATTTTTATTAGCAGTTAGAAGTATTAATAGAACGTGTTTTGATTTTTTTTTTTTTTTTTACATTTATGAGGAAACCTAAATATTTTTGTTTGACTCTTTTGGGATTTAGTAGCTAGTGAGGCGTGGTTGGGGAACAATAATGTGGGAAAGCAATGACTTGAATTTCCACCAAGTTTGAATAGTCTTAGGAAAGGGCCAAACATGCATAAAAAAAATTGAATTTAATTTAAAGCAACCAATGAGAACCACCTACTTAAGTCCACACTTGTAATCATGGTCAACTAAAATCGTCTCCATTTAAAAAAAAAAAAAGTATAAGAAAATTAAGAAATAAAAATTAATTTTTAGAAACCAAAATAATTAGTTGCAATAGTAACTAAATTAAAGACCATCTTAGAAACTAAAAAAAATTTGGTTTTTAAATTTGTTTATATTAATGTTAAAGTTAAATAGTTTCTAAATTGGTATCTAATTAGGAATCAAGGTTTTAACTACCAATTATTTAGTTTCTAAATTTGGTAACAAACACCATGGTTGCTAATTAGATACCAATTTAGAAACTATTTAACAATAATAAAAACTAATTTAAAAGCTATTTTTATTTTAGTTTTGAAAATATATCTAATTTAGTTACTATTGCAACTAATTATTTTTGTGTCTAAAAATTGGTTTCTATTTCATGATTTTCTTGTTGTGAATTTATTTATTTATTGTATATTTGATGATATTAAAATCGGTTGAACAGATTGATTGATTATTTCGGTATAAGAACTGAAATACTTTTGAAGTATTTTATTTTATTTGATTTTTTCTTTAATAAAAAAATTATAGACCTAAATCTACAAATAATATTCTCTTCATTTAGTTTTAAAGTTAAGCATTATAAAAAATCTAATTAAAGTGAGAATTTCTATTTAAGATTATCGGTTAAGATTCTAATAAATATTTATTACTATTAATAAAGTAATTAAATATTTCGTTTAAATGATTTAGTAATAAAATTAAGTATAAGATAAAAGTAGTATTTTTTCCTCTAAATATTTATTTTAGGGTTTGTAATACTCATAAATATACTAAAAAAGAACATATAAAATCTAAAACTATATGTTTAGTATAACAAATTTATATAAGAGAAGAATTTATCCAACCAAAAAATTAATATATACTTATATTTAATTAAAACATATATGAATGCATATTTTTTAAATTTAACAAAAATTTATAAGGAAATCCTATAATAAATTTAGATTTTCATGATAATCTATATCATCATTTACTTAAGTATGAAATACAGTACAATATATAACTAACTACACAAAAGAGTAAGTTAATAAAAAATATTATTTTTTTTATAAAAAACTTTCATATTAGGCATCACTATGTTACTTGACATCTCAATTAGACTGACATCTAAAATAACAACAATCATTTGTCATCACATGAAAAAAAAGTATTATTAAAAAAAAGAAAAAGAAAGAAAATACAAAAATATGGGGAGATTAGAACAAAACTCATATGTTAACAAAACGATACATAGGTAAACTATATCTATTAATAAAGAATTATAAGAATAGACTAGATGAAAGTCTATTATACCAATGAAAGAATTCTCTATGAATAAATCTTAAAATAAAAATTAAATTAATTTACAATTAAATAATAGTCATTTTTATTATGGTGTGCTCCAACATAAATATATAATAAATTTAAGCATAGATAATAAATAGATGTTAAAATATAGACATTTTTCATAAAATTTATATTATTATGTTCCACAAAAAATAATATTTGACTCAACTAACACTTAAGATAATAATCAAATAGTAAGAATAAATGATTAAGGTGAATAGTGTAATCAATATTTATACATTATATTGAGTCCAATTACTTTTTAAGTTGTCATTGTCTTGTATCTTATTACTTTGTATGACTTAAACTTTAGTAAACAAAGAAATATTTACTATAGTCTAGTTTCATTTTACTTAATATTTATAAATGCATATGAGGTTAATACACCATCTTCATGCATGTGATTCAGTAAATCATACCTATTGCTATTAATAAAATCTCTCATTTAAATTCACATATATGTCACCCATCATTATACATATGCATAACATTACTAAAACCAACAACTTAATAATTTCAATTTTATTTATATATGTTATCATCACATGTATGCTTATCTAGCACCAAAATCTCGCTCGAGCAATAAGTAACACATAAAAAAGTTAGTGTTTCATTAGCATTGTCGTTGAGCTAAAATTTCTTATTTTATGAATAGGCCTAGAATTAACTTGTCAAGATATTTGTTTGAAGGAAAATCGTGTCTAAAAGAGGAGTTAATCTCATCTTATTTTTTGTTTGTCTTGCTTAATATTTAATTGTGCAAAAATCATGATAAGTCTAAACATGCACATCACAAAACCTATTCAAAATTTGACAAATTATATATTATCAATAAAACTATTTTTAACATGGTTAACTCAATAATTAACGATATAAATCATTCGAAACTTCATATTAAACTATCTCTCTTTTTCAATGAATTTTGAATAACTATTTAGAGCAAATTTCAGGTGCTGCATTTCAACGACATAATTTTAATTACTTTTTGAACAAATCAATTTTATAACCATTTTCCTTAAGATTTTATCATTTTCAATATATCATTTTTTAAATATCTTTATATATAAATTTAATTTCAGTGTTTTTTAAACTATAATTAAGAATAACGTTACATCCTAACATAAATTACTCAACATAGATCTAAATACAACGCATATGTTCAAAATATTAATTTACAATAAATTTTAATTATATTCTAATTTTTAACATTGGAATATTTTTTATAAATTTGATTTATACAAAATAATTCTTTATTCATTATGACACACTAGTTCAAATATTAGTAATCGATGTGAGTGAATACAAAGTCCTCTTTTTAACATTTTAAGTTCAACTTCTGCACATGAGAAAAAAAAAAGTATTTGAAAGGAAATATCCTACTAAAACAATATATAAGTTTTTAAATGGAAATTAGTCATCTATCAAATTAATATATATATTTTACATCTATGATACAATGATAAAAACTTAAACTTCTTGGGTGTTTTTAGTAGTATGGAGTCATTTTTTTTCTACAAGAATGAGGTTTCTTTTACAATATTGGGGAACTCTAATTCTTACATAAATATTTGGATTCATATATACCCAATGTTGTATTTCACTGTATAATACATAAATCATCCATCTGCATAAATATCATCTATATTAAGAAGTTGTATGTTTTGTAAAAAGTTTGTACTGAAAGAGATTTTGTTTGATAAAGAAAAAGAATTTAAATAGGATTATACATGTGCAATCATCTTCACCAATAATGTTTTAAAAGGGATCCCATTTTGATAATAAAGAGGAAAAATTGACCCATGCTGCTAAAAAACTGAAGAAGTTGCTGCTGGGGTTTTGGAGAAGCCTAATATAGAAGATGATAGAATCCAAAGAAGCATGTCATATACCATACTCACACCTTTCTCTATGTCTGTGTCATTAGATATCTGCTATCGTTTTGGGTGTCCAAATATAGTTTCTGATTCCTACATGTATGTGTATTTTGGAAAATACTTGCTCATGATTTAAAGATTTTGATCCTTGCAAGAGATATCTGAATGATGAGTACTTTCATTGATGCAATATAAAATATGCAAGATTTTGGTATTTCTATTGTTGGTTGTTCCGATAAAATAGTGAAATATGTGGACTTTACAGCAATAGAAAGATGAATAGTTGGAAAGATGCAATGCTATAATTATCAGAGAAGGATATGATTATAATGGTTTTAATCAGCTTTTGACTTGTTCAACAAAAGCTCCAATCTTCCCTAGAGGGCCCTCTCATTGTGAGGTTCTCTTTGCACTCTTCCAAAAGAGACCCCCTCACCATGCATGCATGCAGGGGTCACAAGAAAAAACAAGGGAAAAACGAAAAACTAGCAGAAGCAATGACCCGGAAAAAAAAATCACAATCACATTCCTTAGTTCTGAATACGCCCTGAGGCACCAAATTTTCAGCAGAGTAATGGCCATAGCTCCGGCGATAATTCTCCACCCAACTCTCATCATCATTGTCACTTTGCCTGTGATATATTCCATGACAGAAGCCGAAGCTTTGGTGAGTCTCAAAAGAACTTTCTCCAACGCTGAACTTTTGGATGGTTGGGTGGCTGATTCTGCACCTTGTAGTGTAGAAGATCAATGGGAAGGTATTCTTTGCAACAATGGCCTTGTCACGGGGCTTCGCCTTGGAGGAATAGGGTTAATCGGGGAAATAACCGTTGATCCATTGCTTGAACTCAAGGGTCTTCGAACTATCAGCCTTAACAACAATTCTTTCTCAGGGTCCATGCCAGAGTTCAACCGAATAGGGTTCTTGAAAGCCTTGTATTTGCAAGGAAACAAGTTTTCTGGGGATATTCCTCCGGAATACTTCCAGAGAATGAAGTCTTTGAAGAAAGTGTGGCTTTCTGATAACCAATTCACGGGGAGCATTCCAAATTCATTGACCGAAGTTCCTAGTCTTGTGGAGTTGCACCTTGAAAATAACCAGTTTAGTGGAACCATTCCTGATTTTAATAACCCATCATTGGAGAAATTAGATGTTTCCAACAACAAATTGAAAGGTGAAATTCCAGCTAGTTTGTTGAGATTCAGTGAGAACTCGTTTTCAGGGAACTCTGGTCTTTGTGGTGAGAGGGTTGGAAAACCATGTGAGAAGCCAATGGAGACCCCAAGTCCTGCTCCTATGGTTGCATCAGATGCAGAAGATAATGCACAAGATAATGGTGGTGGTGATGCGCATGTTCCACATAAGAGTACCTCATGGGAGGTTACTGGCATTATAATAGGGAGTGTAGTGCTTGTCTCAATAATTGTATTTTGTATTGTGAGAACAAGGCGAAAGAAGGAGGAGGAGGAGAACTTTGATATTTTTGGAAATTATACTAATGGTGGTTCCGTGGAAGTTCAAGTGACTGCACCGGTGAAAAGGGATATGGAAGCAAGTACAAGTGCACCAGTTAAGAAATCATCATCCAGAAGGGGATCTACAAGTTCTCAGACCAAAAGCGTTGGAGAACTTGTGATGGTAAATGATGAGAAGGGTGTGTTTGGGTTGCCAGATTTGATGAGGGCAGCCGCGGAAGTGCTGGGAAATGGAAGCTTTGGATCTTCTTACAAAGCCGTCATGGCTAATGGAGTGGCAGTGGTGGTGAAAAGGACCAGAGAGATCAATGCTTTGGAAAAAGATGGTTTTGATGCAGAGATGAGGAAGCTCACAGCGCTTAAACACTGGAATATATTGACCCCTTTAGCTTATCATTTCAGAAAGGAGGAGAAACTAGTGATCTCTGAGTATGTTCCCAGAGGCAGTCTACTGTTTTCACTGCATGGTAAACCTTCTTCTCAACCATTTCAAATGGACAGAACTTAGTTATTACTTTCTTACAAAGTTTTGCACTAACTAAGATTAGTAAAATCAAATCACTTAAAAGAAACTTTATCTAACTTGTTTGTGTTATAAGCAACTTAATCAAACACCCACAAAAGAAACTCTCATCAAACAAGAACTAAGAGTCATGCTATTAAGAAAAAACAATTTATAAAGTTCCAACACGTCACGTAGAGTCATGGTATTAAGAAAAAACAATCTATAAAGTTCGAACACGTCTGTTAAATGGGCAGACACACGTATAGCACACGTGACAGACACCTATAATAAACTTATCGGTAAAGTGTTGAATTTACACGTTGTGTTATTTGCAGGTGACAGAGGAACATCGCATGCTGATCTAGATTGGCCTGCACGTATTAAGATTGTTCATGGAATTGCGGAAGGGATGAGTTATCTTCACAGAGAACTTGGTTCCTCGGATCTCCCACATGGCAATCTGAAGTCCAGCAACGTTCTTCTGGGACCAAACAACGAAGCATTGCTGGTAGATTATGGGTTCAGCAACATGGTTAACCCTTCAAATGCTGCACAGACACTATTTGCTTTCAGGGCACCAGAGGCAGTACAACATAACCAAATTTCACATAGCTGTGATGTTTACTGTCTTGGGGTTGTGATTCTGGAGATACTCACTGGGAAATTCCCTTCTCAATATCTTATCACTGGGAAGGGTGGAACCGATGTGGTGCAATGGGTTGAAACAGCAATCTCTGAGGGGAGGGAGTCAGAAGTGGTTGATCCAGAAATTGCAAGCTCTAGGAAATGGGTAGGTGAGATGAAGAAACTCCTGCATGTTGGTTCTGCTTGCACCGAAAGTAACCCTGTGCAACGGTTAGGGTTGGAGGAAGCCTTTAGAAGGATAGAGGAGATAAGATCGGAGGGTGGCCATGGCCAAGAATCAAGAACAATAGAGGTGTTGCCATGTCATAGACGTGGGTCTGCAGGTTCACAACAATTTGAGAACCAAGGGCCTTTTGACCCCTCACGGAGGAGACATGGAACAAACAGCTTCGGAAGTGAGGATAATATTGAACTTGGCAACTCCTAGGTAACAGATTTAGAATGTCTTCATGGGAAAAAAGAATGTGTGATGTGTGCAACTGTGTTATTTGCTACATACCTTAGAAATTTTTAACTTATAGATCAGGGACATGTATAAATTTTTATGATACTTAAGTTTAATCATATTTCAGTTATAGGACTAAGTTGTTTTTTTTTTTCTATTCTTCTTTAGGTTAATATAATCTTCACCTCGTTTATCAGTTATAAGTTAAGATTAAAGATAATTTATAAACTCATTAATTTGAAGAATCCATAAGATAATTTTTATTAATAAAATCGTGACGTAACTTATTTCAGTATACCAATACTATTAGATACAAACAAGTATCTTTGATTACAATATTTTAAATTTAAATTACAATACATTACTTGAAAGGACCATACCCAATGTTACTTGAAAAGGATTGAAGAGAAATTTGGTTTGAAAGAAATTCCACAGTTTTTGCCAGTGTCTAAGTCTAGAAGGAAAATTGAAGATGAGCATAAGATAATTTTACTTTTTTCACTTCCATATTTTTTCCAAATTGTTGAAATTTTAAAATCTTTACACTTAAAAAAAATACAATTTATAAAACAAATGATCCAAAATACTTAAAAAAGTTATTTTAAATTACAGTAGTACATTTTCGGATTCTCATCTCAAAATATGTTTTTTTTTAATAAATCTGAAATGCGTACTTTAATTTTTTATACCTTCCAGCTATTTTTGTTAGAAAGTATAAGAATTTTGAAAAGTTATTTGTCATTTTACTAATGGAGACATGCAAAAAGCAATTTGCCAGTGACTTCTTCTTCCTGCACCCCTACGTTTTTCTTCCTGCACACCACAATTTTCTAAATTCTGAAACTAGCCTTGAACTTTTATTTGGAAAAGGGAATCGTAGTTACCGGAAATAGAGATATAGGAGTGTGCTACGGATTCATCATTCTGAAACCGAATTATTTTTTTTCCAGATGAGGAGTATTTGGAAGTAATTTTTGCATAAATTATTGATTTCCGGATTGCTAAATCTGGAAGCCTAGTTCTGTTACGAATTGGTGGATCTATAATGTTTTTTTTTTAATTGTGGATTTCTGAATCGGAATGCATATTTCTGTTACGGATTGGTGGATCCAGAATGCTTTTTTTGAATGATAGATTTTTTAATGTGAAATACATATTTTGAATTACGGATTGGTGGATCTGAAATTTTACTGGAAGTGTCAATCTGAAATTTTCCGGATTCCATAATCCATAATGCAAAAAAATAAATACAGTTCAAATGCATTTTAGGGTTTTTTTAAATTAATAGGGACAGTTTGATCATTGTATAACATTGTGAGGGTGCAGGAAGAAAAATGTAGGAGTGCAGGAAGAAATTGCCTTTGCCAGTAGTAGTGGAGTGCAATAAACGAACTAAACCAAGTTTGACAGCTTCTTCCTGCACCTCCATGACTTCTTCTCCCACCCCATACTAAAAGTACATTTACTAATATACCCCTCAGTAAAAATATTAAAAAATTAAAAATAATAGTTTAATATACCTTTAACCTACCTAATCTTCACTTTCACTTTCACTTTCACTGGTGCGTTTTCTCTCTGCAGCGGCGCCGCTCCACACCTCCATTCTCAGATTTTTTCTCTGCATCTCTCCACACCTCCATTGGAAGATTTTTTCTCTTCATCTCTCTTCATCTCTCTAAACTCCACATTCTCTAGCACTCACACATCCAAAGTGTCCTCTTCACATGTTAGTAAGTTGAATTTTCCAGATTTTTCATTGCTTTTGAACCTGTTGCTGCTGTGTAATCCGTTTGTAGTGTAATCTGATACGCTGTGCATTTTTCATAATAGGCACCGGATTATGTAATCCGGTATAGTTGTTTATGTAAAGTAATACCGGATTACATAATCCGGTATAGGTTATTTTAGTAATCCGGTACTTGTGCATTTTTCATAATAGGCACCGGATTATGTAATAATCCGGTATAGTTGTGAATGGAAAGTAATACCGGATTACTTAATCCGGTTTAGTTTATTTTAGTAATTCCAAATTAGGCAATCCGGTTTAGGTGTTTTAGTAATTCCAGATTACCTAATCCGGTTTAGGTTTAATTGTGTGTGTTTCGGATTATGTAATCCGGTTTAGGTTTACATTGTGTGTGTTTCGGATTATGTAATCC
>Ga0123342_1000084_pt1 | contig 104885 bp, 52 predicted proteins | sample Turbeawhitnodule_FD_89960 | JGI IMG/M metagenome (GOLD analysis project Ga0123342, IMG submission 89960) | Root nodule microbial communities of legume samples collected from Mexico - Turtle bean Mexico white nodule | ecosystem: Host-associated > Plants > Roots > Nodule | place: Mexico: Nepantla...
AAATATATATATATATATATTTAATATTCAAATAAATTAAATAATTACTTTAAATTGATAAATTAGTTAGTCAATTCTTATACAAATATTAAAGGAAGTATATTTAATTTATACGATATTTGATAATTTCGTTAAAATTAATTATATAGTACATTAAATAAATATAATGATTCCTAATATTAGTTTTATATTATATATATTAGAGAATGGTATTAGTATTCATATCTATTAATGAAGGTGTTGCATAGTTGCAGATCTTATTAAATTAATATTGTGAAGATTATTTTAGTAATATTTTTTTACTACAAGGAATTTTAGCAAAATCTAAAAATAAACTAAAATATAATGAAAAAAAAGTTTTATTAACACCGTCAACACAGTGAATAACATATTTTGATATTGTTTATAATAATATAATAATAATTTTAAATTAAAAATAAAATAAAATGAATAAAATATTAATGTATTAAGATGTGAAGGATATATTTTTAATGTTGAAAGTGTTAATATATCAGCACCCAAATATCATATATTCAATATATGCCGGGAAAAATAAATATATATTATAAAATATTATAAAATAAAATTATTATTTTTGGAATATTATTAGTTCATATAAATAATTTATTGGAAAGCATTTCAAATGTAATTTTTAAAGTATATTATCATAAAAACTATCAATTTGTCATACATACTTACTACATCAAATGAAATGTGAAGTAACGTGAAGGCCACTAACGTTCCAACATGTCATCCATCATCACCATATACATTGCATAAGCAAAATAAAATACCATAATCATTCTTCATTCATATTCATCATCCTTCTATCTATTTCTTTATTTATCTCACATTACAAATCAAACAGAAAGTTATCAGAGATTGAATTGAATCGAAGATGTCTTGGCAAACCTACGTGGATGACCACCTAATGTGCGATTTCGACGGCCACACTCTGGCGGCCGCCGCCATCATCGGCCACGACGGCACTGTGTGGGCGCAGAGCTCCACATTTCCTGAGGTTAGTTCATTAGCTGATTAGGTTTCTGTTGTGTTCTGGTTAATTTTGAAATGAAGAATAGAATGTAATTGAGATGCAGTTTAAGGGAGGAGAAATTGAAGGCATTATATGAACCTGGAAGGCTTGCCCCAACGGGCCTGCTCCTCGGTGATACCAAGTACATGGTCATCCAAGGTGAACCTGGAGCTGTTATTCGCGGCAAGAAGATTATTCTTTTCTATCCTTCTAAACCATACTCTACCTATGTAACACAAATAAGACACTGATATAATGCGTACATTTGGTTGAAAGTGATTTCTTTCTTTATTTTTATAATTATAATAAAAATTTATATTATAAATTTAAGTTTTAGAAAATTAATATATTTGTTATTTTTAAAATTGTGTTGGAATTTCATTAAAATTGGAAAAATTTAAAAAATATTTTTTAAATTGAACATTTTAGCGTGTTTGTTGATGTCTGATACGAACATCATTTAAGAAGTGTGTCCGAGATTCATAGCATAGCAGACTATACTTCACCCTCCGATAATTTATGCACTCACAGACAATGAATAAATCATAGTTTACGCATTCTTATAGTTTAGTTAAAATTTTCACCCCATAAACGTTTGAAAGACTGTGATTCAAACTTTCTATATTGAGGTGTTGTTATGCAGGGTGGTGGTGGGATCACTGTTAAGAAAAGTAAGAAAGGTTTGGTGATTGGCATCTATGGGGAACCTCTGCCTCCAGGACAGTGTAACATGATTGTTGAGACTCTGGGAGATTATTTGATTGAGCAGGGCCTATAGATCTCTTCTCAAACTCTACTCTGCTAAAAAATAATCCTCTGAATTCAGGAACCAAAAATCTTATATTTCAGGTTCAGTGTTTGGTTTTTCTTGTACAATGCAATGGTCTTTGATTCACTTCATTTTTCTCAAACCAATCTTGTACATTCAGTGAAAGATATGCTGAGAATATTGTATCTTCAGTAAGAAAATAATAACTTTTTTTTTTTAACTCATTTCATTAAAAGAAAATTATTCAAATGTATTTTTTGATTTGTTTGATTGAGTTTCATGATAAAATTTATAAACAAAATTTAATAGTATATACCACCTTATCAAAACAAATGTTTTATTGAATTACTTACTCCGACTCTCCTTTAATTCCAATAGTATAAGAACATGTTTGTTTGATAAAACTTTTTCTTATGGATTTCAGCTGTTTTGATTAAAAAAAGTTATTTATAGGGAAAGAAAAACAAAGTTTTTTCAATCGTAAAGTTAGTAAACAAATTTTTTTTCTAAGAAAATAGACTGTTTTCGTGAATCCAAATTGTTTGTCAACAGTTTTTCGTACATACTTTTTTTCTTATATGAAATATAATTTTTATTTATTTATATTCAAGTAAAATTTGATTGTGATTATAATAAGTATTATTATATTATAATTATTATATACCTATTTGAAGCGGTTAAATTGACAGCATTAACCCAAAACCTTAGCGGCTATATGGGCCGGAAAATGAAGTTTGGGCCTGAGTCTAAGCCCAAGGTCCAGTAAGTGTTGATGCTGTGAACGACTTTAGGTTAGGTTAGGTTAGGGTTTGATTGTTTCCCTATAAATATGCACGTCTTGCAAATTCTCTTCATTGGTTTAGTTTTTGTTTTTGTTTAACCTTTAGAAGAACACAGATTTTGGATTTAGGGTTTGTAATGAGCAGGGATAGTGTGTATCGGTGTTGTGCTGTGTTCAATGCACTCTTCCGAAAGAGTTCTCTGCAACATCCTTTTGAGAAAGTGGGCAGTTGTGTTTCATCCTTTTATTGAAAATCACAACAATCATTTTCCCTACATCTTCCTATCAATTCCCCCTTCTCTACTTTTTTTTTCTTCATAAATTTTACCCAAAATCTATTCTTATTATGTTCTTTTGTAAATCTTTGTTTTATTTTTAAATTGAAACACCATTCTACAATGAACCAAATCAAAATCTAAAGCCGTTTTCACATTTTGTTCTTATTGTTTCAAGTTTTCTCTGGTTTTCAGATTTTGTTCACTGTTACTAGTTCTCTCTATTTTGGCTGAAGTTATGACCTAATACAGCAATCAGAACATCCACCGAGATTTGCCCTTGGAAATATAGCAGACAATTCAATACAGAAAAATAAGAAAATTAATAGTAAAATTTGCTTTTGAAAATGAGTATGAATAAAATATTTAATAAATTCATAATATAAAAATTAAATTTCACTTATATGTTATAATTTATAGTGTTTTCAAATTAAGAAAAATCTAATTGACAATGTTCCAATATTCAGAATTGACACCATAATAATTTTTTAAATTAATATTCGTAGTGTTTTCAAATTAAGAAAAATCTAATTGACAATGTCCCTATATTCAGAATTGACACCATAATAATTTTTTAAATTAAACAAGGATTATTATCAATGTGATAATATTTTTCTTTTTCAATGATTTTAAAAAAATTACATTAAGTTCATAAAATAAAATTTAAATTTCATTTATATGTTATAATTTATAGTGTTTTCAAATTAAGAAAAATCAAAATGCAATGTCCCAATATTAAGTAGAATTGGCACCGTAATAATTTTTCAAATTAATTAAGGCTTATTATCAATGTTATATTTACTTTTTTAATGATTTTAAAAATATTACAATAAATTCATTATAATTGGTTTTGGCTAATTTAATCGGTTTTAACCTTAAGGAAACCTTTATTATGAAATAAAACAAAATAAAAAATTATTGGCCCATGCAGGTCTCGAACCTGCGACCTTCGCGTTATTAGCACGACGCTCTAACCAACTGAGCTAATGGGCCAATTGGTAATAAAGAACTAAAGAAACTATTTGTTAATGTATAGAATATTCAATTCAAAATTGAAAATAAGAATTTGTTTTTTGGTTTCTTTGTTTATTATTTTTAAATGACGTAAAGAATACAGTGAAACTTGTGATGAAAATGAGGTTTTTTTAAGTAGTAGCTAACACATTTAAAAAAGAAATTAGTTACATTGAAAACCATTCTAATATTTTAACTGATTAAAATATATAAATAAAAAAATAACATAAAAATTTCAAAACAGGCTATAATGGATGATTTTAAAAACTTAAAGACTAAAACCACTTAAAAAATAAATTAAAATAGGATAAAACGATAACTAAATCATAATTTTTAAATTTTTTACTCAACTTATCTTGAATAAGTTTAAACAATCATTTTTGAATTATATATTTATAATAAGATTGTTTAATTGGTCATTTCTTATTATTTTACATTTATATTATTTATTTGAAACGTGTACGATAACATTGTTTCAATTTCGTATTTCTTAAACTCTACATTTTAAAATACACAATTTTAAAATTAATTGTATTGTCAAATATTTGTCAAATCAAATTCGAATCCGAAGAGTCATCTCAAGTATATACACATATATATTTAAATTATGTCATGATCACTAAATTCCAAAAGTACAATAAATTTGTGTCATAATGAATAAATTTGCGTCATGATCACAAAATGTAATGTTTACACTTTCATCTTTGCAGTATCACTGATCACGGTCTCTCTTTTTTTCTTATGTGATTGTCTTTTTTGAAAAGCTAAAATATAATAGAAACATTTAAAAAATTAAAAATTTGTATCACTCTGATGATTTTAACTTTATTTAAATTTTTATATATATTGAAAATTGTTATGTTCATAATCTATATAACATAATTTATTAAAGTTTTAAAATAATCTTAGTGAGTATTTTAAGAAAAAAAATGGTAAACATATTCATGAGTGGAATGGCTTAAACAGAAAGAAAAAAAGTGCATGAATGTATAATTTTGTTAGAATTTGAAAGTCAAGAAAATGAACAATAGTAAAAGGATTAGAGTTCAGACTGAGACAAGCTGTGATAAAACTAAACCAGGTTCTTTAATCTTTAACATGAACAATGGTTTGTTACAAGAAAAAGAAGAAAAAGTGTCCTAAAGAAAACACTCTGTTACTAGCTAGCATCAGCAAAACAAATTTAAAAGTAATCACTTCAATTCATTGTCTTCTTCATTATTCATCTTGATTCTCTGCAGGACTACATAACCTTGTCAAAAAAGTAGTAATCTTGTGTTTTTGGGTTGGATGACCACTGTTTTCCAACACCACTAACACTGTTTCTGGCTGCCATAATTTCATTGATTGAAAGCCTTTTTCTCAGTTCAGGTCTTTGTTTTGGAGCACTGTGAGACCTTAGTTTGGCCTTAGAAGAGTGAGTATTGGCCATGTAGTTGGGAAAATTGGAGCAAGGCCTAAAGGTATCCCCACAAACACTCTTCAGAGGAGTAGCTGGTATCATACATTTTGGTAAACGAGGTGTGTTGTGTGCTGTGGTGAACTTGTTGTCTTCATCAAGATTGAAAAACCATTCAAACTCTTGAGGGTGCTGTTTTTGATGAAGTGAGATTCGACCTTGAACTGGACATGGAAGAGAAGATGACATTGCTTGATACTCTCCACATTCAGACATTGCAGTGTTGATGCTCCTGCATCTTGAATGGGCCATGCGAGTGTCAACCTCAACAACTTTTGAGCTCTCATCAAATCCATTCCAGGGCTCCTTAGAGTATATGGTTGCCCTTCTATTGCCACATTGATAATTTCTTGTTTCATCAAACAGTTGCTGCTACAAGAGAAAAAATTAGAACAAAAAATATGACTAATGTTGAAGGAAAAAAGATTGAACAGTGACCAATTTTTTACCACATATTTTCTGGAAGGAGATTCTGGATGAAATCTATTCTCCTTGTCCATGGAACGACGAGCTCGAACTGATCGAGCAACAGCTTGAGATCTTATCATTGCTTGAACACTCTGAAGAGTTGCAGCAACCCTTTTTCTAACTAGATACCCTCTAACAAGAGCCTGTATCTTAACCAATCCTTTGAGTGCTCTGAGAGCTTTTCGCGCCTGAATGCAACACATTGTTAAAAGTTGAATCAAGGATTTAAATAGTTAAACTTATTTGGAGAGAATCCACCCCATGAATGAAAAAAAAATCACTGTTTCATCAATAAGCTAAAAGAGAGTATGTTCGAATAAGAATGCAATTCAGCAAACATGTGTAAACCAAGCAAAAAATGCAGAACTAAAAGCAATTATATTTGAAGTTCATTGGAAGACAAAGTAGTGTCACCTACCAAATAACCTCTGAAAAAGGATTGAATTGACACAGCAGCCCAGCACTCCTTGCTTCCAATTAGCAAGGTGTCTCTGCCACACCTTCTTGATCTCTCAACTTGTTTCTTCTTCACACCCTCTTTTTTGGCAACATAGAATCTGTGTCTAGTATGATCAAGGGTGGATGGTGTAATGTGACTCTCTCCATCCTTCTGTGATTGTGTCTTTTCTCTCTTGTCAGGAGCCAGTGAGCTCGAATAGCCACAGTAGTCTCGCTCTTTCTTTATTCCCAGCAGCCCCTTCAACCATCTAGTAGCTTTGCCCATGATTTCCCTCTCTCACTTGCAATCTGGAGGGTGAAGTCAAATTTAAACTCAGATATGAACCAAGTGAAGTGAATTTCCCTCTGGGTGTATAGAGAAGGAGGGTGTATAGTGGGTGAACAAGTGTAGTAAGGAAATGAATACAAGTGGTGCTCAATGCAATGTGACACCAGCAACTGGTGCAATTTGAAGTCAAAAAATAAAATAGTGATATAGCAAAAGGGTAGAATTCAGTGCAAGGAAAGGTCTAAAAAAATCTATCAGAATGTATGACACAGGTTGCAAACAGGGAAGTGATGAGAAGAGAACAAGTTTTGGAAGGAAGGAATAGATTAATAATACTATATCATATTAACAAACATCAAAGCTTTTTAAATGAAAGGATAAGTATGTATATGGTTTTGAAGACAAACCTCTGACACAAATGAAGATGAGAGACAAGAATTAGAGACAAAGAAAGAAAGGTTAAATTCCACACAAGAAAGTAATAATAATCACTGGAAAAAGCTTAACAATGTGTTGAATTCAAAAGAGAGAAAGAGCGTCTAATTTTCAGTCACTCACTCCAATAATGGTCTCTGTTAACCTACAAAAGACACTGTCAATTAATTCTGAGTTTTCCACTGGCTTGTATTTTTCTACTACTGAAAAGGCCTTCTAGCTCTTTTCTTCTCTCTCTCAATTACTGCAGCAACAACGTGTACTACTAAAGATAAAAGATACCACTGACAAACTCATGATGGTTTCTGGTTCAAACCCTTCAACGCTGGGTTACCCTCTTTTGCTGTACTAAACATCAGCATAGCCATTAAAAGGGCACTTATATCATCTTTTTGGTCCCAGGTAATGGGTCAAAATGAGTTTCTGATCTCAGTTTCTTTCTTGGAATGGAAAAAAGATCTTTCAGTTCCATGCAGTATCTTTCAACAGTGATTACAGAAAACTTTCTTGCATCCTTACCTTCCCTGCTGAAGTTTCTTCTGCTACAAAATCTGAAACTACACTTGAGTGAAAAGGGTATTTCTAAAAAGAGTGATGAATGGAAGTGTCAATGGAATTTTCATATCCAATGCAATCAATTCTAGATTCTTTCTCCCCTTCACATTTCCAAAGCTTTTGATATTTGACTCTCTTGGGGTAAACAAAATTAATAGCACCTTATTAATCATGTTTGATTTTGGTTGTTGGATTTGTTTACATTTTTTGTTTTTTTTCTTCAAATATTGAATCAATATCTTGGGGGTTTTGATATTTGTCCGATTTTATGGGGGAGGTTTTGATATTACTTGATTTTTTTTTACTCAACATTTGTTGGTTTATTTATTTATATATATATTATTTTAAATATAGATTTTAAAAAATAGAAAATATAAAGTATGAATTGTATAATGATCTTGTTTAGGAATGAAAACAAAAATCACACTCCTCTGCATATTTGAGCATAGAATTATAAAAAAAAAAATATAAATAATGAAATTTCAATAGAATTTTTTTTTTTTCAATGAATACTGTTATTTTCTAAAGAGCGCATATCAATTTTAAATTTTAAATTTTAAATGTGTAATAATTTGTTGTTGATCGGTTTATTAGTATGAAAAAGTAAGTAATTTTTTTTTTATATCTTCATCTCTTAAAAATTATTATTTTTATTTTTATTTTATTATTTAGTTTACAGTTACTAAATGTCAAACAATATATTATATTTTTATTATTTGTATATACTAGATATTTAAGTAAAATTTCATAAATAATTTATTTTTATAAAATTAGTAAAAAAAATTGGTTTTATTAATATGAATAGTTAAATTGCATGATTTTTACTTAGAGAATTTGGATATATAGTACTTAATATATCTCAATAATATGAATAAACGATAAATTGTAGGTAAATTAATATTTAAAATTAAATAAAATAGTATTATTCACATATTTATATTAAGAGGGTAGATTTATAATTTATTTTAATAAATACGAATATATTATATCCACATATAAAAATATTCATTTTTATAAATAAATTTTAAAAATGATATTATAGTTTAAATTGATTTTGAAAACTGTTTTTCGAAAACAAAATTATATAAATTATTTAGCTCTTCTTCCACCAACTGAAAATCTTTGGCTCGCCAAACAACTTTATGTTTTTTTTTTCACTCTCATTATGTATTTTTGTTATTTTTTATTTATTTCACGTTGTAACTCAAAAATTATTTTAATTATGAAAATCAAATAAATCATAATTCTTAGCATTCTATTTTTTTTAATCTTGAAAAAAATATGAAAATAAGAAAATAATAAATAAATTTTGTAAATTTTTTAAATTAAAAGAATTATGAATGATATATTTTTTATAATTTGATTATTTCTATAATTCAATTAATGAAGGTATTATAATTTTATTTTATTTCAATAATATGCAGAAAAACATTCTAAATATCTATTTTTATTTTTATTTGGTATTCCATTTAAAAAGTAATTTAATATTTTTTTCTTAAATATATATATATATATATATATATATATATATATATATATATATACGCACAGGTGCAACAACACCAACACTTGTGTTTACGCTAATTATTAATAACTTTAATTATAAATTAACATTAATATGTCATTAATCTTAAAATCTTCTATTCTTTATTCTCTATTTTATAAATTAAAAATGATTAATGATCTTTTCAAAATAAAATCACAATAATAAGTATAAGTTTTTCTTATTGTACTAAAGTTGAGATATGTCAACGCACTGTTTATCCTATAAAAGATATTACAGATATTATAAACATAACTTACAAAATGATGTTAAAAATATAATTTTTATTAATATTTTCATAGTGTTATATGTAGGTATATAATAATCTTGTTATTTTTATAATAATTAAAAGTAATTAATGTTTAAATTCGTATACACCTATGCATATTTATTAAATATGCATAATATATTCACCATTAATTATTAATAAAATTTTAAATCATTTTTTGGATCCTCACACCCCAAAAAATAAAATTAAAAAACTAATGATTAAAAAAAGAAGAAAGAAAAACTCTTAAACTAATGTTTGACAGGTAAAAGTAAGTAACTATGAATCAATCTTTTAAAAAAATCATCATAATCTAAAATAAGTTAAAGATTTAGAGCATGTTATTCAAATGAAATTATATTATTTTATATCTTAGCACCAATTAAGATAAGCTTTCAAATGTTAGTATTTGACACTCCAAAATGTCCCCACATGTGTCATTTGTTAGGTTAGTTGAGTTTTGTCAGAAGTGAAAGTACCTCTGCTTGTGTTCAGTTAAGAACAAAAGTTATCTATGTTTTATGTACCCAAAAAAAGAAAGTCAAAATATTTCTCTACTATTTTTTTAAAACACCATTTATAAAAGTTTGTTAATTAGATAAATATGTTTATAGATTTAAAAAGATTAATTGAAAAAATAGAGTAAATAACTTTTTTTGAAAGAATTTAATTTTAGAAGATGGTTTGTAACATATCAAATTTACTCTTATAATTAATTCAATCTTTTCTTTTTCATTAACCAACTGTCCTATAATTTGAAATATTACACACAGATGTTTTGATGTACCATTGAGTTTATTGTCATTGATTGGGTATGTTGATTGGGTATGAGTTGTTCAATTTTTTATAAATTATTTGTACCTACCTCAAGTCATAGATAATATTATTAAGGTTACTTACAATTACTATACTAAAAAAATATTCAATAAAAATTAATTTTAAAAATTAAAAATAATTAGTTATTATAATGACTAAATTAGAGATTATTTTAAAGATTAAAAAAATTATTAATTTTTAAATTAGTTTTTATTATTGATAAATAGTTTTTAAATTGGTATCTAATTAGTTACCAAAATTTTTGCTACCAAATTTAAAATCTAAATAATTGGTAGGTAACACTTTGGTAACTAATTAAATAAAAATTTAGAAACTATTTATTAATAATAAAAACTAATTTAGAAACCAATAATTTTTTTAATCTCTAAAATATCTTTAATTTAATCATTATATTAACTAATTATTTTTTGTTTTTAAAATTAATTTTTATTTAATAATTTTCTTGTAGCGTTATATTTAAAGTATTATTTATTTTGGAAGTAAATACTCCATACTCCATTATGATTTGATCTTTAAAAGATATCTTGTGTAGGTAGAGAATGATTAACTGTTAATAATGATTAACTTTATGTTAATTTTGGATAAAAATTATTTCATAGTCTTTTTTTAGTTGAGATTATAAGTATTTTAAAAAAAAATAAGATAATTTTGTTTGAACGTAATAGAGTTTCATGCTGCTAAGCTTTTCCTGAAGTGAACAAATTTATTTTATAATTTCTATTTTTAGATTCTTATTTAGTTTTTCTTTAGTATCTCTTTTGAGGAGTGAGAGTTAGATGTTGTAGGAAGAAGTTGTTGCGTGTGAAATTGGGATAGTTTATTGTTTGGCAAGAATTTACAGAGATATCAATTCCAACTAATTTTATAGTTGGAACATAAAAAAATATTAATCTCTTTCTGAATGCCAACTATAATTTCCTCATTTTATTTCCAACTCTCTCTTTTTCATTCCAACTGTAACTTCACTTGTACAATTTTTTATGGTGAATTTTTCTACTGATTTGTAATATTTTAAAATTTAGTTAGGCCTAGGCAAGCCAATTAAATGCAAAGTTATTTTAATTTATGAAATCCATCCTATATATATTTTTATTTTAAAAACATCAAATAAAATTATATCATTTCACTACAAGAAAATTATTAAATAAAAATTAATTTTAGAGACCAAAATAATTAATTACTATATTGACTAGATTATAGATATTTTATAAACTAAAAAATTATCAGTGTCTAAAATAATTTCTATTATTAATAAAAAATTATAAAATAATTTCTAAATTAGTATTTAATCGCTATCAAAGTTTAGTTACTAACTATACTTATATTCTAAATTAGTCTCTATTAGTCAGAATAATTTAAAATATAAAATATTAGTAGATAAAATTTTGATAGCTAATTTATATACCAATTTAAAAATCGTTTTATAATATTTTATTAATAATAGAAACTACATTAAATATTAATAATTTTTTAGTTTCTAAATTATTATCTAATTTAATTAATAAATTAACTAATTATTTTTAAAAAAAATTAATTACTATTTAATGATATGATTTTCTTATATTGTTTTGTCAAAAAAAAAAAAACTAATTATGAGCTAAATAGATTTTGAGTTAAATTGGAGACTTTGTTATGTTTAAAAAAAATTGAGTATTAATTATTTTGAATGTTGAGTAGATCTCATTATGTTTTGTGATTTGAGTAGATATGATTTTGAAGGAAAATGGTTTCTGAAGCGAGTGTTGTACTTTTCTGCATCATCTATAGATTACATAATGGGTCAGCGATGCAGTTGGTACATTAGCAGAAGATAGGTCCACAAACAACAGCGTCCTCATTTTAGGTACTACAACAAATGAACCAACATACATGTACAACCTACGTACATCTTCAACCTCATTTTCCTTCTTTCTTGGGAAATGCTAACTGTTTCTTCTCTTGCTTTCTTAAATTCTGTCAATGGATCTTCTACAAAACGCAACCATTTTGTAATATAAAAAATCTAATCAAATACTACTCACTGCAGCTCATCAATATAGAGTGGTGAAACTTTCTCTTACCTTCCATTAACTGAGTATATTCTTTCTTGCTTGCTTTAGATGCAGAGACTTTGAATTTAAACCCTGGCAAACAGGTGAGTGAGTTTATATTGCTTCATAGTTCCATTGGTTAATTAGATAACTTCTTTACCTGAAATCTTATGTTCAATCATACACGTATTGATCTTCAAGAGTAGTATGCAAAAATGGCTAATTGTTTATTCCACCAGACTATTGAAAGTTGCATTCACATTAAGGTAGACTACTATACTATTTGGATTTTTATTGGTTGGTCACTCTGTAGTATAGAATTGATCACAACTTAAAAAGTGCCTCAATTTAAGGTATAATACATTATTGTAGCTTTATCACCAATTAGATATGATCTCTAAGGCTTTTTAATAACTCCAGCACAGTGAAGCTTTTGAGTACTATTTCTGTTTCTGAATGAACTTCCACTTAGAGCTCTGCCTGCAATTTTTCAGTGTTGTTTTGAATTTGTGATTCATCATGAGTCTAAATGCCATGTAAACCTGCTATACTTTTTTGGGAATTTCAACAATGGTATCTGATACCCTGCTGGTTGTTAAGGTCTGCAATATTATTGTTGCTATGTGACGTTATGCTCCTCATTCTGCTGCTGCCATCTTGGTATATATCCTGAAAAAAATTTGGAAAAAGACAACGGTGATAGTCAAAAGCACATGATAGCCATGGAAGGTGGATTTTGAGCATTAAGCCAAGTATGGGAAGTTCTGATAGAAGATCAGTGCGTGGAGGAGGTGTTTCTGAAATCATTGTCTGAATCATTCTTAAAAAAGGTTAATGCTATTGAATACTCTCATTCCTTGTAACTTGATGGTTAATAACGTTTTATGTAAAGCAATCTAACTAGTTCTTGGCATATTTCCTTGTCCAATTCACAAAAAAGGTTTAAATCAAACAGGGGTGAATCTTCTCTTATGTATAATCAAAGAGACTGTTATGGTAAATTATTGGATGTAAGCATGTGTTTGTGAGGAATAAGAGTCATTTTTCTGTTAGCTTGATTCGAATCACGAGAAAGTGAAGGAAGAAGTGGCTTCTCGTGTAATAGAAAAAGGGCGTGGCAAGTTGCCTACAGTGCACTTCATTCCAATGAGACTACACAAAAGTGGATTAGTTGCTCTCCACTATGGTTTTTCAAAACACAAGAGTAAGAAAACACTATTACAGGTCAATTTAAGGCAGAAAAAGTTTCAGATCAGAATACTGTACTTGAAATTGTAGGACGGGTAGATTGAAACAGAAACTCATCAGATGTAAAATATTTACCTTGTCTTGCACTTTTACTTAGTAGACCAATTCTTTCAAGTTCACTATGCTCTTTAAATTTCTTATGAGTTGGACTTTATGTCATGTAACATCTCATTAGGTCTTAGAAAACTTGCTATATATCCGCAAGCTTCCCCTTGGATTTTTGTGTCTGTTTGCTTCTGCTTGCTGGTTCTGCTGTGGCTCTGCTCCACAACCGAAAAAAAGTGGTATGGTGAGACCTCCAAGAAACCATGTAACACTACCTAATTTCTATGGTGTCTGTGTTGTTTAGAATAAATAACACAGTGTTACCATTTTCTCTGAAAATGCATTTACTTATATTTTTCAGTGGGTTTTACTTTTATGGTTTCATGTTTTCTATTTATTCATAATTGTCCTAATCCTATGAGATGTAATCAACTTTAAGTAAATACCCTTTTAATCCAGTTATTGTTAGTCACTTATTATACGTCTTGTTACAATTTCATAGAGAAAAATAACAAAATATAGATTTCACTATTTTTTTATGAGTATAGAATAAATAAATAAAATGAGAAACTTTAAAGATGTCTCGACTCTTATATAATACTTCAGGATGTTTCAACAGTTAACAAAAATTACCAAAGTCAACTGCTCAAATCCTAATAAACATATATTTTTCAGACTTTACAAACCTTTAAATCAAACTTCATTTAAAAAGAATGACAAATCAATTAAAAAAATGACAAATCACACAAAAAAAACTTCTACTATCCTATCCGAGTTCTTACCATCAGACTTTAGTCTAAATATAAATTCCACGGACTTTTATATAAATTTGATGATAGAAAAATGTTGTTTTTGAAACTACTAACAAAAGTATATCAACAATTATTAGTTAATTGAACCTCTTTCATGCAAATGTTTAAAATATAAAGCAGTGTTAATATATGATTGTGAATGTTACTAGAGATGAGCAACAGCATGAGATTTGATAGGACAAAAGGAATCTGATAAACCAAGTTAACCTGAGTGCTTACCAGATCCCATCGCGGGCTTGTGGTGCCATTAGGAATTAACCACTTTTGATGTTTCCTCCAAAGACATGCAATTGCAGGGATTGTGAGGTTGTTTTTGCTTGAAGTGGTCCACTATGGTTGAAAGTGAAAACTAGCACTTGGTTTGTTTTTTTCCTGTTTTTCCCCCACATATCTTTGGTATATATTGATCCCATTATTTCGATAATGGTTATGCTCTTTCATTTCTTGCAACTTAGAGAACTTATGATGGTTACGTTTCTTAAAGATGGTGGCATGGACACAAGTAGTGATGAATGACAGTGGTTAGTACGACACGAATTGCGTTAAAGAAGACGAAGGTATGGACATAAGTAGTGATGAGTGGTAGTGGTTAGTACGACAGAAATTGCATGGGAAACAACAATGAAATCATTTCATTTTGAAAACCAAAATAACACTGAAATAATTCAGATCATCTCATACTATTTTCGCCTTTAATATTTACTATATATATAATATTTCATATGCAGATAGGATTTAATAATTATGTTATTGAAATAGTCCAATAGCTTTTAAAAACTTTATTATTAAAGCATGTTCTTGAAGCTCATAGTTTAATGATTTGAAACCCTAATCAGTACTCCATAATCCTCATGCGCGTGTGCCTGTTGTTTTGTTACAGCTTCTTCTCAAGATGGTTTTATAACAACGGTTTTAGAACCATAACTAGCTGATTTATAATGATGATATACAGTAATAGTTTTTGAACCGTTTTTATATGATTTTTTAATTGTTGTTTATGCATAGTAGTGTAGTCGGTGCTGTATTTTTTTCAAACTATTTGTTATTTAGTCCATTCATGTGTTCTATTTCTTTTGTTTTTGGCTGCTAAATTGCAGTGATAGTGACAAAAGAATGCATAAAAAAGAAGAGGAGCTTGACATAGTAATTGAATTTTGACTAAAAAGGGCACCTATTGGCCAATAGCATACTTATTATGGTTACTTTTATATATATTGGGGAAGGTGCCCCAAATTGTTGTGGTCTCTTCGAGTACTGCTTTGTTTTTTATTTGTCCACGCAGAAATGAAACCCTAGTTGACGAGTTTCAGAACCTTGACCCACTTGTGGAAAATGGGATCAATAATAATTAGTATAAGAAATGTGATACCCTAATAGAATGTTCGTCAAATTTTAAAAGGGTCTAGCTTTCATAATATGTATGTGTATATATATATATATATATATATATATATAACTTGGCCAATCATGATCTGGGTATAAAAGAACGTGAATAACTGAATATTTTTGCGCAGTGTCCAGAGCATGATCGATCGTGTTATGTACCCTTTAAAGGAGGATCCTGCAGGTCCTGAGTGCCTTCATAATACTCTCAAACTGATAACAAAAAATTTATAAAAAAAAATGAAAATGAAAGGAATCCCACTCACACCTGCATGATTACATCTTTGGCTAAGAACAGAAGGGTTGGGTCAAAGAACAAAAGTTACTAATGGGTGATCCATTATCATTATTATTCATATACATATAAATATACATATATATATATATATCATCACCACCCTTTATTTTCCCAAACCCATTAATTACTTGACTTTTTATCACTCACTGATCTAAAAGCCTATTCTTCACTATATATATATATCTGTCATGGTTTTAGAGGCGGTTCTAGCTAAAACTATCCGCCTACTACGGTGGATCTAACTGCAGAGATGGCAGAACAGAAGCTGAAGGTGAAAGTGATGACACCATGATTTCTCTTGTTCATACTGTCGTCTAGTCTACACAGGCACACAGGCTCAAGCCAGGCAAGTTACTGATGAAGCCTATATATATATATATTAATACTTAATTGTTATTACCTATTAATTTTTGTTCCACTAGCTAGATGTGGAACTAGATGTGGTTGCTGTTTCGTTTTTCTCTAGCTAGTGATTATTTGTGTTCAAAACAAATCCAAGAGAAACATGTTACATAGATAGAATACGACCACAAGGATATTGAAGTCTATGCTGAGTTAATAGGTAGAGGCTAGCTAGCTACTGATTAGGGATGGAATCTTCAGCTGTATAATTTTTTCTTCCTTTGCTTTGCCCCTTTTCTGGTGCACCATATGTTTGTACTTTTCATGAATTTTTGGGTTTTATCTGTCAGAGACTGTTAATTAATTCCATCAAGATAAAGAACACATTTCTTTCTTTATTATGGGATTAATGTTTGTTTAATTAAGTGATTCTTGTGAAGGGTTTTTTGCTCCCTTTGATATATATCAGATCTTACTTAGCTCCTATATATGCTTAATCAATTCCTTGTTTATTTGGGACATAGGAGAGAAAGATTAACTGAGAACCATATTCTGTTGGTTGCCACAATAAATATATCATTCTATGCGCTTGCTTCATACTCCTTTTGAAAAGTTTTGTATGGTTGGTGAGATCTTAATCATTTTAGCTAGCATTTTCGTAAATAATGATCACAATACATAAGATATAGTATCTCCAACTGAAGGATATTGCCAAGGTTTTCTTCATAAACAAAGTTCTTTGGCAATCAAATAACTCACTATTTATACTGTGTAAAAAGCTAGAAGCTAGAATGTGAATTGCAGTATTGAAGTTGAACAGAAGATGCTACAAATTTCTAAGTTGAACGGTTTTGTATATCTAAAAGTAATTTGAAATGTATGAGTTGATTTGATGCAAATGGAGTTAATTAAACTGTGCATGAAACAAAGATTGAAGATGGAACATTCATGTATGAGACTAATTAACACAGTGCGTGTGTGCAGAATGTGAGATTTTATATATATATATAGAGAGAGAGAGAGGCCAAGAAATTCATAATTGACTTGAAAGTTTATCTACCAAAGTTAATCACTAATGACAGTTTGATCCGACAACATAATTCCACCGCCCCATAAAAAGCACAAGACATTATTTGCATTTTGATTTAGATGGCTTCTGGAAGAACTGCACGTGTAGTCAGAAAAAAGACAAATAAATCCCTTTTATTTAAAAATAATATATGTTTTATTTCCTAAAGATGTTGACTGCATATAATCTAAATAAACAAATTATAATTAATGGTTGTAATGGTAAATGATAATAATGAATGACTCTTAAAAAATATTATGTTTTCTGTAAGTTTAGTATCATTGGAAAACAGGTTTTATTATATTTACTACTATATTATAAGCAACTTAAAATACATATTTTGAACAATGAGAGTTTTACCCTTTTTCACTGTTTTTTTTTTAAGGAAAAGTGGTTGGAGAAACCCTTTATTCTTTAATCGACATTCTCATTATTATTATTTCTTTAATTGTATATTTTTTTTAAATATTCTTCGTTTCTTTACCTACATTTATCTTATCTTTATTAACATACTTGAGTTCTTACAAATTATTTCTTTCAACTTATTCTCTTTTATCTACTTAAATTAAATTTCAGTAAATTTTAAAATAAATAGTTAATTATTTATTATAATTTTAAATCACAGCATAAATTATTCTTAATAAATTCAAAATATAATTTATATATTGAAAAATATTTGTTGTCTATAACTTATGTAGAGAGAGAGAGAGAGAGATAATACTAGTAATAATGATTTTTAAAACTTTGAAATACGAAATGAAGTTTTAAACACATTATTATTGCCTTGAAAATTTTGATTAAATTTTTAATTTCAATTTCAAAATTTATAATTGCAGTCAGAAACTAGTTGTGGATACATAAAAAAAACATACTTAATGCAACATTACAAGTGACACGTTAATTGAGATTAATTTAAACGTAAAAATAACAAGCAAGTTTTTTTACTCTTTTTTTAATTATATTAATCCTCAGATTAAGTTGTTTCTATGAACAAATAAGAAAGAAAACTAAACTATTCTCGTATACGGTTAACTTATAAGATTACCATAAACTGTTATGAAAAACTTAAAATAATTTATAATTAATAAGTTATTTTGCTTTTTTATGTTCTTCTTTTTATATTTAAATTGAAATTTTGACTAACTAATGACTTTTCAAATTAACTGCAAATGATTTTTTATCATACAAATTACTAAAATAAAACTCCCATTTTAATAAAAAAAATAACACTAAAGAAATCGATTGAATTTGTTACTGGAAAATATTTTTGACTAAATTATATTTGTTACTAATAGTTTAAAAATCATATTTGGAAAGGAAATTGTAATAACATTTTTTAATTATCGCATATATCATTAGCATTCTTCAAGATCACTTTTCTAATAGTGATATTATTCTTTAATATTTCCAAGAATTATATTTATGGTATTGATAACATCGTCATTATTTTTTACATATAATAGTAAAATAAATAAATAATCATTTACAGACATGATAATAATTACATTTGGTTAATTTTGTTTAGTTCCTAAAACAAAATAAATTTTTTTAATTATGATATGTAATTGATGATACATTTTTAAGCTATACATATATCCTATTTAGGAGACTATATTTATTTTTTATTTTTTATTATAAAAAATATAAATTAAAATCAACTAAAAGTTTAAACTAATTATAATATATGAGTAACTATTTTATAGTATGTTATGGAAAGATAGTATTTGACATAAAAAAAAATATAGTTGGTTCTAAACAACATATTTCTTATTATTTAAAGAAGAAAAATTATAAGAATTTTCAATATTTGTTTATCTCATATTCTTGTGATACATTTGGTTTCTTGTTAAATGAAAATTGCACTTTAAGTATCACAAAATATTCCAATGTCCTTTTGACTTACACCAAGATCAGCAATAAAACTATTATCATAGAAAATTTAAAATACTATTAATTACAAACAACAATTAAAAAAAATTAAGAAAATAGAAGCTCGATATAATCAATGGAACTAAAGACACTTGTGGAAGTGACCTACATATGATCAAAATGCACTCACAATTCCCTTAAACATACTCAGAATTGTGTGTTTTTCTTCTTTATCTGAGTTATATCTTTTATTATCGGTGTTCTTTGTTTGATTTTTTTTCATTAAATAGTCACCTATGAAATAGGTTTCGCTCTGATTTAATTTAAATTTACTATAAATATAAATGTTAAATTAAACTAATATTTTGTTATTTGATTTTGATTTATTTTATAATTATTACCGGTATAAAATTGTTAAACAAAGATATATATTATAAGGTATTTTTATAATTATTATTTTATTTTAACTTGTTGAATTTCAAGAGTTTAGGGAAGAAAAATTAGTTTTTGAACAACTTTTTCATACACAGCGTCAATGTTTTTCGACTTAAAGTTTACTAAAATAATATTGTTAAGATTAATTACTAAATTTGAAATATTGTTCTAAAAAATTTAAAAGAAAAGTATATTTAAATTGTTTTAGTCAAAGTTAGTTAGTAGTATATTTAAATAGAATAAATATTTTTATTCGATTTATTTATGTTATTGATTCTCAATTTAAAATATAAATTAAATTCTATTTATGAAAAGTAAATTGAAAAAATGAAAAACAAATTAGCCAGTTTTTCAATTTTTAACAGTCTTAAAATATGTAGTTTTTTCAGAAAGTTGCAATTGTTATTTGTGGGCCTTGTCCATATATACACTCAATGTCAGTTATCTTCATGAGTATTATAATAGTCACCATCAACCAAATCATATAGCCAAATTCTGAACCAGTAAAAGAGGTTGATCAACCTCTTAGCTTAAACTTGTGTTTCAATCCAAGCTTCAAATCCAAGCTTCAAAACCTATGTAGCACTGAAAACACACAGACACTAGTAAGAAATAGATACGGACACAAATATACGTATAATATCTAAAATGTAAAATATGGAGATACGGATATAAATTGACAATAAAGATTTATATGCATAAGTATGTTTCAAATTATTTTTTGGAGCAGAAAAATGTTTTTCATGACTAATTCAAAACGATTTGTTTTTTATTTTTATAATCATAATAAAAATTGTTTCTTATTTTTATAATCATAATAAAAATTTATACAATAAATTTGAGTTTTTAGAAAATTAATGTATTTTTTCTTTTTAAAATTGTGTTAGAACTGTATTAGAATTGTCAGAAATCCAACAAATACTTTTTGAATTGGACACTTCACGAATACGTGTCGTACAAGTGTCATACGAGTGTCGGTGTCCGATATAAATATCCGACACCGACACACAATTAAGAGAAGCGTCTGAATTTCATAGTTCAAAACACGTGATAGAACTAAAGATTTGAAAAATGCAAAGATAAATTATTAAAAAATATAAAAAAAACAAGACAGCGTTAAAAATAAAGAGATTGATAAGGAAAGTAACACATAATCGATAATATTGTAAACTTAACTCAACGACTTAAAGAAAAAAAATATATTATGTTTTAATATATATATATATATATAACAATGTTTATGATTTGTTTATTAATTATTAATATATGTTTCTATATAATAATAAAATAATAATTTAAATTTTGTTATTTTGTGAAAATAATTTAATTTATTATTAATATTTTATGATAAATTTTTAATTTAAAATTTATTTTAATTCTAATTTATCCTTCTGAAAATGATTTATTATATTAAATTATGTTGTCGGATTGGAGTTGAGAGAACTATTATCTTTTTTCTCACTTTGTCACCTTCCTTCCTTCTTCTCTTCAATAAACAACCTTCTTCCCTTGAACTGTTCTTCCTTTTTTCTTTCACTAGCCTTCACATACTCAATCGAGATGGTACATGTAAAAAACACTCTGATGCTCAAGTAAGATATTGATATTCGATGTTCGATACAATTAATGTGTGATTATGACGTATTTTTTCTTGAAACTTGTGACTATTATTTATATAATTATCATAAGTACATGCAAATCAAGATTTGAATCATAATTAATAATACCTTGCTTAATATTTAATAATTATCATTGTTTTGATCTGTTAACCTTCTATTCCAGCTTAATAATTTTGACCGTGTTGGTGAACACAAACTGAATATTAACTCGTCCAAGTCTAGTCCCATACAAATTATTTTACAAATCTTTTATTTTATCACTTAATCAAATAATTTACAAATTTTCCACATATTTTTTACACTCACTTAATGTAAATAACCTTACTTTTTATTCCCTTTCTCTAAGCAAAATGCGTGCCCCAGGAGGGGACACTCTGGCCTGATGATTTCCAACCATCACATTAATATATTCTCATATCATAACATTATTAAAAAAAAACTCAATGATTTCACATAGAAACTGTAACGCGTGTTGCCTGTTTCAAATGAATTGCAGTTTTGGAATTATCCAATTTTGGGGGTGAGTTGAGGGAGTTAACCCACTTACTTATAAGTGTTACATTAAAGCAGAAGATGGTGTAATTGTAATCCATAATGGTATAGAAATAGGTTTTTGGGAGTTATAAGTTGGGCCAGGAATTATCCAATTCAAACAAACAAACAAAGAAAGAAACCATATTTGTGTTTGTGTTTGGGTGTGATAATAATTGGGTTTTAGGAAGTTTATAAAGATGAAGGGTCAACCCCTACCCTTCACCAACTCCCTTTAGGGACAAAAGAGACGCACATAAGCACTTAAGTCACGCAAAGTTAAAGAATGTATGTGTCTATTTGTCCCCTTTTAGAGGATAAGCTTACCCCTATCTATCTCTACCCCCACGCTCACACCTTCACATATCCAAGTTAGGCACCTCCCAACGACAACGACCATTCCTTCATTCTTCCCCAAACATAATCGCTTTCTACTTTACCATAGCCCTAGATGCAATGTTCTTTGACCATCCCTTTATGCCATCACTATTTCCAACTATTACTTCTTACACTCTCATTAATTCTTTCATGTAACATACATGTTCACACACATCCTCCAACTATAATCTAAATCTCGTCTCACCAAACTCTACTCAAAATAAACTCTAAATGGTTCTATCATGGATGTTTAATGATTTTGATACCTATGCCAATCTGGTTCATACGACATCTGGAGGCTCAGTATTCGGTCAAGGTCGACCGACACGATCAAAATTATTGCACTCAAACAGAAGATTAAGCCAACTAATCAGTAGTCAAGTATTAGGTAATACACTCTTAATCATGATTCAAACTCGTAATTTGACCCAATAACAAAGAGTTCATGATAATCATATAAATAAACACAAATTAGATACGTCATCATCTAGTACTAATAACACCGAGTGCTAAATACCGAAATCTCATTTTAGTGTCAAAGTGTCTTTTGCGGATATCATCCTAACTTGGAGTTCGCAAAGACGATAAGTAAAACAACTAAAAGAGTACACAAAGATCATTCCGAAAAGAAAGAAGAAAGAATAGACCAACTAATCAAAAAGAAAGACGATCGTTCCCTTGATTCCAACTCGAGAACAATAACATATTTAAAAAATAAAGTTTAACTTAACCCTATAACATCAACTCATAACTCAAAAAATAAAATTTAGATCTCCTTATCCATTATAAAATATCATAACTCACAAAATAAGATTTTCAATGACTTTTATATTATAAAATATCTATATATCATTCCTACATATAAAAAAGGAGGAATTTCAAACATAAAAACATGATTTTGATGTGCTAAAAACATGAAAGGAAGCGTGCTAAAAATGGATGGTCACGTAGATTGAACTTTTTTTAATTGAAGTGGCTTTTTAGATTTTTTTATCTAAAGAAATTTTTCTGAATCTTGTTAGAAGACATTTTACTGTTGATTATCTCAAGTAGACATTTTTTTTTTCTAAATGTTTGTTTAAAAGACATCTCGTTGAAGATTATTAAGATGAAGAAGATTTGAAATTATTAAGACATTGAGAAAGAAGAGTTACAAAAGAGAGTTCAAAATACAAACCATAAACAAGTTAATGGTTACTCAACAGTACATCATTCAACATTCGTACACACATCAGTGAAGTTTTCCCTTCCCTATTTATACAACCCATAAACATTTCAAATCTTCATTCAAAATTAAAAAGATATATGCACCACATTACTTAGTTGTAATGTAATTCATTCCATGATCTTCACCAGACAAAACAACCAAAACGTAGGAGTCTTCAAGTTTCAGCAGGGGAACAAAACCTCAAACCTTCAACCTCAAACTTCTCTTCATTTCATGGCCGAGTCAAGAGATATCTTCTCTTGCTTACTGCCTACTGAAACAACATGCACTTCTTCAATTTTCAATCACAACAGTAACAAAGTGAGGGAAGTGAAAAAAAAAAAAATAGAAGATTCCAACTCACGGGTAAAGGCAGAAAGCTCTGAACTCTTCAACACTCTTAGCCTCTTCACTGTTGATACAAACATGCTGCCAAACATATGCAGACATTAAAAAAACCATATAATAAAATTATCTTTGGTGCCAATCATAGTTTTATAGCAATAATAACTAAATCATTAAAAAAAACATCAAAGAGAAAAGCCAATTGCACCATTTAATTTATAGTTTATTTGTATTTCCTAGAGGAGACAGTGGTACAGGTGTTATCATGTGAAACAACAGACATGCCATGGCATGTACTGTTTCGGATTTATTCACAACTATTGGCTAAAAGACTGTGTGATATATATAAATAATAGTAATAGTTAAGCACTGGGAATCTAACTCAATATCTATTACAGTTTTGAGATCAAAATGTAAATCCTTACACACTGAGTGGAGATATATAATATTATAATACTAAATTAAGCAATAGTGCAGAAGATTGATGGTGATAATAAGATGCTTACTGCCATGGCACATCCCCAACAAGCATCCTGTCTCCTTCATTATCCTCATAAACAAGAGTATACTCTCCACTTCCATCCAATAAGCCCGTGATTGCTTTCTCTTCATCCTGCTTGTTGTTAACTCCACCAGCAGAGGAATCTCTTTGAGCTGAACCAGCAGTAGGAAAAGACAAAAATCAGATAACTTCACAAAGTTTCCTACTTCACAATCAGGAATTGAAGAAAAGCGTGGAAAAACAAAATTTGAAAGTGGGTTTTGGGTTTTGTCTACAGGGCCAATCAGAAACTATATTAAATAAATTGTTTGGTGAAACAGATTGACCGCAAGCATTAAATGTTGAATTAATGAAGCCAACCCCCAAGTACATTAGCTAGTCTTAAATCTAAAAAAACTGCTTGTGTTTTTGTCTGGTTTGGTAGCAATCAATTAAAAGTAGTAAACAAAAAACTCCACACAAGGAAGATTAATGTCATTTGAAAAAGAGAATTAACAACTGTGATTTAGTTGACCACATGTGCAGAGCCATTGAATTATTGTCACAAGAATTACCAGCAAGAAGACCTCTGAAAAGCACGTCCACAGCAGAAGAGAGATTTTCGTAGCTGTCATAAGCATTGAGGTCCACTTTTCTCCCTATTGGAACTCCATCCATGTTGATCTTAACAAACAAACCTTTCCCACCATAGTTATCAACAGGTTTTTTACCAGCCACCTTGCTATGCTGCTCAGGCTGTGACTCAGTCGGTGGCTTGGAAGCGCTGCTGCTTGCAAGGTTCTTCCTGAAGGAACGAATAGGGGGCCACCCCACCACTGGAGCGGGAGCAGTTCTGTTTGTGGAGGGTCCACAAGGAAAATGTCAAATTAGGCAGGCATGAAAGTGAACAGGGAAACTGGTATAAACGAGGCTAAAAGTTAAAATACAAAAGGATGAGGTGGGGCTAAAGAACTCACACTAGTTACCACACTAGCACAACTCATCAAATTCACATACTTAGAATTACTTAATGCTTGTACCCTTTTATTATAAGTTTAAATCTAGAAGCAAAAATAGGCTTTCCCCACGAAAGAAATTAAAGAGAGGGAAATAGAGACAGGGTCAGATATTCACATGCCAATGTCAAACCTCAAGAAAGATAACAAAGACACATAATAAATGACAGATAGCACCAAAATACCGATGTAGACATATCTGGGAGAACATGGCAAGGAAGTATAGCAGAACAAAAACGGGTAGTACAGGGTACAGGGAGATCAAAGCTTAAAAATTGTCCCTTCCCATTTTTTTCTTAGGATGAGGATAACCATATAAATGGTAATTAATGATGGAAAACTCAATAGTTATTTCTTTCACTTAAACGTGCAACAAGGGGTTGTGAAACACCAGATCTATCATATGGTAACGAGTAGAAATACGGGGCGCAGAGTTTAGTTTGCATGGACCACACCAAAAAATATATGAAACAACGTGACTCTGGGAATGAATATCCTCTGTCGAAAAGTAACAAAACAAGGATACAAGAAAGAAAAGGTAGAGTACCTTTTCTGAGAGGTGTTGGGCTGGGACACAGCTGTATTTGCAGAAGAGGGAGAGAACACTTTGCTATCACCCACACCACAACCATTATGTAACTCTGCCACCTTAGGACAACAGTTTTGTGAAGCATCTTTTCCCATCACAGGTGGGGTTGATGGGAACTGAAGGAACGGTGAAGAGGCTTTGTTGTTACCCTGGTTGTGGTAGTTTGGCCATGGAGAGGCCTTGCTTTGGAACCCATTGTTGGGGCTCAGTATTGCATGAGACATGTTCGAAGAAGGTAAGCAGCCAAGAGAGAGAAGAGACTCTTCTCTTTCTGTGTTGCCGTTCTTCATTTTACCAATGAGAGACCAGTCCTCACCGGGTGGACCTAGCCTCAGTTCAAGCTTTCTCTCCTCTGAGGACTTTCCTTCGCTTCTGTTCATCTGCCACTCTCTCTCGTTTGGGATCAAATCTAACAGCTGAGGAGATACCTCGTTTCTTGACCTTTCATCCATCGTTAGTTCACACCACCCTCAAAAGGAAGTTTCCACCTTGCTCAAACACCACTCACCAAATATATGTATGCAAGACTGTTTCATGCAACAACAGATAAAACACAGGTTAAAGACAAAAACGCAAAAAAGACTGAAAACAACTGTCTTGTTTTATATAACAGATGAAAAAATGGACACCAAATCATAGACTGTGTTGGAGAGGTGAGATTCTTACAGGTCTAACCACAGCTTAAATCAGCTAAATACCACATCCTGTAGTTGTGAGGAAAAAAAAAAGCAGCTTCTTGGTAGGCAAAGTTATGTAAGAGCTTTGGTGTGTGAGAAACTCTGAGCCGAAAGACAGAAGGACCTACAATGTAACCTTAAAAGGTTTTGGCCACTGCAAAACGGTGGATAGGTTAAGGTAGCAGTAGGAGGAACACAAGTATTATCACAGCTCAATGGAAACCCCACCAAGAGAAAGGAAGGGAGAAAAAAAACACTGGAAAAGCAAAGGTGGAGGGAGCTATAATAGCACGGGATTGCAATCTAGCTTTGCTTTAAGTCTTTTATTTGCACGCTTAGTGGGTTCTCCTGCTCTCTATCTATCTTTCTCTCTCTATGTCTTAGGTGTGTGTCTTTCCTCTTTTTAAGGAGAGAGGGAGGTTATTTGAGAGGAGGCAAAAAAAAGAGACAGAGTTGATAAAAACCAGAGAGATTCCCCTTGGCCAACCAACCAACCCAAGAACACAAAACAGGAACGGAATTAGAGCACAATGCACGCAACATGAAGTCTCATAAAATAACGTTAGGTTGTTTAGCACAGGAAGTAAAGCATGCTATGCTGCTATTGTGTTGTGTTGCGCTGACCCCTCCTAAAGATACTCATTCTGCCTTTCACAAACACCCCCCTATACCCTTATAGCTCCTATTCCTATTCCTATTCCTTTGAACTTCATAGCACATATCCCCAAACACCCCCTCCCTTTATTAGTTCTGTGCTGGAAAATGACTTGCAGTATAATTTAAGATTTTCTCCCTAATCAAACTCATTCAATTTGATCATTTTGAACCTTTTTTTTTTCCTTTTGGATCTGGGTCAAGGCGAATTAGTTTATCTAAGCACTTGAAAGTCCAAAGGGAGGGACAGTGGCACGCTCAAGTCCACGCTGCCATAAAGGGACAAAGTTTTACCCTTTTAGTAATGATGGTAATAATGCTAGTTTTAGAAGATAATTGGTTGATTAAAGATTCATTTGGGTTGGATAAGATCTGTGAGATGAAAAAAAAAAACACAACTTTGAGGGCTAAACAAAAATAAAAAAAGATGGGTGGTTTTGAGATGTCAGGAAATTGATGGATGGGATAGCAAAGCTTGCTTTTTTGTTTTTATTTTGGAGGGAGGGGATTTGCATGATCCATGTTTGCAGGGCTTCTGCAATAAAAACATGCAGATCCCATGATCTTGTCTCCTCTGTTCTGTTCTGTTCTGCACTCCCTCTCTTTCACTCTCTCTCCGTTCACATATCCCCATATGATGATCATTTCAGAATTGTGAATGAATACGATTCCCTGTGCTATTATTCAACCGTCACTCCTACACCTCACCCTCTCCTTGCCGTTCGATTCGTGCTCATCACCATAGGGATTTGTTCTGTCTATTCTAAATCTGACAAAAAGTTTTAGTCTCTGTTCCTTTTTCTTTTCATTTTTCATCTTAAAATAAAAAAGAGAACAAAACTCTGTCTCGAGTCTGCACTTAACAGCTCAAAGGAGAACTACTTTTGTTGCTTTTCCTTTTTGTTTAATGATAAAGGAATTATTTAGGGTACAATTGTTTTTAATTTCTCCAACATTATTTTCAAACATCCTCCTCTCAAATGTATTTGATTATCAAATTAAAATGAGAGTTTAACTTAATATCATGTTTATTTACATAAAAAAAACAGCATTACATGAAGAATATAGAATGAAAATGAAGTTGCGTAATGGTTAACAATGATTTAAAACCTTGTTGAGAAATTACATCATGTTGATTCTGAAAAGACGTATTTTTGCAATGCGCCAATGCATGATGCTCTTTACACACATAAAATATTGGTATGTCTCCTGAGCAGTTTTCGATGCAGTTCTTTTTTGGGGTTGTAATATAATATTCGCAAGTTGAGTACGTGTTTGGTTCATTTTCCAGAACTAGGCTCATAAGAAAAAGACATTGTTTTTTGAAAGTGTTTACAGCATATGCAGACAGCAATGTTGTTGTTGGTGTTGTATATTTGTGAAGGGTTTGTTTCCTTTTCCGTTTGAGGTTGAGACATTTGTCAAGTGTTGATGAATGAGGCATAGGAATTCACGTGTGCTACCTTCTACAACTCACTGTGCCACAACAACTCTGTGTCAAGCTCTTAATTCACCCATTTACGTCACAATCTTATTCTTATTACCAAGTTTTTAGATTACCATAAAAACTCATTCAAATGCACCCTGTTTCTTATTCCTACCCTTCCAACTGTCTTTTGTTCACGGGTACGCTCCTAAAAAAACTGCTCATTCATTACCTATATATATGCAAAAATGAGTGATAAATAGTAGCACAAATCGACTGAAAACAAACTATGTAACTTTACGTACTGAAATTGCTGAGTTTCAAACTAAATTTCCACTGATATGTACAATTATCAAACTTGCCTACATTCATCGGACATTCTTGAGTAAAAGTAATGTCAGAATATATTTTAAAAAAGAAAATTAAATGTATTTTTTATTTCTCTAAAAAAAAATATTCCAAATTTTAGATATATTCCTGTATAAGTCAGATTTGTACGACAGTTAGAAGCTTCAACACTCAGTTAAGACTGACCGACACAACCAAATTCGTTATGTATAAACAGAAGATTGACAAGGCTAATCAATGGTCAAACATTAGGTAATACATTCTTAATCATGATCTAAAATCCTAATCCGACACAATATTAAAAGGATCCATGATAATCATTTAAATAGATACAGACTTTGAGGATAAGGTAGGTCATCATTCAGTATTAATAACACAGAGTGCCGAATACCGATATCTCACTTGAGCCGTCAAAGTGTTTTTTGCACATACCTTATGAACCTGAAGTTCAGGAAGACCAGAAAATGAGTGAAAGGATAGCATGAAGACCATTTTAATAAGGGAAGAGAGATAGACCGACAGATCGAGTTCTTCTGATCACAATCTCGTTTGAAAACAATTAAATTATTGAAATATATCATTATTATTGAATCATTATGTAATAACTTTGTTCTAATAATTTTCTTACTAGGTATTTTGGAAGTTTAAATTTTCTACGAAACATAAAAATCAATTTCACAATGAAAGCACCAAATAAAAAACATAGTTAATAGTTTAAAAATATATATCAAACATTTATAATGTGAATTGTGTTTTAAAATTAAAAGCCATGTATATAATTAATAACTTTTCTTAGTTTATTTTCCTATTTTTTGCTTGTGCCAACCAATAATATTTCAATAAATAGATAAGTAACATTTCAATGACATAATATGATTTATTTATGTATGTGCTCAGTTATTGTACTAGTTACAGTCTATAAAAAGAAAACACAATGTGTTTTCTAAGTAAATGATGAAAATTTAAAATTGGTCTTTTTCATTTTGAACTTGACCATATTTTGATTAACTATTATTATTCAGATAACACGCAGCTTCTTCAGTGCAAATGGATATCACAAGAGAAAATTTAATATTAAACAATAATTCAACCTCGAAAAATACAAAAATGATTCAATTATTTGAAAAGGATGATGTACCTCAATTATTTCCCTTCTTTCTGCTTTGGTGGTTCTACAACAGCCATAGTTTGAGTTAAAATAACCTATAAATTTGTCCAATTTTTCTTCCACCCTATCTTCACTGTACATTATTCAATTGCATCTGTGCATGTGCAAAATTATTATTTGATATTCTTTACAGCAGATTTCATTTTGTAGAAATTTTTTATTCTGTTTATTAATGATGTATGAGTCTAAACTAAATAGATATTAATGTATAAGACTAACATGTTTAACATATATAAAAAATAAAAAATGTTCTACCCTACTTACATTTTTTTCCTCTCTCATATATAAAAAATAAAAAATGTTCTACCCTATTAAAAAAAATTATAAAAAAATAAATTTTTAAACACATGTTTTACAGAATATCTATAAAGGAAATTTATAAATATTTTTATATAAACAAAATAAAAAATAGTATAATTTTATTAGAAACATAATAAATCTGATATCATTTAGTATACTTTAAGGTAAGTGGGAATTTCATATATGTACATTTTTTCTTTTTTCTCAACTAAGAATAAAATGAATAAACATTTTCTCAGATATAATGAGAAATTACAGTAATGAGTTTTATGTTTGTGTAGACGTAAAACAAACACCATTTTATGTATGAAAGGTTCTTAGTAAAAGATATAGTAATGATTAATTTTACTTTAATAAAACTAATAAGGGTTTCATTTACTCAATTTAATATAAGAAAATCCTACATGAACAATTTAATATTTGGTTTATGTTTTTTTACACATTTATAAATGACAAAATTATGAGTGAAATTTTAGATAAAATAATGTAATTTTTATAATATTTTTTTCATTTTCTATAATAAGATACCTGAGTGATCCAATATGAATGAACCATTCTCTGGTGAATTAATTTGACCTGGGTATTGCAAAAATAATAGAAAAAAATAAGATTAAATAAATAATATGTGAATATAATATATTCTAATATAAAATAAGATTATTATAAAATAAGATTAATAATCTCATGGTTTTTTGGTACAGGTGGAATCTGGAATCTTCAGAATGCATGCGGCTCAATCTGGTGTTGCGCGGACCACAGGATCAAGTGTCACAATCCCTCCGACATGAGAAGCAGAAGGAACGAGGAACCGTTGATTTCGGAAAAACGGATGGTGATGGTGAGATGTCGTTCCAAAATGTCCCATCAAAATCGTACTGGTAATGATGCTTTGCTGTGTCCGTTGGATGAGAGAGAATTAATTCGAAGACTCCGTGGATGCAGTCGTATCATGCGACTTACTCCCATCACATAACTTCAGCCGTCGGATCTCATTCTTCTTTTTAGGGTGAATGAATGGATAACAGATCATTTTAGCCCATTTCTTTCTTTAATAATTTAATCCACACATTACATAAATAGTTGTTAATTTATATTTGCTATTTATAGTTGTTAATATTTTTAAAAATTATTGAGAATAAATTTAATAGCAAAGATAAAGGGATATATAGATTAAAAGAAATGGATCATTAAAAAAATTCAATAAAAGTAGTTTAAAACAGACTTAGGTAGTTGCAGTTATGTAGTATGTAATATATAATTTTTGAATTAAAGTTTAAAAATTTTATCAGTTAGTATCAGACAAGTCAGATCATTCAATTTCAATATTCAATCACTCATGTTAATATATATTAAAAATGTTTCGATTAGTTAAAGAATGAAAGATATATTTAAAATGTTATTGAATTCGATTCTTAAAACATGTGAGAGTATATTAATTATATCGAAACTTTTTCAATTATAAATCGGTGAAATTATAAATCGGTGAAGGGTTTCAACCTATCAGATTAAGAATTAACAGTGAGTTGAGTGTTGTGTGATCCTTTCTCTTGTTTTTTGGGGTCTTTTGTGTTAGGACAATCCTTTTTTTTGTCCTTGAAAGTCCTTTAATTTTTGAAGAACCCGATTCATGCAAACATGTGTGTTAAGAATGCATTCCTGAATTGATTAAGAATAAATGTACAAGAAGTTAGGGTGTGAAGACAACAAAAAAGGTAAAATAAGTGTAAAGAGGAGATTGCTTAATTTGTATGTGTCACATGGTACATGTTGTAAATTCATCCTAAACCCTCAATTCTATTCAATGTCAACCATTAATCGTGTCCATTAGACAAGGTATCTATTCTACTACAACATCTACTGCAAACACAAAAAAGAACAAAAGGAGAAACTCAAATTAGCGATCTTAAAAGTTGAATCATTGGTCCGAACAAAAACCCAACAATAACTTCACTCGGGATCAATAAACATAATCATGTACGAATTAAATGGAGCAGGAGATGAATTTCAATCATTTATTTACCGTGTGATTGCACTGTTTCTGATATGAGGTGTTGCTGTGACTGAAAAATGTGGAGAAGAGTTGAAGTTTTATTTGGAAAAACAATGGCATCTTTATTTAGAAAAGGGGGAGAGAATCTGACAAGAAGTGTTTGATTGAAGAAAAAGGGTAGAAAAAGTTGGCACTGAGTGAGCTAGCTCATATATCAAAACCATCTTTTGGACCTCTCATGTCTTGTAGTTTCTCCACACAACGCGGCTTTCAATCTCGCTTTCATTACCTTTGCCACTTTACTTTGCTAGGTGGCTGGTTCATAGGTGCTTGCCACCATCATCACCACCACATAATCTACACTTCTATCAGGTTTCACATTCTTTTACCATCACATTTCAGAATAATTCATTTTTTTTTACCTTTAGATAATACGTGTGACCTGTGTGACCTAGATAGTACTTGTAACTTGACGTGTAATTGTTGATGTGTCGATAATTTTTAATTTGTTTTTTCAGGATTTCTTCTTTAAATGTTCAAGTTCGGTCAGAGTAACTTGCAAAAGAGTTCAAGTAAGTATTATTGTCAAGAGTATACTCCGATAAATGGTCAAAAACATACCTTACTCCTTCACAGAGAGCTTTATTTATAACATTGGTTTATGGACTCTGATCCTGGTGGGTCGTACATCGGTTATTATCTGACATGCATCGTGATCTCTCATTACTAAGGATGTGCATCTTTCAGTTAATCCGTTTTAGCTGATTTGTGAAAAATATTTTCACATATTTCGAGATATAAATTGACTCATTGAACGCTCTTGTAATTGTTGTTACTGTTTTTTTGTTGCATACCTTGAAATGTTCTTTGACTCGAATGATTTATCACTGAGATCGAGACTGACTCGTCTATTACTAACCGATATATTTTTTTTATCAAGTAATAGAAATAGTAAAGTTTAAGTGGTTAAAAAGAGTGAAGTTGGAATAAGTTATAAGATGTTTGGGTTTGCATGCGTGTGTGCAGTAAGAGGCTGCTGTGTTGTAACAAGAAAATGGGGGTGACAGTGGGAGAAAAGATGAGTATTAAGTTTGATAGATATGGTGAAGTTGTGTGTTGTGGAGACCCCACCCTTTTATCTAGTATTATATTAGCATCATTGATAAGATCACTTATGATCCCCACTATTGCTAGTTTTTCCTACCTTCGACTCATTCTCCTTTTTTTTGGGCTTTTTCATTTTCTCTTTCTTAGTGTTATTCTCCCTTTCATTGATTGCACCCATCACCTTGTCCTTTTGATACTTCTTAGTGTAGTGACCTTTTTTGTTTGCTTTTATGTGAATAATTGCCTCATGCGCCGCTATAGTACCTAGAATGTATGTGTGTGTGCATCATAAGTAATGGGATCCACCTTAGGCCATCGTTGCTTCCTCTCTTTCTTCCTTCCAAGAAATAAACCCTTCATCCTTCCATGCCCCTTAAACCCACCTACTCTACCTTATCACAACTTAACACTTGTTTTCATTTCTTCCTTTCAAAGCCCTAGCAACTCCAATAGGTGTAAGTCACAAGTTAGTCATCAACAAAGTGGTTGTTAAAGACAAAAACAATTTGTTCTTACTAAGAAGAGTTTTTTTCAACTACATTATTCACAGTTTAAGATTTACAGTTTAGAGTTTACGGTTTAAGATTTAGGGTTTATGATTAATTTATTTATGTGTTTTTTTTATGTTTTATTTGTTCTTTTTACATTTTTATATTATGTTCAGAATGTTTTTTAATATTAAATGTTAATTTCTCGTTTTAAATTTAATTTATGTTATCTCAGCTATATAATTGATATGTTGAATATTTATTATTTATCATTATGTAAGATTGTTTTCGTATCAACTTTATTCTTAATCTAATAAAATCTAAAAATCTACTCCGATATAACACATGTTTTTTTTATCAGCAATAAAAAATAAATAAATGAGAACGACTTCAGGGTGGTCCAACCCTTATACATAAAGAGCTAGCGCTTTACCAACCTTCAACCAATTAACACCTTTCAACTTAAATAAGAAACAACCAAACCAACTCAAGAAAACATTAAACGTCTTAGATACTAATTAATCGTCTTAGATGTTAACTAGTCGTCTTAGATGCTAACCAATCAGAATCAACCCATGACATAACAGAATTAATTAGGAATCGCCTATAACTAAGTTAATGTAGATGTATACGAGTGTTTTGTGAGTCAAGGTTCGTGGCTTGAAACTGCTTTCCGTCCCCAAAAGATGATCTTCCACAAAGGAAGACCAGAAATTGGTCTTCACCCAAATCAATTACTTTTTACCACGTATGATTGCTTTTAAAGTGGCCTCCTTTGCTTTCAATTTGATGACACTTATGTCTGCCTAAACGTGTTTTGGTTCTAAATAAAGTCAACCAAGTCAATGTTGGATCAAGAAAACAAAGATTCTTTCTCTTGAACAATGTACATACATTCTTAACTTTTGTTTAAACAATAATAATAGAATTGGTCATGTCATGATTCTGATTATGTCACTCCAATTAATCTTCTAATCATCTAATAAAATGGACCCAAGATCCCAAAGATCTCTCCACGTTTATTTCTAGTTCTAGTTCATACTTCGTTACTCCATTACTTCTAATATTATCTAAACAAACAAACACAATATTCATGGTCCACAACTATGTTTTTTCCCTTTATAATTAAGGATTAAAACCAAATCAAATCGATGAGATATCTTCGATTAGTAGAAAGAAACTACTGTTAAACTTGTGCCAAACGAGTTTTAAAATATTAAAATAAATTTATGCACAAATTAATTTGTAATAACTTTTACAAAATTATTTTAAGTTTATGAAAAATATTTCATAAGTTAATTTTTAATTCACGTCAACTAAAATTATCTTAGTCAGCGTATTTGAAAGAGAAAAATGTCTAATTCAAACTTTTTAAAATTAAAAGGCATAAAAAAGGTAATATCTTTTGTAATTTAAAGTAAAAAATTTAAAATATCTCTAACTTTTTTTATCAATTTATTAGTTGGTTGGATAATAAAAATTAGAACGGAATCAGTTTTTTTAATTTTTTTTTATCATTACGTAGTATTTAAATATAAAGACGTTCTTATCGTTTTTGTAAAATAATACAAAAGAACTAAAGTTTTAACAAGTAAAGTTTTAAAAATAAATAAACATTGTTAACTCCTGAATTATATTTTTTTTATTAATTATTGTTGGACTATTAGGATACACTGATCGTATAAATTTTCAATATTTTCGTATTTTAACCAAAAGGGTATTATGATTTGTTGAATAAGTAATTGTTAAATTAATACGAAAATGAGTAATTAATTAGACAGAACCTTCCTCTTTTAGAAACTAATCGTCGTATAAAGTATCGTATTAAATTATAGATGCTACTATTCTAATTAATTTTGTAGAGAACCATTTAAAAAACAAAGACATGTAAAAAGATTACTACTTTCTTAATTACATGTACTTTATTAATAAGTATGTGATATGATTTTCGATCTTCGTAGTGCTTTCGACATTTGTGAATGAAAATCGAGGACACTCTTTTCATATACAATCGTGCTGCTTTTTTTTTAAACACTTCACAAAATTCAAAAGTATTATATTTTATATATAGATACATTGTATCTTCTAGACTGTCCAAAGGGGACCATTAGATCATAGGTAAATATATATATATATATTGTAAATTTGCATATATATTTTTATGTCCTAAAGTAGTTAAAGGTGTTGTTACAAGGTTGAATTTCTTCTAGTGTCCCTTTGTTTGTTTTTGGTTGTTTGATTTTTTGACTATTTGATCTTTGAGTTGTTATGCGTGGATGTATTATTTACAGATATGTTTGGACCTCAAGTTAGTCTGATTATAATTTAAAAAATCAAGTTATATTTTACGAACTTTTTAACTTTAAGATGCTTATCTATTTATATAATTATTTTGAATACTTGATAGTCCGGACTAGAAAATACTCAATCACATCTTAATCATATTTTATGAATATATATGTAAATTTATTATTGACAAATGATAATGTTCTAGACAAGAGTAGAAATAACCTAGTCTTAAAACATCTCCAAATGGTCTATGATAAGTGTACCGTGTATCAGTGTGTAAAAAATAGGTCTCCTTGTTGATGTTTCCTTTTATATATATTGGTCATATCCTTAGTAAGGTAGTCTGATTCTGTCTTCATTAAGCCATTAAAGGTGATTAAGTATAATTAATACAGATTAAGTCTAATTAACACATGATACTTAACGTATGAACATCTCTGTCATTAAGCATCGAATTACAATTCATACATCATATATTGAGTCTAAACCCGTCACTCTATGTATAATTTTAAATCTTTTACAATATTTCAAACGTGTTGAGTTGTCGAGGTGTCGATATGATGTCGATGTTATACCCGCAAAGCCAATCGGTAATCCGATAGTAGAAAAGGGTTTGTGTGTTTTGTATTTTGCGATATGAAGGCATCAATCCTTAGGGAGTTATGCTCGGAATGATTATTGCAATGAAACATTATGCGCCACTTTGATTTATGGAGCATAAAAGGGTAAAGTTATTCTGATTTGAGGGCAAAGGGTATATATAGGGAAGCAAAGCTTAAAAGAATGAAGAAGAAGCATAACAATTCAACTACTGTCCAGAATCGTAGTTGGTCAGCAATGCAAAAGATGATTCAAACATATTAGTCTTCAAGTTTATCTGATTCTACATAACTTGCACATGCGTGTCACAGTGTCACTGTATCTTTTAAATCTGCTTTTAAGAGAGAAAAAGTACAAAAAAAAATAAAACATTATTATCTTATGTACTTTGTTCTTCAACAAAAAGAAACACACTTCGTCTTTACGTTTTTTTTATCATGAATATATATGTAAATTAACATATGTTGGCACCCACTTCAAATTCATTAGCTTTTTTTTCCTGCAATGGCCCTATCAGCTACTTCCTCAAAAGATTCTGCCTAGCTACAAATTCTATGGAATTTTTCAACATAATCAAATTCTTCCCTTTTTACTAAACCATTCTATTTTCTCCATAAGAACATATTTTTAAACTGATTTTGAGGTATTGTTTGTTTGGAAAGTTACTCTATTTCGATTTAGGGTTTAATCTTAATAAAGTGAGAGAAGAAGATCTATTACGGTTTAATTTCAATAAGGTGAGAGAAAAAGAAGTATATAAACGGTCATTTATATCGACTCTGAACGATGTGAAAAAGTAAATTAACGAAACATGTACAATTATCGAAATGTTAAAACAAACGATGGCACAGGAATTTTCTTGCACTGTTTAATCTTGATCATCACTATTATCTTATTCTTATTTTAGAAATGAAAAACTTACAACACATAGTTGCTCTTTGTCTCTAAGGCAGGCGAATATATCCATTTTTCCATTCATTTTTTTGAACTGTTTTATTCCTTAAAAGTAATGTTATATTATAAATTGCATAATTATGATACTTTAACTATATCTAAAATTCAATTTCAATACACGTACTACTTTTTTTTATATTTTGAAATATGAAAAAAATATTATAAATTATTTTCATAAATATAGAAAAAATAAAAGAGAGGTTGCAAAAAAAAGCCCCCTTTATCAACCGTGAAATAACGTTTTCTCCAAGACTATGTTCCTCAACAAGATTAGAGAATTCATTTCTGCACCCCTCCAATTTTAACCTGCACCGCCACACCTTTTCATTATTTTACCTTTTTTAAAAGTGATTTTTTGGATTATTTGTGTAAAAACTTTCTCATGAAATACTTTTGGAATAAAATTTTCAGAACGTAACGTATATAATACTCTAAAACGTATATAATACTCCAAGACGTATATAATATCTTTTTCAAGAAGTTTTTCAAAATGAGTTTCTCAGAACATATTCCAAAAAGTTTGTTATATTTTTTTTTATTTTTAATTTTTCTCCTTCTAAGTACAGTATGATCTACTGTGATGACGGCGGCAGTAACGGTAACAACGGTGGTGGTAGGATGAAGTAAGACGAACAAACCGGACAGTTTGGTCATTTCAACTCAATCGTGAGATGCAGGTTTAAAAAAGAGGGTGCAGTAAGTAATTTTAAGAAGATTGTCATTAGATTTTTTTAGTTAGCGTCTAAATTAAAGCCCATCAAAGTTTCATAAGCCTTTCCTTGACAATTGCTTCCTGCAACATATTACTGTATCTAATTTAAATAGAAAAGACGAAAATATCCTTAATATATTATTTTTTGTATTACGAACTTTCTTATCATAATGGATTTTTTGATTTTTTTTTTTAATGTTTATTTTAAGAACGCAAAAAAACTCTTCCGATATATTTTTCTGGAACGTATTATTTTTTATTTTGGATTTTTATTTTTAGAATAAGGAGTATTTTTGAAATTTTTAAAATTATGTTAAATGCGGCTAAAAATGTTGAGTGTAGGAAGAATTTTCATCAGACAAAAAAGAGTACAAAAAAGAAACAACAACATTAGATTAGAGTGTTGCTACATTTTTTTAATAAACTCTTTTTAGTGTATTTTTATTATTAATTAAAACTTATTAAAAACTAATATATATATATATATATGTAATTAATCAAATTTATTTTACCTTTCTTGTAATCTACTTTTTAAGTAATTAAGTAGAACAAATATTTCTCTGCATTTTAGAAAATAATATTATACTTTATACTTAAAACTCACTAATTAAAAACATAGGCATTTTTTTGTTCTCTATTATAACCTCTGAAGTTTGTGTCTACTCAAGTAATGAAGAAAGACATTTGAAGGAAATTGAAGATGTTTTTTGTAGTGTCGTAGATTTTGAAATCATCGAGCACACGCAAAACCCTCAAAGGAACATGCACAGATTTTCGGCGCTTTTCTTCAGAAAACATGGTTTGGCTCCCTTTCTATCGAGAAAATCATTGGTAATCACACCCGAAGACACCTTCTGCCATTTTTTCTGTACTATCTCTGAGGTAAGTTGTTCTCAAACTTCTTCACAGTTACCCACACATTGCAATTCTAAAAGCTCAACACTTGACAGCAACACCAACAATGGCTTAACAAACCAATTTGGCCTCATTCGCCTGCAAGAGATTTCAATTGACCACGACGATCGAAGCCATGACGAGTTTGCTTCTGATGTGGAGAAGGTTTATAGAATATTACGAAAGTACCATTCTAGGGTTCCCAAATTGGAACTTGCTCTCAGAGAATCTGGAGTTGTTGTGAGGCCTGGATTAACTGAGCGTGTGTTGAATCGATGTGGTGATGCTGGGAATTTGGCGTATAGGTTCTATTCCTGGGCCTCTAAGCAATCCGGTCATCGACATGATCAGGATGCATACAAGGCAATGATTAAGATTTTGGGTAGGATGCGGCAGTTTGGTGCTGTTTGGGCACTGATTGATGAAATGAGGCAGGAGAATCCTGAGTTGATTACTCAGCAAGTGTTTGTTATTTTGATGAGAAGGTTTGCCTCTGCAAGGATGGTTCAGAAGGCGGTTGAAGTGTTGGATGAGATGCCCAAGTACGGGTGTGAGCCGGATGAATATGTTTTTGGGTGTTTGTTGGATGCTTTATGCAAGAATGGAAGTGTTAAGGAGGCAGCTTCGCTGTTTGAGGACATGAGGTATCGGTGGAAACCGAGTGTGAAGCATTTTACTTCATTGTTGTATGGTTGGTGTAAGGAAGGGAAGCTTATGGAGGCCAAGCATGTGTTGGTTCAGATGAAGGATGCGGGCATTGAGCCAGATATTGTGGTTTATAACAACTTACTCGGTGGGTATGCTCAGGCTGGGAAAATGGGGGATTCTTATGATCTTTTGAAAGAGATGAGGAGGAAGGGTTGTGAACCAAATGCGACGTCCTACACAGTTTTGATCCAGTCACTTTGTAAACATGAAAGGTTGGAGGAGGCTACGCGGGTATTTATTGAGATGCAGAGAAGTGGTTGTCAGGCGGATGTTATCACATATTCCACATTAATTAGTGGATTTTGTAAGTGGGGAAAAATCAAAAGGGGGTATGAGCTTTTGGATGAGATGATACAGCAAGGGCATTTCCCAAATCAGGTTATTTATCAGCATATCATGGTGGCCCATGAGAAGAAGGAGGAACTGGAAGAATGTAAGGAACTGGTGAATGAGATGCAGAAGATTGGTTGTCCTCCGGATCTCAGCATCTATAATACAGTCATTAGGTTGGCTTGCAAGTTGGGAGAGGTCAAGGAAGGTGTTCGGCTTTGGAATGAAATGGAATCCAGTGGGCTCAGTCCTGGCATTGACACCTTTGTCATCATGATTAATGGTTTTCTTGAGCAAGGCTGCCTAGTTGAAGCCTGTGAGCATTTCAAAGAGATGGTTGGAAGAGGGCTTTTTACTGCTCCTCAATATGGAACCCTGAAGGACCTGATGAATTCTCTTCTAAGAGCTGAGAAGCTTGAAATGGCCAAAGATGCTTGGAATTGTGTCGCAGCTTCTAAAGGGTGTCAGCTAAATGTGAGTGCATGGACAATCTGGATTCATGCACTCTTTTCTAAAGGACATGTGAAGGAGGCTTGTTCATTCTGTATAGACATGATGGACAAGGATTTAATGCCGCAGCCAGATACTTTTGCAAAACTTATGCGAGGTCTAAAGAAATTATATAACAGACAGTTCGCAGCAGAGATCACGGAGAAGGTAAGGAAAATGGCAGCTGATAGGCAGATCACTTTTAAGATGTATAAACGGAGAGGAGAGAGGGACTTGAAAGAAAAGGAAAAGGAGAAAAAGGATGGGAGGAAGAGGAGGGCTAGACAACGCCAATGGGGTGGAGACCGTCAGAAATTATAATTTTCACCAGTGAATTTTGACGTAAAATATGTAGCATCTCAGAGGAGTGTGATTTTTGGCAAGAATTTGGTCATGAAATTCAATTGAATGGAAATTAAATGATTCTATTTCCGTTCAATTAATTAGAGAAGCTGCGTTTTCTCTGATGTATCAATACCCACTGGTCAGAATTTGAGAGCTTAAGAGAACGAGAGAGGAATTGAAATATAAATTGAAAAAGCAATTTTGAATCTGCAATTTCTACTAGGTTGACTGTAACATAATGATTCAAATTAACTGTTAGAATAGCTCTGTTATGCACTATGCTTTTCTTTTTACTATCAGATGTCCACTGTTGGCAGAATAGCTCTTAAAAATTTTCTCCGCTCTTTGCAGCCTATACTTGGACGGATTATTCATGATTGGCTAAGAACAAGAATTCTAATGATTAGTCAAAAATCTCTATCAATGATCAGAATAACATTTGCTAGCATAGCTCTTTTAAAATCATCTTCCCTCTTGGCAGATTATTCTTGGATGGGTGCACTTACCATGAAAGCCTGAAAAGTGGGAATTTATTATTAACTTCCTTTATCCAACTTTCAAGTGCAGTCTTGTGAATTTTCCAGTAAATCTGTTCACTGTCCATTGGAGGAGAGGAGTTTGGGATTGACTTGCTCTCCTCTGTATTCATGTTTATGTTATGTGATGCTGATGATGGTTTGTTGTACCGGAATACTTCTGGAAAGCCTGCTGCTCATCCCTCCACCCCTGGCACGGATAGATTAGGATTGAATGATTTTGGTTAAGTAAACTTTACACTCACGGGTAGGTTGGTACCCAGTTTTATGGGATATATCACCCTCATCCAAGAAATCACGTATGTGTAACACATGTGTATGGTGTTGCGTGATCTGGTCAGCCAGTGACTGATGTGTATGAAAATGTGATACTTGTTTGAAAAACCTTCATTTACATAATCAGCCACGGGATTTTTTTTTCCTTTTTGTTAAAAATGTTACTTCAACAAGATTATGTTTGTCTTCATTTCCATTTCCTCACTTAGGTGCCTTGTCTTGTCTACATGTGCATATTTGAGGTACATAGTGTGAAATTGAATGCCATCTTTACGGATATCTTCTGGGTTATTCGTTTGGTGGCAGGCAACATGGCGGCAACTGGACAACTTTATACAGTCAGTCAACTAATAAATCTTATCTTTCATGTGTACAGATGGTTCTTGATAACTTCTTTCGGTATCATGTCTCCCTGGAATTTTGATATCTGAACCTTGTAGTCTCTACTTTTAATCTGGTTTTATTTCTTAAAAGTAATTTTGTTTCTATTTTTTACAACAAAAGGTTACTGTGATAAGGTTTAAGTTTGATGATCATGCTAACTTTATTCACAGCTAGTGCTCCAGTAACTAAGAAATCTTCAGGCATTTCAAATGCTATACTTTCATTTCTCAAGGGGGTTTGAGAACTGCACCAAGGATCCAATGTTCAGAAGAGATGATCCTTTCACGGGATCATTCATCAATGCTAATTCCTTCATAATACGAGGATATTGCATTATGCAGTTCTGGATCTTTTAGTTCTCGATTTGAAAGAAAATGTTTATATTTTCTTAATTTTTCTGATATATGTACCCCTCTATTTAATTGTTTTTTATTTTACGAAATTGAGTTGATATAAACTATGCTACTTAACAAGTGAAAATAAATTTTATATATTGTATTACTCTTTTCATTTCATAATCATTTATCGTAAAGATTTAATTTAGTTATTTTAACTGAAAGGAGATTTAAAATTTGTAAATCATCAATAGTTTTAGAATAAAGATAAAAGATCAATGAACGAAGATATTGGATCTTAAATACACTAAATTAATTATAAATTTCAAGTGTTAATTAATAGTTATTAATGGTATATATTTTCTGAGCTCTCAACTGATAGAGTGGGATCCAAGTAATATTTATATCAGCAAACACCTTGTCTCAGAGTCCATGTGCGACACTGTCCTAGACTCCATTTTTATGTCCCTCCCAGAGTTTCTATTCTCTACAGCCATCACTACAATACTCCTATATTTGCATCCAATCATTCTCCATTCCTCCCCTCTAATCACCACGATTTGCTAATTGCCTCTTCCTATCTGAATGTCCACCTCTCTTCAATGCAACTCAGAAGCAGCAAATAACTCTTTTGTGTCGGTTGCAGTGAGTCAGCAACTAGTTAGGACCTTGTTACCGACGCAACTCTTTCATCATTTAAGACCCAAATGTTTTTTCCTTCTGTTCAAGAAAAGAAATCATTTACTGTTCCTATCTTTCTGTAATTAGAAAAACCTCAACACAATAAATTAATGATTTGGCTTTGAAACTCAAAAACAACTGTAGAAGTAAGCAAAACCAACTTTTTCCTTTTTTAGATGTAAAAATGTTACTACTATGCTATTATTTTTCGTCCCCACTAGTAGGTTCTTAAAGTTTTCTTGTTTCATTGTTTTCAGTTCATAATAAATGTTGTGCTTACAGTCTCTTCATTACTTTCTTCTTCCATCAACCATGCAGCATACGTTTCCGTTGGTTGCTTGTCAAATTTAGCACATTCCCGTTTATCGTTTCATCAATCACTACATCATCACGTATCTTGTTCATGATATTTCTTTTGATACTATTTGAATTGTTTCAAATTGTTGAAGAATAAGAACAAAACAGGATTTTTAAGTTGGAACTTGGAACTGCCACCCCTTGTTTTACTCCGAATCTGTTCTTAAATGTTCCATTACCCTTCAAACTTGGATAAAGTTTCTTCATCTATTGTCCTTATTCTTTCATTCTAAACTACTTTCTCTAATCCAAGTTCCACTATTTTTCCCTGACCCTCAACTCAAATTTTATTACCATTTATCACAGACTTATAAACTTTTATTCTCGTTTGTTTCAAGCAAAGAGATGAATCATCCAACAAAGCACCGTTTGAGGTTGTTACTATTACATATAATTCTGCTTCGTCTTTGTTGCACAAGTTCTTATCCCACGCCAACAAACTGCACCGACACAAGCCGCGTTTGTACTTCGTTCTTGGCCTTCAAGCCTAAACCAAACCAAACCTTGCCTGTGATACAAAGCATGTTTGACGTGTTGCCCAGTGAGATCACTGTCGAAGACAATGGCTGGGATTATTTATTCATCAGGAAAAACTGTTCTTGTGATGCTGGCATGAAGAAGTTTGTGTCTAACACCACACTCACAGTGAAATCCAATGGAGGGTTTGTGCATGATTTGGTGAAGGAAGCCTATGATGGGCTTGCTCTCTTGCCCAACACGACACATTGGGCAAGAAAAGATCATGGTGTCATACCACTGAACTTGTTCTGTAGCTGCTCCAGTGGACTGTGGAACTATTTGATGAGCTATGTCATCAGAGATGGGGATAGTGTCGAATCACTAGCAAGCCGGTTTGGGGTTAGCATGGATAGCATTGAGACAGTGAATGGCATTGACAATCCTAGTAGCTTCACTGTTGGTTCTCTCTATTATATACCTTTGAATTCGGGTTAGCATCTACAATCTTCTTCAACACTTTTATTGTGGATCCATTCGAAGCATTCGCACATTCAGCAATTCAGAACAGTCACATGAGATTAGTCTACTCATTTTATCTCGGTCAATAACTTTAAAATACACACCCAAGATCTCAGTGGTTTGATCTTCATTCAATGGTTATAAATGGTTTGAATGTGTGAATGCATGAAAATATGACTGCTGCACTAAATCCATTTCCTTCTACTGTGTGCTGCATTTATGTCTGTATTTGTTTGAAAGGGACGTTTCTTGTCTGTGTAGTTTTATTGATGCTTTAATAAGATTAAAATTGCTTTAAGTAAGTGGATTTTACTGGTTTCATTTTATAACTAATGAGGATTTGGGAAATTGGGCTCCTTCTAGCAATTAATGTTCAATAGTTGGGATTTGGATACAGGGAGGGCAGTACTTTCTAGCATTAAAGTTGAACTAATCTTTTGATCACCTAAGCAAATGTAGTTGACTAAATTTTTTAGTCTTGGCTGCAATGTTGAATTTTTTAAGTGAATTGCAGTTCCTGGTGAGCTTTATCACTTGAAGAATGACACTTCTCCAGTTCCAGTCCCTTCCCCATCTGTAGATGAAATTTCAGGTATGGAACATCATATAATGGAAGAAAGGAGAAACCATTCTAGTTTATGTTTAACTGTTCTGCCAGTGTCACTAAGCTCTGAAATTCAAAGGGAAACATTATTTAACCAAAAAAAAGTTTAGTACAAAATTCATGTTTAAAAAGGCACTTTTTGGCAAATTCTGCATTTATTTGCCTTTTTTTAATTTAGGACAATATTGTTTATACACCTTTTTCTATTACGTAAGTCTTAACTCACGTCCCAATGCACGTTTCTTGCTCTCTTTTCTCTCAAACAAGTCAGTTATTATGCAAACATTGAGTATCTAATTTTCTTTTCCTACAGCTGAGCAAATCAAGCAGAAGGATCGTGTACCCCATGAATGGATTGTAGGAGGTTTTGGGGTTGGTCTCGCTCTGATAATATTAAGCATTATTGTCTGTGTGTCCCTGAGATCACCCAATTGCTTGGTTGAAGCCAGAAATAATGCAAAAAATTCTGCAGGAAAGATCTCCAATAAGTTCTATGTTTTTGGCAATCCAAAGTTGTTTTGTGGATGTGGCAAACCTGTGGACCAGAAGCAAACTGATGGTGAAACCAGCAATCACCAAATTACCTTGACCAAAGCATCTTCGTGTAATCACCCAACTAATTGGATTGGACTCTCGAGTATACACTTTTTTCTCATGTTAATTGAACTCAGATTTGTATTCAAAACTTTAAACTTATACACACACTTACACTCATCTCTATGTGCCAATTTTGGATTAAAATTGCTAATCCCCTTCCATGCATCTCCAATTCAAAAATGCACTTCTTTAAGAAAAACTTCTTTTAAATAGCATTATCTTTAGGAGTTAGCTTCTAGAAGTTTTATTAATTAATCGGATGGATAGGGAAAGAGATAGGCAAATGGGACAGCTGATTTAATTCCACCAATACTGTGATTTGCAGTTTAAAATGAGAAGCCATGCATAACATACTTTATCTGTTATTGCAGCTCTGGTACCTGACATGATGGACATGGATAGGCCTGTGCTTTTTTCATATGACGAGATTTTTGCCTCAACAGATGGTTTCTCTGATTCAAATCTACTTGGGGGTTCTGTTTACTATGGTCTCCTTCGTGACCAGGTTTGTGGCCATATACTTTTAATTCGGTTGTAGAAAAAAGCAAGTGCTTCACCAGAAGGAAAGTATGAGACAACTATTATACTCCTACTGATTTGGCATGCATTTAAATCTTCCAGGAAGTTGCTATTAAAAGAATTACAGCTACTAAAACTAAAGAATTTATGTCAGAGATAAAAGTTCTGTGCAAGGTTCATCATGCTAATCTGGTAATGCCTTATTGTCCGCAATAAATTACAAACTTGTTTTATGAACAAATTCCTTTCAGCAATTCAAGAGCTTGAGTCGAATTTCTTATTAATTTTGTCAAGGTAGAATTGATCGGCTATGCGGCAAGTCATGATGATTTTTTCCTTATTTATGAATATGCTCAGAAGGGTTCACTCAGCAGCCATTTGCATGATACTCAAAATAAGGGTAAGATCATGCCAGCAGTTAATTTACTCTAAAGCATTTTCGTTTTATTTGTAGCAATACTTGAATAAAATTTCTAGTGGTATAATCAGTACTACTGATCAAAACTTCCTATTCAACGATGAGGATGCTTGAATTGGCGTTTGGTTACGACAGTCACATTTCCATGTTGTCTTGCCTGAACATAATGAATATATGATTCAAGACCTATTTTATTTTGTCTTGCTTATAGGTCATTCATCTCTTCCTTGGATCCCAAGGGTCCAGATTGCACTTGATGCTGCTAGGGCCCTTGAATACGTACATGAACATACAAAAACTCGCTACGTCCATCAAGATATCAAGACAAGCAACATTTTACTTGATGCTTCTTTTAGAGCCAAGGTACTAACAAATTTAGACACCATTGAATTATTTCTAAATGTTTTACAGATTTGCTGATTGCCAGATCTCACTATTTCTACAGATATCAGATTTTGGGTTAGCAAAACTAGTTGGTAAAACAGATCAGGGAGAAACCACAGCACCCAATGTTGTAAATGCATATGGATATCTCGCTCCAGAGTATGTCTGCTTGTACACAATCACTGCTTTTATATGGAAAGAAAAAAAAATGATTTATTTTCTATTTATAATGTTTTGCAGATACTTTAACAATGGCCTTGCAACGACCAAAAGTGATGTCTATGCGTTTGGTGTTGTTCTTTTTGAGGTTATGTCAGGGAAGGAGGCCATCATTCAAACACAAGGTCCTGAAAAACGATCATTGGCATCTAGTGTAAGTTCCTTGTGAGACATTATAGTGCAAAAATTATCACTGGCATGGCATCTCTATTAGAATATAGTTAACTAATCATAGCCGTCAAGTCACTAATATATCTGGTAATGATAGGATATGCTGTGCCTGGTTTGAGGATACTAAATTTGCGTACAACAAGCAAACCTTGAATCAAATGCGATGAAAACTAAATAACTTCTTTGCTTTGACTTTTGATGTATTACATATTCTTTTTATTCTAAACTTGATGGCTGCAACATGTTAAAATTGTCGGGTTTTTAATTTATTATACACCTCTACATTTTCTCCTTGTTTCATTTATCATGCATGTTCTTGAGGTTTATTGTTGCGAATTGTAACTGTTTTCTGAGGCAAAACCTTCATATTTGTTGAATTGCAGATGTTGGCAATTCTTAGGAACTCACCTGATTCCGTTAGCATGTCGAGCACAAGAAACCTCGTTGATCCTACTATGATGGATCTGTATCCCCATGATTGTGTGCACAAGGTAAGTTGACTTCTCCATTTTCTACTATAATGTTTATGGTTTTGGGTATTTGGTTTTTCACCCAAGAAGCTTGAAGACTGTCCAGCTCACAGCCTAACCAAGAAAATGTTAAATTTTTTTCATAGTTTCTCTTGGACTAATGGAAAGAAAAAACAAAACAAAAACTAGATCAACTTTGAAGTGACATAACATTGCATAGGTTTTACTCTTCTGACTCATTGATCTTGGTATTTTGGTGTGTTGTGTCCGTACATAGATGGCCATGCTGGCAAAGCAATGTGTGGAAAAGGATCCCGTATTACGCCCTGACATGAAGCAAGTTGTGATTTCCCTCTCACAAATCCTGCTGTCCTCTGTTGAGTGGGAAGCTACTCTTGCCGGGAACAGCCAGGTATTCAGCGGTCTTGTCCAGGGAAGATAGTTTAAACACCAACATCATTTTCGCCCACTACTCTATTATCTTCTCCTCTCCCTTTTACAATAGAAATACAATAAAATATGAGCTAAGACTTGACATTGAAACCGATGGATCAATTGTATTTTATAGGGCAAAGTTTTGAAAGTTAAAATATGTTGTGATGGAGTTGAGAAAAGATTTCACTGCGCTCTGATTGTTACCGACTATTTCATTAATAAACATGTTTGTACTTGCAATGTTTACCCTTCCCAAGGGCCAGATTTGGCAAGGCGTGATGCAATTTTCACATTCTATGGCTGTAACATTTGTTCCAGAATGTTGCTTCGTGTTGAATCCATGCTAGGACAAGCAGTCCTTATGCCTGCCAAGACATGCTATTTTGTCTCGGGATAATAATAACTGAATTTCGGATTGGAGTTGCTTGTTCACTAAATCTAACAAGACATGTCTTTCCACTTCTTGTTTCAAACTTATAATGTTTAACATTTCAAGATTGTCATTTAAACTTAACCACCAACAACTATATGGACCAAACCTCACTCTAACACTCTAATAGGAAGATTAAAGGAGCATTAAAACATAGTGTGAGAATTTTAACAAAGAAAATGTGTTAATACTAACTCATAAGCATAAGGATCTAACTCATTCCTATAAATATATTGACCAATATCATGCCAATATACATATTTATTAAGCATTTATTACATTCAACTACCCAATATCAAACACTAACTTGACCGTCCCACATTTCAACTTGGAATCGAGACCCAAGACGGACAATATTAATATCAGCACATAGCAAGAGCAGAAGAAGCCTGCCCGAGTAGGAACAGAAGCAGTTATTTTTCTAATATGGTAATAGTATACATTTTGATGTTGCTGTATGAAATTACAATACAGACAGGACTGAAGGTAGTGGAAACAATGTGTGGCTAGCTGCTACAAAGGCTTACTTGACAAGGGAAGCTAGGACCCTGCGTGGTGGATGGAAAGATCTTCTGGAATGAAGGACGGCCCAATTATCAATCAAGAGAACATCCCCTTTTTGCCAAGGAATGGCCACAGATTCCTCTTCCAGTATCTGCAGACAATCATAGACTATATCAGGAGGTAATGGTTCACCATCCCCAAAGGTGACAGCTTTAACAGGATCATTCCGTTCATCTTTCCACCCAGTGTAAGCAGCAACCATGCTGTTAAACCATATCTTCCGTTGTCTACTCTCATCATATTTCACACCCGGAATTGGACCCATAACCGTCTTCACTCCATCCTCCAACCATTCCAACTTCATACCCAGTTTAGCAGCCCTACAATGCAAACATTCCAAACCCCATCAATTTTATTTTTCTTTTCCATACAAATAAACAAAGAATGAACAATTTGCACTGAAATTTCACATAGACTCTTTTATTTCCTATTCCTACACTTCCCTCCATGATTGTTTGAAAAATATCATCCTAATTCAATTTTTATACTACCCGAACCCCAAGTTCTTGAACAACATACGAATCTTCAGCGTACGTACTGAATTTACTCATCAATAAAAAGAAACACAAAGCAACCTTTGTTGAGCGATGGTTTTGTCTGTGGTTAAGAAGGTTGATTTCCAGCCACGGCCAATTGGGGAAGAAGGGTTATCGTCTTCTCCCAAAACCCTGATGTACAATAAGCCATGCTTCTCTAGTCTCTCCACGAACTCGGGGTATTTGTCCTTCATCCTTTCATACACGACATGGCTAAGAACAATGGGGGTTTCACCCCCACTCCCAGGCTCCACTTCGCAGAAGAAAAACAGTTTGGAAGGAAATTCAGGAACTTGAGCCATTTCGTGGTGGAAAGGGATCTTCTGGTCAGGTGGGGACTCATTGGCGGTGAAGACGCGACCGACGACATTGGTGCGGGGAGCGGCGCCGCCCACGTAGGGAAGCTCGTCGTAGCCGAACGCTTCGACGACGTCGTTGAAGTGGGAAGCGGTGGAGAGGGGGAAGCCTCTGAAAAGGACAGCACCCGATTGAAGGAGCAGTGATTGGAGGAAGGGTTTGTTGGCTTTGACGGAGTCCGTGAGAGGAATCGCACTTGCAGAGGCAGAAACCACCGCGGGAAATGGAACTCCGTTCACGAACTTCTGTCCGGGAACATGGATTTCTACAAAAGCAGTTCCCATGTTTTCTTTTCTTCTTTTTCTCAGTCACCAGCCACGGAAAAGATAACCTGCTTTACCATGCCGTTACCATATGAACTACACGGAAACTCTGACTGTGACAAGGGTTTTGCATTATGCACCCCCATGAATGTAAACCTGCACTCCCATGAGAAGGTGTAATAATAAAGTTCTCTAAAAAAACATATTCATTCCTTAATCTTCTTTAATGTATTCCTGAATTTAGAATATACATTCAAAAATATACAATATGAAATGTGTTATTACATTTTCAAATTCTACATTCTATAATGGATCTATTTTTTGAAATAAACAAAAATATGCATTCATATATTAAAATATGAAAGTGAGTGCGTATATCCAAAGTTATATATAACAATAATACAATAAATGAATAAAGTCGTATACAACATTAATATATATGCGCAGTTAATTTTTAACATTTAATTAAATATCTGTATAAATAAAATAGCAATCGGACACATGTCATGTACATATGAGTCGATGTATACTAGCATATATGAAAGACTTACTTCATATAGTGAGAATATGATGATAAATGTATTAAAATAATATTGTATCTGGCAACAATCACATGCCCCATTTGTCTACACTAACTTGTGAAGATAATATGTCATATAGAGAGTCATCGTTGTAAAGTAGAAGTTGAAAAAAGTGTCTTAGGCATATCACAACTTAGTTTTGACATCCCATTTACAAGTAATGATATTTTTAGTTGGTCTACCCATTCATAATCTCCAAAAAAATGTAGCATATTTATCTTGTTATTGTTCAATTTCTTAAAACAAATTCATTTTGACAAGTGACCATGATTCTTACTCATTTTCAATAATGAAACTATACACGATAACCATAATGGCCATCAATCTTAACATCAATGATATCATGTATGTAAAGAATGAGTACATGGATGAAACTGATCCAACACTCATTATTTTAACCGTCAACATGAAATCATCGTTTCATCCCTCTCCTTGGTCGACTTCATGTAAAATAACTGTCATTTATTAGTGTTTTGTAGATCTCACCAATCCATTTGCTCAATTTTTATGGATTTCCTTAATTTTAACTTTATCCACATTGATGTCATATATAAGTATGTTATTTCACCGTTTTAATTATGACACTGTCTACAATATCAACTTCCGTGAAATGATTAAAACAACATCAAATTCTAATCAAATTGTGATGATATATTAAAGTATTTTACAAAACATATCAATAGTTTTTTTTTATAATTTAGTATTTTTTTATATGTTTAAACATACTATCAATCGGCAATAAATATAATTTATTAAAAACAGGTGAAAATTTGTGTTTAGTTTTTATGGTAATAAAAAATTAACTATTATAAATTAAAATATAATAAATTTTAAATTTATAAAAATGTTTATATAAAATTATCTTCTATACTTTTTATAATTTTATAATTAAATTATAGGAATATTTATAATCCAGCATCAAGATAATTCCTATCCACTGATTGCTTACAAATGATAAAAGTTAAAATGATGAAAACACATGTGTACAGAATAAAAGTAAAAAAAATGTACATTATTAATGCTTATAAATATTATTTATATGTTTATAAATACTTATTCATTAACACTTTTTAATAACAATATAATCGATGTTCAAAAATATCTTTTATTATAAAATTTTCAGCAAACCAACAATTATCACATACATAAAATTTGTAAGGGTTTTGTTTTATATTGAAAAAAATTAAAAAGTACTTACTTACTAGACAAGATAGAAGAAAAACAAATTAAAAATAAAAATAAAATAAAAAAGAGAAATGTGAAGTGACGTTATGCTGACCGAACAACCGAATAGTATCACTGTACTGCATAGTCAAGCCTTCGTCTAAAACCCTACAATACACTGTCTTGCATTTCTGAATTCTAAAACCCTCAATTCTCTCCGATGGCCGAGTCCACTCAATTGACTCGCCACATTGAGTCCTATGTTGACGCTTCCTCTTCTTCTCCCTCTCTTCAGGTTCATTCGCTTCTCCCTTTTCTATTTCATTCTCTCATATTTCAACAATAAAGCATAATTGCTTTTGCATGTTACAGGTTGCTAGCTTAAACGCTGTTGCATCTCTTGTTAAAACCGATGTCTTACCTCTAGAAGCACTGGTACACCTTTTACATGCATTTTTCTGTGTTTGAGCAACGAAATAAGAGTAGGATTTCATGCTTGTTTCTTTGTTTGTCTTGTTTTGTTCTTCTGTTCTGTTTCAAATTATAGGTTAAAGAGTTGGGAATGTATCTGACCACAACTGATGACGTTATTCGTGCAAGAGGTACATTTTTTACTTCGTTTTAATCTATTTAAAGCTGACATGCAGGATTGGATATGTATTGCAATTTCTGTAAAAACATGAACGAGCAATGAACCAAAAGAAATTTGTGATGAATTAGATTTCATAAGGAAATATGTCTAGTACCATTACACAACCAAGATTGATTGGAATGAATTCTCTACACCTTGATTATATGGTGCTGAAATCTTGTGCAAATTAACAGGCTGTGTGTCCTCTTGTGGCACACAGAAGTGTTCTATGCTCATGCATTTTTATGGATGGATCATGGATGTAATTTTAATGATATATCTTTAAAGGACTTTGGACTATCTTATTTTGAACATTTATTTATTGGAAAAAAACTTTTTTAGGAATTCTTCTTCTAGCAGAGGTGATCACTCGCACTGAATCAAAACCTATTGACAGGGCAACTATACATAGCTTGGTTGGGTTCTTCAAGGAAAGACTGGTCAGTATAAATATTTCTTTTGCTACATGAGTTCTTTTAAATATATGGTTTTGAAATTTTTCTAAACTCTTGTTCTAATTTGCATCTGTCAATAGCTTTTTTTATCCTCTGTTTATTCCTGCAATTCCTTTTCCATCCATATTTTCATGACATGGGATTGCATTTATGGTCCTAAAATTGATTGGATTGTGCTGATTTCATATTGGAGATCATAAGCTTTAAATTATTATAAGTATTCCTTGCAGATAATATATGGAGACTCTATCTCTTTGTTTTCCTTACTGCTTTGAAAACAAAATCAATACTTGTGATGCATTACATCAAGCTTGATAGTTTTCTCAGCTGCCTCAAGTTCTGGCTTTTGATATTTTAAGAGCCTTGTTTGAGCATTGCTATTGGACATTATTATTATTATTTTTTTCATTTTTGACTTTACCGATTTGTTGTAATTATTGATTTATGATCTCTCTAACCATAAATATTTTTCTCATGATATTTTACAATAACATAAAAAATATAATATTATTTATGATCAGGCAGATTGGAGAGCAGTCCGAGGTGCACTTTTGGGTTGCTTGGCACTGATAAGGAGAAAAAGTGTTTTGGGTATTGTAACTAGTACTGATGCTAAAGCCATTGCTCAGTCTTTTTTCCAATACATGCAAGTTCAATCTCTAGGACAGTCTGACAGGAAGGTAAATTATTTTTCTGGGCAGAATGCCTATGAATTTATAGCTTCTGCTTTACAACGAAGAATTATCCAAAATCAGCTAGGACATTAAATTTAATCTCGTGAAAGAGAATTCAGAAATAGACCTTTGTTATGTAAAATGTCAACTTGGAGTGATTACTCTTCGGCTTCAGCTTTTGTTTACAAATCAATTAATCTGATTCTGCTTCTTGTTTTCTTTATGTTAAATATTTTTCTACGGAGTTCTGCAATTCTCCACATTTTTTACTGCATATAAGCTAAATTGCTAGCATCTCACCTTTACTTTTCTTGCTTCAATACTGCAGCTATGTTTTGAACTGCTTGATTGCCTGCTAGAACGCTACCCTGACGCGATTACTCCACTGGTAGTCCCAGCTTCCCTTAACTTCCATATGAGAATGAGCAAAACTAAATGAAATAACATTCCTGAACATTTATTTTTCTGCTTGATGGTATTTAATGTTATTTTTAAGCTTCAAATGTATGTTAAGGCTTCAGATATATGTTTTACGTAACAACCATTTTTTTTCTCCCATCACTTACCCAAATATAACCAGTGAATTTCTCAGGTATAGCTTTAGCTAAAAACAGCATGATTGTGAAGCAAATATAAGGTGGAGAAGTCTATACTGAACAACAAGTTGATTAATGTTGTGGTGTCTCATATTTTATCACGTGAACTCATAACCACACATCATATAAATTGTCTATGATTGGTAGAACATCTCATCTGTTATCATATAATATTAACTGTTTTTATGATTGAATACCAAGTCATACATTTAAAAGAATTCTTATGTGGAGTGTGCTTGGGTGAAAAAGAAAAGAATATTGACAAAAGCACTTTGTTCTCAAATGTGCCTACAGTATTTGAAGGCATAGTTGTCATTCCTGGGCAGTGGAGCAGAGCAGCCGACCCCAAAAGTAGGATAATGGTTAGGGGGATGACTGCTATTCCAATATTTTTTTTTTATATTGAATAATTAATATGTAAGTATTTATAAGCTGAGAAACAAAAGAAACCCTATTCATCAATCATCATTTATAGTAAAAGCTCACGGTACTTGAACATATACAGGGTATAAAGTCAAGAAAAACAAATGCAAGGTCTAAAATTTAAAAAGAATTACTGAATGCAAAAAGAATTTAAAAAATAGTAAAACCAAAAGCAACCAGGGAAATAAAATAACGGTGGGAATGGGCACTAGGGAAGAAAAAAAAACATTGGTTTTAAACAACCAAAAAGCGAAAAACTAAAAAAGGAAAAGAAAAGAAAAAGAAGAAAAATAACTAAAATAACTAAAATAAAAGATTAAAAAAAATTAAAACCACACATGCACTCATAATGAAGGTTGCCGGAGAGAGAGTGAGTTGTTGGACAAAGATGGTGTCCTGAGAAATGAGGAGAGGATATAGATACAATGTTTGCGAAGAGTGCAAATTGTTTCACATTGTTGCTGGTTTGTTTTGTTCACTGCCATGTAATATAAAAATTTAATTAAAAAGACCAAAAGTACCTACAATACTCTTCCAAAAGCCCATAAGGGAGGGTATTTTGGACTTTTCAACTGTTTCTAATCTGCACTAAACGAATTGCCTTAGGCTTTCCATTGCACTACACGACCCATGTGTGACACTCCAACCTGCACCATGCACTATAGGTCCGATATGAAAACAAACTGCAACCCAACAACTACATTCTAGTGGCCAATGTCATACATTTTATAAAACCAATATTGTAATTTATCTAAACCAGTTTTTACTCAATTATTTAAATTTTTTATCAATTAATTGGGCACTGATACATTTTTAGTATAAAGATGGGCATTTTTTTTTTGTGATCTCTACTTCTCATTGTTCTTGACTCTCTTGCAGGGAGATGGCCTTATATACGGAATTTGTGAAGCCATAGATGCAGAAAAGGATCCAGAATGTTTAATGCTTGCTTTTCGTATTGTTCAGTCTTGGGCACAATTATATCCCGAATCATCTGGTCTACTTGCAACCTATGCCAAAGATGTTTTTGATATTTTAGAACCTTACTTTCCCATTCACTTTACACATGTAAGCTTATTCTTTCGTGTTATTTCTCTGTTGGACATCATTTGTTTGTTCATCATACTGATTACTAATTTTCTGTACATCACTTAAGCATGTGGGTTTGAGACGCCAAGAATTTGGTTTATATGAGTGTATCATATGTAGACCTGTTTCACACTTATTTGGCTATGCCATGTTATATTGATGTTGGGAGATTGTGACAAGATAGACTATTTCTGTGTAAATATTCTTTTGGAAATGGACTGGGCTTAACTCATTCCCAAAAGTTAGCTCAATGGGGGAGAACTGCCCAGGTCTCATGATTATTCTGATCATATTCTTAGTCAATGTGAGACAACTTAGTTCACTCTATGTTCAGGCACTAACATTTAAAGCATAAAGCTTTTAGATTGTATCTATAGGTGGTCCAGCATTAAAACTGGAAAGGCTCTAATACAATGTTAGAAATTAGAGTTGGATCAAATCTTGTTTTGAAAAGTTAGCTCAAGGGGGGAAGGTTTGAAACTTTTGCAAGGAGCTTTTTCTAATCAATGTGGAACGTATTAACATGTCCATTATTGCTTTGTAACTTCTCTGTAATCTTTGTTTCTTTCCCAGCCAACTAATGCAGATACTCCTGTGCAAAGAGATGACCTGTCAAGGTCTCTAATGGTATGTGGAACTTTCCTTCAGATTTGGCGCAGATTTACTTTTATTGGATGTGTTTCTTACAATTAGTCATTTAGTCTTTGATGTGAACCTCTAGATTTTTTGAAATTTGTTACTCCATATTTCATTTTCCCTCCCATTTTCTTTAATTCAAAAATAATTTTCTCTAAAAAGTCTCTGCTTTATACCAAGACTAGTAGATCATTTTGATTGTTTTCTTTTCTTGTTCTTTCTTTCTGAAGATAGATGGCAGATTTGCTAAAAAGACATCACAAGCCTCTCACATAACTATCAAAAGTTACAGGGCTTCTAGTTAAATGCTTATTTTATTTTACTCTATAGAGAAAAATATCCAAGTGAAGTTTCTATATCTAGGTTTTCCCTCAAGAGTTACATATTTAACTCTGAAATCGGGGAAGTTTCAAATATCAGTAACCACGAAATTCTCCTTACTTTAAATGTGCATTTATTAATGAATAATCATACGGCTGATAGTTAGTTTTTAAATAAGGCATATAACAACTTACACTTGTCAACTGTTTTTGGCATTTGGATTTGCATAATGCATTTTTTACTGGTGTTTTATATTAGACTATGGGGTGTAGTATATTAGATTGCCATGCTTGGTAGAATAACTTGATCTCTTATTGTTGTCCTATTTAGGAATATCCTTTGTATTCCTGTTCTGTTTCCTTTACCTAATAAAATAAACACAATACAAAGTTGCTTGAATGCAATGCACACCCCACTATACACACATAAAGATGCAATTTGAGCTTATCGTTGTCTTGAAACGAAGGAGCATCCGTGTTATTTCTCAGATGCAAATGAAATCTGTTACAGTATTGTATATTTTGCATATAGATACTGGTGAATATATGTTATTTACAATATAAGCTAATTATTTTACTTTTCTGCAGTCTGCATTCTCTTCTACACCTCTCTTTGAGCCGTTTGTCATTCCTCTGCTTCTTGAGAAACTTTCTTCTTCACTGCATTCAGCAAAGGTTGGTATTAATAGATTACCATTCTATTTTTGATGTTGAATATCAGTGTGATCACCTTAAACTTTTTTTTCAACTCATTCATATTTTTGTGTGTTTTTATTTTTTTTTGCATTCAGATTGATTCCTTAAAGTATCTTAGAGTTTGTTCTTCCAAGTACGGGGCAGAGAGAATTGCAAAGTATGCTAGTTCTATTTGGTCTTCAATAAAAGACATCCTGTCTACATATTTGGGGGAGCCAGATTTTTCTTTAAATATAGCACCTGTAGATGGTATTGGCTTCCCAGAGAACGAATTTGTGGTGGAAGCTCTGTCCCTCCTTCAGCAGCTTATTGTTCAAAATAGCAGTTTGTTAGTTTGTTTAATAGTTGATGATGAGGATGTCAACATTATTTTCAACACCATTGCCTCTTATGAGATATATGATGCTATTCCTGGGCAAGAAAAGAAGAAACTGCACGCTATTGGTCGAATTCTATATATTGCTGCCAAGTCTACCGTTACTTCTTGCAATGCCGTGTTTGAAAGTCTTTTCTCCAAAATCATGGATAATTTAGGAGTTTCTGTTAGTAATATTGATAGCTCTGCAAATGGTGATATTTCCTCCTCTCAGAGAGTCAAGATTGGATTCCTTTATCTCTGCATTGAACTACTGGTAGGATTCAGGGAGTTAATTGTCGGGTCTGAAGAACCAGCATTGCAGTATGTTATTGAGCATGAGACGTGTTGTACTATGCTTCATAGTTTTTCATCTTCATTATTTAATGCCTTTGGATTGGTCTTGGCAGAAAGTGCTGACAGGTGCCCTCTTGATCCAGATACATACATTGGAGGTGTGTGCTCTTTTTATTTGAGTAAAACATATTTTTAAATGCTTTTTCGTTATTCTTCACCCTTCTAAATTTTGAAATCATTATTTTTAGTCTTACAAAGTTTCATCACTCTAAAATTTGAAATAATTGTTTTTAATCCCTGGTATTCATTTTAGAACAGATAAATTGTGTTTACTTCATGCCAAGAAATTTCGGAGCCATTCTGTTGACATGGCACTACATACGTATATAGGGTATCACCTGAGAGGACAAAAAATGCTTCTAATGGAGAAAATGAACCCCAAAACTATCCTATGTTTCTCCTAGCTGGGTAGAAGAGTAGACGAGTATGATAGAGGGAAGCAGAAGATACTTCCATGCATCATGAACTGTTGGCGTATTAATTATTTGGTCTTAATTACACTTGATTCATTTTATGTAGCTGTACTGTCCAATTGTTGCCTGTTCAAAGAATACATTGAGATAGGTCATCTGTTCTTTGGCTTGAGTGAACCCATAAGTAGTGTAACCACCCTCAATCACTTGTTTAGTGTGAATTTCAATAGTTTCAGTCTGAAGCAGTCCCATCTTTTGAAGTTTCTTGTACATTTATCATGGCCTCACAATATTAAGTATTACCTGTTTTCTATTCCATATAATCCAAAATTGGTATATATTGTTGGTAAAGTGCACTTAGAAAGAATAAGGTGTCAATGGTTTTCTTTATATAATTATTTTGTTTCCTTGATTGTTCAGTTTATTCATACTTGCTATTATATATAGTTCTCTCTTCTTTGTAAACAATATATTTGATTCAATGGATATTTTTGCTTCTTTCTCCCTTAATATGGTATTGATCATGATAGTTGAATCGAGATACAAGTAGTGTATAGGAGAGTTAATATTCTGAATCGTGAATCGTTTCGTATTGTGAATATTATAGTAAGATTCACAAACATTAATTGTTTGCATTTTGTTAATTAGTTTAAATGATTTGTCACAATTCAGAACAAAATTCAGATAATTCAAGTTTGACATGCATGACAGAAATAAAAAGTTATATACTTTACAGGCATTTGCTATATTTTATTTTCTGGTGCACACTTAATATACTCACATTACTGATTTCTTTTTGGTTCTTGGCACTGATTTACAGTGAAGGGTTTGCAGATACTTGCTATGTTTCATTCAGATGTTTTTTCAATGCAAACATCAATATTTGAGAATATTTTGAAGAAATTTATGTCCATTATCATTAAAGATTTCAACAAAAAAATATTATGGGAAGCAGCTTTGAAAGCACTATGTCATGTTGGCTCATTTGTTCAAGAGTTTCACGAGTCCGAAAAAGCCATGAGCTATGGGAGTTTAGTCGTTGAAAAAATTGTGGAATTTCTGTTTCTTGATGATATTATTGTGCCCTTTTCACTCAAAGTGGAAGCATTATCCAATATAGGCATGACTGGAATGAAAAATATGCTAACAAGTCTTCAAGGGATGAGAAAAGCGGTATTTGCCAATCTATCAAAGGTTTGTGTGGCACATCTAACTCTTAATACTCTATATTCTTCTTTCATAGAATTTCACTTTTAGAATGTCCTCAAGTTCATTGTCATTGGGTATTAAAACAGTTTTACTTACCTTTCCCTTGTAATATTTTTGTGGTTTTACTTTCTTGGATGTAATCTAATTTTCTGACATTTTTTCAACAAGGTCCATACAGATTTAAGGTCTTCAGAAATTGCGGTTCAGCTTTTGGAGTGCTATTCTTGCAAATTGCTCCCATGGTATTAAGCTCTTCAGGACATCTATTCACTGTGCTGTGACTATTTGAATTGTGTTCATAAAGATATGAAAATACCTTATATATTGTATTAGAAATAAGGAAGGACAGCCTAATAATAGCTATTTCGACTTATCAATTGTTTCCAACATAAGCTATTCTCTATTCCGGGAGCAGGGAGAATTTACACCGGACTAAAATTCCTATTAATCTGATGCTTTTAATTGAATGTGGGCAGGACCCATGAAAATGGAGGTTCAGAGGACTTTGCATTGCAATTTGCTGTGGACATTTGGAGTCAAGCAGGAAATTGCATGGTTTCCAGTACCTCATTTGAGGAAAAGGTTTATATAGCTGTGGCTCACATTTATCTTTTAACCATTTTATGATTGTAGTTAAAATCATGTACTTTCTGTTATATACATGCTACTAAATAAACTATCCAAAAAGTAGTAATGTTGATTTTTTTTCCATTTTGTATTTCAGGGTCTTCTTTATGCATTAATGAAAGCCATGAAACTTTCTGTTGGGATATGTTCTGTGGAGAGCCAAAATCTTATAATTCAAAAAGCTTACAGTATACTATCATCACGCACTAACTTTCAGCTTAAAGAATTGGAAAGGTTACCACTATCTCCTGGAAAATACAACATTTCCCTTACAGATGAATGGATAATCTCATTATTTGCATCAGTGGTCATTGCAGTTTGCCCCAAAACTCTCATTCCAAACATAAGAGTACTTGTGAATCTATTTATAGTAACACTCCTGAGGGGTATTGTTCCAGTTGCACAGGCATTGGGTTCCTTACTTAACAAATTAGTTTCAACATCCAACAGTGCAGAGAACTCCAGTTATATTACCTTGGAAGAAGCTCTGGATGCTATATTCAATACAAAGATATGGCTTTCTAGTATTGATATATTGCAGAGATGTAATGGAACAAGTAATGGGAAAGAAATAGTTCTTACTGATATATGCCTGGGCTTTGCAAATGATAAATTGCTTCAAATCAATGCCATTTGTGGGCTCTCGTGGATAGGAAAAGGTTTACTTCTACGTGGTCATGAAGGGATTAAGGACATCACTATGACTTTTATTGAATGCTTAATACCTGGCACAAAGAGTTCCTTGCCTTTCATCAAAGATTCACTCGGAAATACTGAAGAGCAAATTCAGGATCCTTTAGTCATGAAATCTGCTGCTGATGCTTTTCATATTCTAATGAGTGATTCTGAAGTTTGTTTAAACAAAAAATTTCATGCCACAATACGGCCTCTGTATAAGCAGCGATTTTTCTCTTCTATGATGCCTATCTTTCTGCAGTTGATTACAAAAGCTTACTCCTCATTGTCGAGGTAGATGTATTCTTCTCTCAATCATGCAAACACTCAATGAAAACTGTTTTTCCTCCCAGTGACAATTGCTAGCAGCTTGTTTTTATTTTTTTATGCCTTATTGACTACAATTTTGTGCAAGGACCCCATATACATAAATAAATGCAGCTCTGCAAAATTTCCAATGAGATTTTTGACCGAGAATTTTGCATTGTGCCATTTTCCTTCCCTCTACAAATACCTTAACTGTTGCTTCTTGTAATCTCAGATCATTTTTATATCGAGCTTTGGCACATATCATCTCTGATACTCCAATGGTTGCTGTACTGAATGATGCTAAAAAGGTTAGTTTGAGGATTTTTAACTCGCTACATATGTCAGATCCAATTGTTCTATTTTTCTGTCAAAACCTTGTGAGCATTTTCTTGATCGACCTACTTTTACTGCATACACTAAGTTCACTGGCAAATTTTGCAGCTTATACCAGTTCTACTGGATTGTTTCTCCATGTTGACAGAAGATATCCAGGACAAAGATATGCTGTATGGTCTGTTGCTAGTCTTATCTTGTATATTGACTGAGAAAAATGGTAATTATCACGCTTATTGGAATTTTCTTAATGTTGTTTCATCTGAATGTTTAGGGTTAAGATATAGGTGTATGGTTTGGTCTAAATTTGAGGTAATCTATCATACTGTGTTTCAATTTATGTTCCTTTCTGGTTTCTTTTTATGATTCCTTTGTGGAAAGAAATTGCTCCATTATAAGGATTGATTGTGAGTTAATATTTTAACAATGACCCTCACCATTGGTCACAAAGAAAACATTGCCATGCAGCTCCATGCTATTCATTAGTGTTGGGGATGAAGGCGGTGATCATATTGCAATTTTTGGCAAGTATGAATGACCTGTAAATATGCTGTCTTATGTAAATATGTTCATGCGCACAGGACAAGAAGCTGTCACCGAGAATGCGCACATTATCATCAATTGTCTGATTAAGCTTGTGGACTACCCTCATAAGATGGTATGAGGATTTCTCTGTACGAGTTATTTATTGCTGCAATTTGATGACTCAATTTGTCTTATAAAGTAACTTTGCTGCATGTTAGACTCGCCAGATTTATTTTGGGGACTGCACTCGCACCCTCCTTTTTGCTCTTCATACTGCCTGCTAGTTATTTTGTATTTTCGTTGACAAAAGTGTCCTTTGGGAAATTAGTTTCTTTCCACTGCGTATTGTATGTAAAATGGATGTCATAATGGCGGTGAAGAGTAAAAAGGGGGAGCAATTTCAAATATCAGCCCCACTTTTGTTTAGTTTTTCTATACTGGTGGTATAAGAGGTGGAGGATTAAGGATGACAAGTTATGGATCCGTTGTCCATTTAGCTTACTGTTCCGCTAGCTAGCACCTAAACTACAGGGACAAGTCAGTTTAAATGGGACTGTTTCTTCCTGCATCTCCATATGTTCTTCTTTCACTCCATACAAAACATGAAAATACCTTTTTATCCTTCTTGTGCCACTCCCATATTTTGAATTACATAATCCGGAAGTTAATCTTGGATTCAGAAATAGCTTACGGATTATATAATCCATAATATATTTTTAAAAAATGGTATTCTGGATTATATAATCCGGAAGTCTGGATTTGAGAGTAGCTTCCGGATTATGTAATCCAGATACGCATTTGAAAAAAGACTTCTGAATTACATAATCCGGGAGCTAATCTCGTATTAGAAAAGATTTCCAAATTATGTAATTTGAAAACTAATCATGCCTCTGAAAAATGATTTCCAGATTATGTAATCCGAAAGCTAATTACAAATTTGAAAAAAAGACTTTCGGATTACTTAATCTGGAATACTATTAACATTTTTGGAAATACCAAAATTTATGACGGTGGGAGAAGAACATGGAGGTGCAGGAAGAAACAGTCTTAAATGGTGCAGATATGTTTGCAGTTTTGGGCTTCATTAAGGCCTGCAGGAGGGCCCTGAACTCTTGCCCCTATTTATTTTTTGGGTTTTGCCCCCATCCGAAGACTAGGTGCATCAGTAAAGGTTAATTACTGGTACTCATGTATTATTCTGCAAAGATTATACTAAAAAATGCTGGCGAGACCCTTTAGACCGCTTTCATCACTTTGTTTCCATCTATTTGTCTTAGACCTATCAAAGTCCATAATAATGGCAAGTTGATTTCTCCTCACCTCCTTGTGCAGCTTGTTCGAGAGACAGCTATTCAATGTCTTGTTGCCTTGTCTGAGCTGCCCCATTCCCGAATCTATCCTATGAGGACACAGGTTTGTCATGCTTTCAGCTTTGAACTTTTGACAAATATTCTTATTGATCTTCCTATCATGACTTGAATAGAATCCTCTTATACTTTATTCACATTCCAAGCCGTGTTTCAATGTTTGAATCAACTTGTTCATAGTTATTGTGCGTGCCTCAGTGCCTGCGTGGTCTGGACCTCTTTTTTATATAACCCGGGTGTTAAATCTCTTTTCTTTGTTCTTTAACCTATTTCATATTTATTACTTTAGGTTCTACAAGCAATATCAAAGTGTCTTGATGATACAAGGAGAGTTGTTCGCTATGAAGCTGTCAAATGTCGGCAAACATGGTGGGTACTTAACTTTTTTAGAAATATGTAGAATTTTATACTGTCCATAAACTGTTATACTTGCTTATTTTGACTTATCCTCCTTCGACATTTTGATAGGGCGTCAATGTCATCTAGGGGTCTTTTCTGAAGTTCAAAACCAACTTCCCAAGCTACTTGAAATGCTTTTGAACTTTGTATTCTAATTTATAGAGATTCTTTCCCCAATCAGAAATGAACGAAGGACCTTGTATATAAGAGCAGTTACAACTTTTTCTCCTAAAAAATGATCATGTTGGGCGCGAGCATTGAAAATAGAACCGATTTTAACCCATAAAATACTCGCATGGGGCAAATTTTTTCCTGCACCCTACTTCTGAAAATACTAAATTCTAAAATCATCCTTCTTTGTTTTATAATTCCAAAATATAAAATCTCGAGACTTATATGTACAATTCAAAAAATGTTATTTTTTAGGATTTAGGGTTTAGGAAAATAACACAATCTGGAAAATACTTCTGAATTTTGAAAATATATTTTAGACCTTACAGTCTAAATTTTTTTGAAATGTATAATCTAAAATTTTTTAGATTATCCAATTTGGATTAGAACTATAGAAGGTGCCGAAGTGCATTTCAACACAGAAACGAAGCAAGAGAAGTGGATAGGGGTGCGACTCTACAGAGGTAGTGCACCTAAGAAGATGAAGAGAAGAAGCTTAAGAAAATGAAGAGAGGAAGTTGATTTATTTTTTTCATTAGAGTAAAATAATATTTTCTGTTCTCTACCCCATGGGGGTGCAGGATGAAATCACGAGAGTGTAGGAAGAATTTGCCCTCTCTAGGCTATTGAAAATCTCAGTACGTCTTAAATAGATTAACTTATCTTAGTTCACTAATTTTTTTCATTTTAATTTTGGTTAAAATTTCACTTAATTATATAAGCATTTTTTTTAGTATTTGATTGATTAATTAATATTTGTAATTAGATAATACGCACCTAACTTCTCAAAAGATTAAAAAAAGTAAGAAATACATTCGCACACACCACATTAGAAATTAAATTTGAATTACACATGTCTAAAGATGAAAAATAATAATACATGTACACATGCATATTTTGTATTAGCACAGCTAATACATATGTAAATAGGCACATACCTTTATTACTGACATATGTTCATAACTTAATCTCTAACGTGTTCTATAAAAAATCTGTATTGCGATAAGGTAACATAACCTAATATCTATATGGTTAAAATTTCAGCTTTCTTTTGTACATTATACCAACATGCTTAGTCTAAGCTGTAAAGGGACACTGTTTAACTAAAGAAATATTTAAAACAAAACAAAAAACAAGTTTGGTATATTTTGTATGTAATAAAGACAATTTTGTAAAAGTCAAAAAACATTTCAGCACTTTTTAGTAACTAAAATAACGGTTAATGAAAATTAACCATATTATAGAGTTTATTTATATAGTTAAAGAAAAAAATAACTCGAAAAAAATCTATTATGTTACCTTTTGCATGACATGAAGAAATGACGAACTTAGTTCCACTTGCACCTTACCTATATATGTCTTCTACCCAAAAAGACAAATATGGTATAAAAAGTTCCACGAGGTTGCCAACAAACATTTAATTTTAGGCCTATTCTAAACAAGTAGTTTTAATTTTATAATGGTTTGATAAATGATAGAGATCTTACTTTTCCTTAACTAAAATAACCATTATGGACACATTTTAAATCTTATTTCATTTATGTTCTAGTTCTCACCAACTGTGAACGGATAAATCACATGTTTAAGTGTCTCACCTTACCATTCACCTTAATTTTAATGGAGGAACATGCATGTCTGTGTTTTAGGTACTGTTTTGTCTGTGTCATAGGTGTCTTTGCTGTCCCCAGGGTTATGGAACATTAACATATAAACTTTCAAGTTTAATTTAATCTTTAGAGAAAGATTCCTTTCCTTAACATTTGGAAACAAAACCCATATTTGGAAACATATGCATAGTACCCAAAACGGGTGATTTTGCCTTTCCTAAATGTGGTGAATATGCAGTTTTCTTAATTACAAAATTCACCAATTACATTCACATCTCTCTAATTGTAAACCCTTTACTTGGGTCGAAATGCTGTCTCCTGGGGCCCAGCTTGCCTAGCCAGCTGCACAAACAAAAAGGAGCATTCAATTCAGTCTGCCACATTCCCAAACTCAACAAATATGAACACAAATTCCCACTCACTCACCTGAAAATATGTTTCAAGTTTCTTTCTCAGTGTTGCATATTCTTTCTTCATTTGTTGGAAGCTCCTCCTGCATCTGCATGTTCATACACAACAACACAAGTATCACTGTCTGGAATTTTATTTTTCCAAATTCTACACACAGTGAAGGGCATTCAATAAAAATGTGTGATTTCTGGTGAATGAAGATAAAGAGAAAACTGGATTTACCCTTCTCCATTTCTTGTCCTGCAATATTCTCTAAACAGAGTGCATTCTGCTTTCACCTTTTTAGCTCCGATGCTGGAATGCAACATATAGCAAAACAAAACTCATCAAAACATTGTATCATATCAGATAAAGCCAATACAGTAGAGTGTTACGTGCCTCCTCCTATGATGATTGTTGAAGATCTCACGTCTAAATGAGAATATTTTATTGTATATATAAATAAGTGTAAACCTTATTTTATAAGATTGAGTTAGACTTAAAGTTCATTTCTTAATATGATATTAGAGTCATTTTCGAATCTATCTTAACGAGTGTCTGTAATATTTTATTGTATATAAGTGGGTGCAAACCTTACTTTATAAGTCGATTCATGGAGTAGATTTATGGAGTTAAGTTACACTTAAAAACTCCACTTCTTAATAATAATTAACCAAACCCAACTCATTTTCATTATTTTATTTGGTTTGTTTACCTTGAGCTGCTTCCTTTAAACTGGTGCATAATTGTGTCCAGCTTGTTGAAATCAAGAGGGTTCCTTTCCCTGTCATGAAGGACACCAAAAATATTTTGGTAATATAAAACAGAAGCAGAGAACATGCATAAATAAACAAAATCTCAAGGACTCAGTGTGATGAAGTTGGTTAAGTAAATTACAGTGTGTGGTCCAAGTTTGAGATAAGCCTGGAGGAATCACGGTAGTAAAGAGTGACAATTTCCTCAACGAAGTTAGGATTAGCATCATCCTGCAATTCTTCCAGTTGGATAAACTGTTCATCCAAATATCCCTGCAATTAATGGCTGCTCATTCAACTATTTCAAACCAATTCTTTCTTTGTAACTAACAAGGTGAAAACCAGCACAGAATAACATATATATTTGGTTAAGAGTGGCAAACATGAATACAAATGCATACATAGATTCATACCTGATCAAAGAGGGAGTGTTTGATAGCAGCTACCTGCCTCCTGGAATGGATTTTGTCCATAATCAGAAAATGTGAGAGGAAAAGCAGAAAAGGGAAGTTTTTGTATTGTAGTTAAAAGTGCAAAGGAAATGGTGTGGTGTGGTGTGGTGTGGTGTTGTATGGTGTGGAGGGGTTTATATAGCACCTCAACTCAACACTAACACAGACACAAATGTCCTCTGTGGTTAATTTGAATCCACTTTGGTTACAAAACAATAACATGTAACATGTGTTGTGAGATCTCATATAAGGATATTTCTTAGTAGTATTCGTACAAACTTTAAATTTATAAATAGATTTTATAAGGTTTGTTAATCATAACTTTAGTAATTTTTATTATAATCTTTTATAACTAAGATTAACAATATTTTTTAATAATTGGTTTTGAATCAACAATACATAATTTTTTTTTATAAAACTCTCATGACATCTCAGAAGAATTCAAGTAACAACAATTATCTGTCACTACATAAAAAAGAAAAAACAAAAAAATACGGAAGGAATAAACCAAAACTTACATATTAAGTAGATAGATAATTTGTACTTATTAATAAAGAACTATAAGAAAGACTATAGAAAAATATATTATATCAATAAAAATATTCTATATTAATAAAGTCTAAATTAGCAAGTTTATTAGCACATACATTTCCTTTACGAAAAATGTGAGAAATCCTAAACCTGATTTTCTTACCATAGTTAATACAAGTTTCACTTATTATAAAGTGTTCCAAGAACATTAGTCCTAATAGTAAATACAGCACAAACAAAAAAGTATCATATTCAAGCCAATAATACATATATTAGTTATAACAATAAATATAACACAAATCAATATTCAAGCCAATAATACATATTTATAATTTGTGTATGGGTAAAATAATGAGTTTAATGGCTATGTATCATGTATATAAAACTTTTGATTGATTAGTTAAATAAAAATCATGAATTTTAATATAATTATTATTGCAATTTATAAATTTATTATATAGGGTTGCTTTTAATTAAATAATACTGTATAACTGTTTTACCTTCTGATACAATCTACATGGAACACTGATAATTAAGAGAGTTTTATCTGCTAGTATTTTTTGGAAGATATGCAAACAAAAACTTATAGAAAAACTCAAGGATTTAACATACGAAGAAAAATATTAACTTATTTGTTGAGAGTTCGATGATGATTCAATATTGATAATGAAAAACTGTTTTATATTATCAGTGCCCTTCTTTTTGTCCTCATCGGAGAAACCTATCAAATTTTTTATTTATTTATTTTAATAAGTTTTATTATTATTAAACTTCAGTCATAAGCATTATGTGATAAGAAATTATAAAGTGACTAATTATGTTATTTAATAAAAAAAATATCCTAAATATTCCACCAAATTACTTAAAAATAATTTAACAGAAAGCAGGTTTAATAGTTTAATCAGCAGCATTAACAACAGATATAGTACTTGTACGGAACACTGCATTGCATCATTTGGGATTTGTTTATACATAATAGAACATATCCAATATTAAATTCACAAGATACCACTGTTCCAATAGTTTATTAATTTATTTAACCAAACACAAATCATTAAGCATTTCAGATGCAAAAATAATAATGCATCATATATTTACAGTACTCACTTTTTACAATAATAAAAAAGTTCTTATTTTATATGTTTTCACATCTACATTTAGGAATACTCTAGATAAATACTTGGTTATTGTAAGAAATAGAGTTGTTTATTGTAAATCACAAGTTAAAATTAGATTTAGAAGATCTTAAAACAAGAAATTTTATATAGATTAACTTATACATATATATAGGTTAATTTTAGTTTACATTGATTTTGTTTTTCTCTAATGGTACAATCTTAGTTTTTCAATTGAGTTTTTTATATGTATATATATGACGGTTGTGTGAGTTTTATTCCATTTATTTTAACAACCACACATAAGTGGTAAGATATGAATATATGTTAAACTTGATAAATATGATAGTGAATGATGTGAAGCACCCAAATGCAAATTGTTGGAGAATGTGATAAAGAAAGGTTATGGAAGAAGATGATGAAGATGAAGATGCATTCACATATTCCTTTCTATGCTCTACGGATGCAAAAAACAAAACAACAAATTCTTTCCCTTTATAATACCAGACACACACACAATAAATATATATATATATATATATATATATATATATATATAAATAAATAAATAAATTAGCATATGTCCTTCTCAACTCAACTTAACAATATTATTGGGCATCGTATGAGACACAGAATTTATCCTCAAAAGGAATACCAAAAGATTGCTTTTGGCCATAAAGCATATAAAATTGCACCATCTTAAAATTTACAATACAAAATCTTTTCTTTCATCTTCATTACATAGCATTATATATACATTTTAAGGAGTACGATATATGGCAAGCATGAAGAACTTACTAGCTAGCAAGAAAAGATGGAGAATGTTGTTGATTCCCATTTCATGAAAAGACATTTTCTAATATTTAACTTCAAAATTTATTCCATATTTATATTATTATAAGGTTTTGTCTAACTTAATTTTATAAAATAAATTTATAAGGTGTAATTTGTACCAGTTATATACTTTGAGATGTCTTTATCTTTAGAATCTCCAACAAACTTCTCTTAAATCGAGATTGTCAACTCGTACGTAAGACTATATATTTAAACCTAACAAAGTCTTATTAGGATGATGATATATGAGTCTGATATCATATTAATAAGTTAACTCAACCTTACCAGACTTGTTTAGAAGATAAAGATTACATTCACGGATCTTCACTAAATATAGAATTTTCTATACTTAATCTATTTAATTTTATTAGGCTGTAAAACTTGATTGGTTCACAATTTAATTATAACTGAATTAATAAATTATGATCTTACTTTTAGAAGTTTTTTTCTTTTTTTCTGGTGATACTTGGATTGGTCTCCTTTAAGATGCCTTAAAAAAAATTTCAATCATCTCAAATCATTCTCCTTTCATTTTTAATTTCTTTTATCAAGCCACCTTCAGAATATAGCAGTTTCATCTTTATTTTAAATTATTTTTAAATAAATTATTAACAATTGTTTTCTTAACACAATACATCTTATATAACACAAATTCCAAATAGAATTTATATATTAAAAAAGTTATTACAGATTCTAATAAATATGATTTATAAATTCAAACAAATTCATTCAACAATATAAAATTATCTTTGTACGTGCTATATTTATTTAATGATATATGGAAAATCATATCCACATGCAAATCTAACGATTCCGTATTTTAATTAAATATATCATAGTTTACGTATTCTCACAGTGTGTGTTTTTAAAGAACATTTTCTTTTTCTAATTCATCATAGAATCATTACGATTTTGTATTATCGTTTTCCAAATTCTCACACGATATTTGGAATGAAAGCAAAAAAGAATATCGCAGAATATTAGGAGTTGTTATGACGTGATAAAATATTGAAACCAAAACCAAACCTCTTTAACTTTTCACTGCTTCTTCAGGAGAAGGACTCTGTCAAATTCTCTATCCATTCACAGTGAAATCAATCTTAAATTTCCCCATTTTTTTTTACTCTTGGTTTAAATAGACTAGCTTCATCTTCTTACTTATCCATGTAATTTGTAAGTGTTTCCTTTGTTTGGAGGTTCTAGAAAAAGGAAATATTGGTGGAGTTAGTTCTAAGCTTCCAAATTACATCTATCTTTTTTTTTATCAACAAAGAATAAAAAAAATAAAATGAGACACTTTAAGAATGTTCTAACCCTTATACAGACACTTCAAAATTGTCTCAATCCTTATACAATAATTTGTCAAAGTCAACCTGCTCAGCACCTGACCAACATATAAATTACAGACTCTACAGACTTCCAAACCAAACCTCAATTGAAAGGAATGGAAAACCACACTAAAAGAAAAACCCTACTACCTTATCCGGGCTTTCACAACTAGTAATCTAAACAATACACACAAAATAAACCCTACTACAACCAAAAGTCTACAAAACACAGTTACAAATCAAAATACAAATAGAAAACAAAACACTAAATTGAATCTATCTTAATCTGATAATAAACACCACTTGAACTACTCCGATTGCTCTCTTCTTGAATAGTTAGCATTCTTTTTTACAAGTAGAATTAATAAGAAAAACTTGTATTGTGCAACATAACAGAGGTTCACGTCAGATTTCACTGTCGCGAGATATGGAGAGCAGAGAATACCAAAGAAGGGAATCACCGTAACCAAAAGTGGGGGAAATTAACAAGTTAAGAATTTTGCATTGCATCTCAGTGGTCCTCGTCATTTCCTTTTCTGCAATTTCAGCAAAGCAAAATGTTTAAATGGAAAAGAAGTGTTGCAGAAGAGATTCTCTTTCCATTCTCTCTTTATTCCCAATTCCTGTCACAGTGCAGTGAAAGGACAAGGGCGATTTGATCTATAGTATACTCCCTCCCTTAGAAAAAATTATACAGACAATTTCTGTCATTTCTTGATATTATAGAAGATACTCTTGTCTTTTAAATATTTATAATAATCCCCTAAGGCCTTGTAGAATGTAGGGTGTAATGTGTTTTTTAGGTGACAGAACTTAGCATAACATATTTCATAGAATTAAAAAGAGTTTCTATAAAGGTTAAAAGGACAGAAGCATGTATGCAATCTCAAAAAATCACAAAGAATATGAGTGTAATTTACTCCTCCTTTGGTATTGTATTGTATGTATGTGGTCACATCTGCTCCTTTGTAAAGGGCCAAAAAGTCGAATGTTTTAGGTGGGTGGAAAAAGGATTGGAATCTGGTGTCTCTGTCATTTTTCTAGGCCAGCAGATTGTGTTTATTTTATTTTTCCTTCTCTTATCACTATCTCCTATGTTGATAAGAATCCCACCATGGACTATCATCAACCTCTGCATGTGAAACTGATAACCTAATGGATCCAATTGCATCAGCAAAACTGTTAGTCACGTATAAGCCCTCTCGGGTTATGTACATTTCTACCAACGCCCATGCAGAACCATATTCATTCTCACCAACATAACCAAAAGAAATAAGAACAGACGAATTTACAGCATGACAACATATGATGATGACTTCAAAACTAGTATTGAATTAACCTTTATATGTTTTTAACTAAAAATTACTTCACAGACAGTAAAGTAGACAAGGTAATGGTCCCCAAAACAAAATAACCTTTAACTAGTAAACATAACACAATGTTAGAATCTTAACATGTTTCAGTGCTGCTTTCATGATCATTTTCATACCACTAGAAAGCATTGCCTGCATCTCCTAAAGCGAGGAAGATCCAATTACATTGAAAGGGACGTGATTGGAGCACAACACAGTGTCTCAGATGGATTGCATGTCAAAGAATTAGCTGCTCACACTCACAGCACCTGAAAAAGCATAGTAGTTGTTTCCTTTCTTTTTCTCATCAAGAGATGTGCGCTAGCTGACACGAATAATCAAGCCTGTGAGAATTGATGCAATCTTCGAGAGGTTTACTGATGTTGCTTTCTCACTTCTCAGTGGCTTTAGGGGGTTATTCTTGTTCTGCAAAAGCATCAATTCTACTAATCATCTACAGAATCCACTGTGTGGACGACACTATTGAAAGCAACAAGCATGGCCACTAAAGGCAACTTTTCCTGTCCGCCAAAATTTTATCCAAATGCATGAGACAAGATCCTTGTAGCAAACATGGAAAAGGAGCAAATAATGATGATTGAACCACCAGTAAAGAAATGGCAAAATCAAGAAAAGCATTATGAATATGAACCTTTCTATAAAGGATATGATATATACCACATAATGCTCCTCTAGTCTGCTGTCAAGAGAAAATGCATGCAATTTGTTTGCATTTTTAAGAGATACGAGATAGTTCCACACAATATGTTCTTACATTGTACACATATACTTTGGGAGAAGTTGTCAAGAGATCTCACAGTAAATAATATTTCTGAATATGTGGTCTTTAACTGAATGACATTCTGTGATTTGTTATATTGTCTACATATACACAATCCAATGCTTGACAAATTCTGAACATCATAAATCGAAATGAAGCACCCTAGGATAATCAAGGTTTGAGCATTTGAGTTCATCAAAGGATTATACAGGCTTTGTATACTTTCGAAATCACATATCCACTGTTAGCAGTAATCTGTCTTATCTACATTCCTCTGATGTTCTCTTGCTGAAATCCCACCTTAAATCCTATCTTCAGAACATGGACAATCCTACAACACATCAAGTTTGGAAAGATTAAGACAGTAATTTGTCTTATTATTATATCATCAGAACATGGATAAGCCTACAATGCGTCATGTTTGGGATAATCACTAATTATCCGCGGCGTTATCTATACGATAATCGGTGTATTCCTATCCTGAATCTGTAAACACGCGCATAATTATCATAGTTATTTTCAATAAAAAATTAGATCACATCAGTTGTATTATTCATTCATGATTGATTTTGGACAAAACTGAAACATAGGACTACAGTTATTATTAATGTTATTCTCAGATCAAAACTAATACTTTATTTCGATGGTAATTCTAAATTTCAGTTATCAAAATAAAAAATACTTTTATGGAAAAACAGCATCAACGAGCCGTATAATACAGCATTTAAAACTAGTCCACTAGTTTTCCATTTGACAAGTCTCAAATAATCCATTAGACAAATAACATAATTCGGTCCATCCAAGAGTGAATATTAGTTATTTTCAAGTATATACAGTCATAAATTCTTGATAAAAGCATATACAATTTCTTTCAAGTTCCCCGACAAGGACTGTAAAACTATGGGTGTAACAAAAGGGGAGAAGAGGAAGAGAAGGATGTGATGTGGGTAATATCAATTACAACAACTCGTAAAACATAAGAATGGGTACATCTCACAGCACATCCACTGCGGGAGTGCTGGAACACTGGACCAGAGCAGGAATACCAGATGGTGCTGGCTAGACAACAATTATGACTCGATTTGGATTAACTTTTTAACTCATAAGAACCGTTTAATTGAAATAAATATTTGATTCCTAACTTAAGTATTTTTAAATGCATAGAGATTTAAAAGAGTTAAAAAAATAAGATGCATAAATTAATTTTAACTACTATTAGACATTAGACTCCACTTTATTTCATTTTGATCAATTGGTGTAATTATTTATTGAAAATTTCATCCAAATTAACCCTAAATAACCAAACCTAGAGGTACAAAGACCTCTTGGTGATATTTGATTATTAAAGCTTCATTTGTTTACAGTTAGAAAGAATAAATATTTGCCAAGAATTGATCTAACCTGAGCTACATGCCACCATATAACTTGCTCTACTGATTGGAAGGTTAAACACTAGGACTCGGAAAAAAAATTATATATGATAGTACAAATGAAAAGATGGGCAAAAGAAGGCTTAATTACTGCTGCTATCTTCACCAGACCTGAAAAGCTCAAACCGCTTGAATTGCTTTGTTCTTGCCAGTTCTAAAATCCGAACCACCAACTGGAGTATTTGCATGGAATGCTGACTGCCTTGAGGGTTCCCCTAACAACTGAGGCTTAATTACTGCTGCTATCTTCACCAGACCTTAAAAGCTCAAACCGCTTGAATTGCTTTGTTCTTGCCAGTTTTTAAATCCGAACCACCAACTGGAGCATTTGCATGGAATGCTGACTGCCTTGAGGGTTCCCCTAACAAGTTTAAGGAAAGCGGGGAAGGTTCTCTATCACGTACCTGTGTTTCCCCAATGCTGAGATGAGACATTCCCACAAGTTCGTCAACATTGACAGGTTCCTTGGGAATGACTGGGATTGGCCTGTGGACCTGATGATGGGATGTCTCTCCTCCCTTAACTTCTTCAAAAGGAGCTGCAGTTGATGGCCATATGGGATATGGAACAGGTAAATAAGTGGGGAAGAATCCATGAGGAGCCATTGATGTCAGTCCGTTTGATCCCATCATAGTTTCATTGGCCTGATCCATGTTTTCTTGAGAAGTAGTTTCCATGGGTTCAAATTCTGATTTGAGGGAGAGATCTAGTGAAGGCTGTAGTTTTCCATTACAAGGTTGCGGCTTCTCAGAAGGTGGAAGCAGCACTTGTTCTTCTGGCACTGAAGGTGGATCTGAAGTCTGACATGATTAAAAAAAAAGTTAGCCAGAGAAGCAGAGGAAAAGTATTACCACTACGTTTACATAAGAATCTTAGAACATAACTAATTGGCAGTGTCCACCAACAACAAGGATGACCCCTTTTACTTGGCAAATACAGAATCCTATTATATACATCAATGTAATAGACAAGTTTATCTAAAGCAAAAATCCAGAGTCAATTGTCGAACACAGTAAAGTTGTCATCATGTCATGATATACAAGCCAAGAAAAACCTTGGTGTTTTTCAATAAAGACCGTGACATGTATTCACAAGAAACTAGAAGAGTGATGGGAATATAACAAGAACTATTGAACTTAAGAAAGAGAAGACATGACATGTATTCACATGTATTGCTGTTCATGCACAAGCAAGGAAGACACTCATTTCCCTTATATTAGAAAACATCGAGGCATAATAAGATGTGTGCATGATTGCCAATTAGATGTGATATGATGAATAAGACCAACCATATCTGGAACCATGTCAAAAAGGCTGGAACGTCTCTTTCTCCTGGTAGCATGACTTTGCCGGATAAAATACTTCTGGGCATGACTTGCTACTTGGGTTGGGGTCCTTGATACAACAAAATTACGTGCTATCCCACGCCAGTCTCCTTTGCCCAGCTTCTGGAGACCAATTAAGAACAGCCTATGTTCTTCTTCAGTCCATGCAACACCTAAAACAAACGAAGTAAATACTGAATAAAGTAATCCAATCACCAGACACAAAAGGGTACTCGTCGTGCTCAGTGAATCAGCTGTTATTGAGAAAATACAATGATTCAATAAATGCAACACAGAGTTGATAGTATGTGACAAAATAAGGTACTCCCTCCCTCTGTCCTGCTTAGATTCTTTCATCTAAATCAAGAAAAACATTTAATCCTTTTATTTTCAATAATTTATTATTATACTTCTTTCAGTTTTCTCTTACCAAACAATTTTCAATGCATTATCAAATTGGAAATAAGTGTATAACTAGAAAAAATATATTACTTTGAAATTTTAAAAATAACAGATAAAAAGGGGGGAAAAATTCTTCAAAAACTGACCACTATATAGAGGAATAGAGGGGCTAAGTAGCAAGGTAGAAACAATTCTAGGTTAGGTAATAGGCATGAAATAATGGGATTAGTGTCAAAAGAGAGTTGATTTCAGTTAACTACCTTACTTCCTACCTTCCTTTTTAAGTGTGTTTAATGTTCCTTTGGAGAAAGATAAGAGTATGAATAACAAAATAAAAGTAATTAAGGTTATAATAAAAAAAATATTTCAAAAGAGGAACCTAAAAGTGAGTTGGTTAGTATATTAAATACTATTCTTTAATTTTATTTTATTTTTGTTTCTATTGTTTTCTGCACATAAACCAGTTTTCTTTTCAGTATAATTGTAAAGAATCCGCTTCTTTTTCTTGTAATAAAGTAACAAAATTAGCTGAATTTAACTCTCTGTTGGCCATTGATTAGAACCGGATATCATCATTCCAAGAGTTAAAGATTTCATGTAACTGAAAATCTCTCGAGAAGCGGCTCCAAGTTAAACAAACTATAGCCTACAGAGAACGGAATATCAAGAATAATACATAGCATTTTCAGCGAAAAAATTGCATTACAACGCCACCGTAGTATGAATAGCAAATCATGAACAAAATTGTTGGCTTTAAAATTGGGAAAAATATTTGTCAACAAACTTCAACACTATAAAACACATTGTCATGAAACTTAATGATATTACAACAATTGTTATTGAAAGAAATGCAGCGCAGTCATGCAAATAAAACGTGAAAAAATTAAAAACTTCAGATAAGTATAAAAATAAATTGATTGAGTTTGCCTTTGAAAATATCTCATGCATTTAGTCCTGTGTAATTTTTCTATTAAACTAATAAGCATTCAAGTATCACCCCTTTCCGAAGGGGAAAATAACCAAAAGTCAAGATTGTGTCTATCTTAAAGCCAAACATAATAATTAATTACCACAACAACTCTGCCTATTCAGGTATCAAGCAGATCATGATTAATAAACAAAAGCTACGGTTTGCCACAATTACAGAAACAAATAAATGTGCAACAGCAGTACAAACAACGGCAATTAAACTAGTCAAACCATCCAGGAGCATAACTTAGAGAGGTAATTAAACTCAAGCAACAAATTCTCAATCTAGTTTGAACAGATTCCACACGATAGAAAGGCCAGTAATTGTCAAATAAGCACATTTACTTCTTCTTCTTCTTTTCTTTAATTGCTTGCACCTTAGTGGATGACTCTATTTCCGATATCCCAAATAAATTAAATGGATGCTGGAACAATTCATTAATAATATTATTATAATCACTATTATCAAATGATAAAAAAATTGAAGTTCGTATATGATATCATACAAATTCAACGAACCGTGATGCCATGAGGTCCCAACTGTAGTATGATATCTTACGCGCTATATAATAAATGATCCACATTCGTCCAAATTACCAACCAATCAAGACATTAAATACAGCCATTGCCCGTTGGGAGAACCAACAATTGCATAAAACACGAACGAGAAAACCAAAATACACTAGTTCCAAGACAAGGGAGTAAAAGGTTGGAAAAAACACGTATTTAACATAGACATTTATGAAGTACAAGAAATTAGAAATCCTCAACAAACACAGGGAATGAAAAAAAAAACAAATCTAACAGAGCAACAAACAAAATGCGAGACCAGCGAATAAAATAAATTCCGATTCCGATTAATATGAAATAAAAGGGTAAAGAAATGGAGAAACGGAAGGATGAGAACCTTTTTTTCTTTCTCCGCGGCGGTTAGCCAGGGTGGAGATATGGGCGGGGTCGTCGGACAAGTAACCGTGAGGCTCGTGGAGCGGGTCGGAGCAGGGAGAGGTTGGATTGGGAGAGGAGGCGGCGAGGTTGGAAGAAGAAGGAGAAGAATGGTGGTGTGCGGAGGAGGCGAGGTTAAGGTTTCCCATACTGGCGCTCTTCTTTATGATTGATCCATCGGTGAGCCTGACCCCGAAGAGCTTGACGCCGGCGGCCGCCCCCCGCGAGGAGGGGCAGGTCCGGGAGTTGTGGCCGTTGTTGCTGCAGTGGGAGCACCGCCGAGTCATGCCGATTCTCCGCCGCGTGACTCGGTCTCGGGAGGGAGAAACGTGAACAAAACAGAAACAGAAAGAGAAAGAGAAACAGAAACAGAAGAAGGCGAATAAGGAGAGAAAAAGAAAATTAGAAAATGCGCGATGATGCGACAGGATGCAATGGAATTATGGATAGAGAAAAGAGATATGGAAAAAAATGCATGTGTTTCGTTAATTAAGGTAAACACACCAACACGCTGCTCCTCCTCCTCCTCATGGATAATTCCGGGTTTTAGAATATTCTCGAGGTTAATTCTGGGATTCTAATTTCACGCTTTTTATTTTATCATTTTGTCTTAGTGGAACGCGCTCCATCGCTCGTTCCTCTTCCTTTCTCCTCTCTCTACACATCATCGTCTCAACTCTCTCTCTGCTTCAATTAATTCCTGTTTCTGATAAATATATTTTTTTTATTTTATTTTTTAAATTTAGTTCAATTTTATAATACCAATTTACCTGTATATATAAAATATCTTTATATTTATATTTAGTTATATAGGATTATCTATAATAACTTAAGATATTTAAACACGTCTTTTAAATAATGTATCTGATACCGATATTTATTTGACACTGACACTTGTATACACGTATCCGAGAAGTGTATAACCATTTTAATACGATTTTAATTTTGTAAAATAGAAAAGGAAGGGATGGCGAGAGTAGAGCGTGCGGTTCTCGTGTAATGGCACGTACATCACAACTCTAAACACGTGCCTAAAGACTGGGCCACTGAAAAATGGATCAATCATACACAAAGTGCTTCCACGTTATCACTGCTCACTAACCTCTTTCATCTTCAATTCAACAACAATCATACTTTACCCAACACTTTCTCTCGACACAGTTAACTTATAATTAGTGACATTTTTTTTGTTATAAATTTTAAGAAAAATAGAAAAAAAAAATGAAAGTAACTTTCAAAATTACTTATCTTGAATGAAGATAGTCATAACTATTATGAGACAAAAATGTTTTAAGACAAAACACGATGTGTTTGACTTTGACTCGTTGGCGGGGAACTACTTGAGCACCGTTATTTATTCCTTTTGTTATTATTTTATCGAAGCTTTCAATAATAATATGAAAACTATATGTTAAATAAATATAAATAAAATTATTGTTTGCATGTTGAATTTTATTTATGGGATGAAAAAAAAGAATTTGAATTGTTTAATATAAAAGGAAGAATGCGCAATTATCGGGAATGGGTGGTGGGTAATTTTGTAGTGAAGTGATTGGGAGGTGTTTGGATGAAATTAGGAGTCTTGTCTGGAAAAGCCCAATGAATGTCCTTTACGGATTCGTAATAAGACACGTGGATCATGTGGTGGTTCCCACCTACTTTACGTGCCTTTCACGCTATTACATGTTACTGTCTTCTTCTTTTTTTCTTCACCCACTCTAAAACGAATATTTCCTTTTTTTCTCTCTCATTAGATAAATATTTGAATGAGTTTGTTTTAATAAAATAATTCAATTTTACAAAAAATATGACTTTCATAATCTAAATAATACTCTAAAGTCTAAAAAATTAATACTTTACCTAGGAGATGGAAAATGCATATACTTTATTTTATTTTGATAAAATAAGTTAAAACTATGTATAAAATTTATTCTATCTACTACTAAAAATATAATAAAATATCACGATCTTCTTTTTTTTAATTGAGGTTTAAGTTGGTATAATAGGCTTCCATCTTGTCTGTTTTTAGAATTTTCTATGAATAAGTATAGTCTATCTATATATCGTTTTTGTTAACATATGAGTTTTGGTATAGTCTCTCCGTATTTTTGTATTTTCTTTTTTTTGTTTAATAATACTTTTTTCATGTGATGGTAAATGATTATTGTTACTTGAGATGTGTGAGTCTAGCTGAGATTTTAAGTGGCATAGTGATGCCTAACATAAAAACTTTTATTTAAAAAAATTAGGTTTAAAATTACTTTAGAGAAAAAAAAAACACAATAAATTTTCTTAACGTTAATAAAATATCTATAAACTAATTAAAAAACATTTGTTAAAAAGAATTAGATGGAAAAAAAAAGAGTGTGATCTTTGATCCTATCTCAACTCAATTATATATTGCAAGGATAAGTATGTGCAATCTCTCTCTCTCTGTATACTTTAAAATAAGAAATGAAATGAGGATAATATTTTTTAAAAGAAGAAATGTTATCGTAAATAAAATAATTTCTATGTAAAAGGTTGGTTTTGCTAATAATTAAAGTTGAAGATAATTATTAAGTTTAAAGAATTAAATAAAGGTGAAAATTGAGGTTGTGAAGAAGTTATATGGGTCAGGTTCATTGACTCGACAAATATTTTGTATGAGGGAAATAATTGTGTTGATAAAGTTTTAGTCGAAAGTAATTAATATTATCCACCAAGATAAGATGTGTACGGACATGTGAACCTCTCACATTTGGTAAACACCAGGAGTGACACAAATCAGAATACTAAATATCAGGAAAAAGCATAGTCAATGGTCAAACTTTGCATACTTCAATTCTCTCATATCATTTATTAATTATATATTCTGTCACCTTCAATGTTTTTCGTAATATATATATATATAACATAAGCTCATACAATATAATTATTATGTTCTACCTTTTTTTCCTCTCTCATCTTACATTTCTTCAATAATTGTGGACTTATCTTATATTCCTTAACTAGCTTCCAAAATCTTAGAGAAAGTAAGAAAATTACGAAGTAGAAACTAAATTTAGAAGAAACAAAATTGTTATATTAATTAATAGATTATTTTAAAAATTAAATAATTTTTTTAAAATTATTTTATTGTTAAATAGTTTTTAAATATTAATTTCTTATTTTTTTTATAAAATAATAGATTATTATTGTTATGCTAGTAAAAAAAGTGGTTTTTTATAATTTAAAATGTAAGAAATTAAAATCATAGATATTTTAAAATTTTGTTTGATGTGAGATAAAATAAAGACACCAAATCCAAGTTCAATGGAACAAAAAAACACGGTTGCGGTTCAAACCTTTGACTTTGGCGGCGTGCTTTTATAGTATTCATAATATTTTTTTTTGTTCAGATTTGCTACCTTTCTTCTTTGGTCAATTTTCTGTCACAACTTCAACATATAATCGTGGTGTGATTTCAATTTACTACCCTTCTATCTTTATGCTTTAATCTGATTTCAAATTTATTTTATATACTTCAAGAATTTCTATTTCTTTCATCATAATCTTATAAATTTAGATAATATATTATAATATATGTATATAAAATATCAAGAGGAATTAAAAGTTCTAGAAACACATATTATCAAAATTCTGATAAAAAATTCTATTTAATAATCTAGAAGCTGGTCTACATTCATTTCTACTGTTTTATTAAATATAACCATAGGAGTAGCATACAATAACGTCCAGATTCTTTTATCATTTAATATAAAATTATTGAGTTATTTTATTTTTTAATAATCACTATAAAATTATTAGAAACCTTTGATTAATAATACAATATAATTAATGATGAATAAAATTTAAATTCACGTAACAGATAAATATCCTTTCAAGAATCTAATCGTGTATTAAATATTTTGCTGACAATAATATAAGAAACGTAAACACTCTCTCTTTCAAATAAAATACAAGTGTTTTTTTCTTTCTTTGAATTACAATATTTTTTTAATTAGCCTGATATTTATTTTCTTTTTTAGTTGACATTTGCATACTTTTTTCGCAGAAGTTCGTGCCGAAAAATACCAAATAATCATTCTTACTGACATATTTATTTTAGTATTATAAATTATAAATAAATATTTATTTTATTCTATTATTATATTTTTTAAAAAGATTAAAATTTAATGCTACGATAATTAGTAGAATCATTTTGAATGTAGAAATACGTGTATATTATAATGTAATATCTTATATAATTTGATGTACCCTTGTGGTTGATAAGGTAAGTAAAGTCAAGATGATGAAAAGTCCAAAGTCCAACGAATGTGGACGGTTGATCTACTGTATGTCATGCTTAAATACTATACGTATAAGTTTCAACATTTCTACTTCTGGTCCACGCTCTTCTCACATTTTCTACTCTCTTTTACATTTATCTGTTGTCATTTCTTTTCTACACTATATTTTACACTTATTGTTTTTTTTATTAGACATTACGAATCAATATGTATGTTATTTATTTGAATTTGTTCTTATTTTTTTTAAGGTGCAATCTTTTCTTTTTTTTCAAGGTGTATGTGAGTATGGTAAAAGTTTCTGAGTTGTTCTACAGAGTGGTGATGTATTTGCAAAAGATTTTTTTACGCTCAAGTCAGTAAGAATACAAGTGATTTTTCGTATGTATGTAAATAGATAATAAAATAAATCTATTTTATGAGAGGAACAAGATTTTCTGACGCTCAAGTCAATAAGAATATATATGATTTTGTATGTATGTAAATAGATAATAAGATATATCTATTTTATGAGAGGAACAAGGTATAAGTAGAGATCTGATAATAAACTCGTAGGCTTAAATAGAGGTCCAATAAAATAAAGTGACTACGTAACTGTTAAGGTCACGTTCTTCCTTACATGTATCCTATTATTAAAGTGACTTCGGTATTATTTAGTAATTAAGACCAAACATTAAATAATGTGGGTAAATTATCAAGTGAACTTTCATAACTACTTTAACGATTTTCATCTATTACTACATGATATTTTATAAATTCCCATATTTAAGTATTGGATAATACATTTTATACATTATTTGTTTTGTGGTGTAATTTATCAAACATATTGAAGAGTGGTTTTACATAGTTAGGGTACATATTTATGATTTATGATGTTGTTCATATTTTTGGATCTTTCAAAGTGAGAGATGATTTGATGTATGAGTATAAATGGAAAAGAAGGAGACAAACACTGCGATCATATATATTGCAAGATACTGATTCCTTATTTTTCACATCACAAATATTACATCTAAGATTGCATATCTGCAATGCATAGATAAGATCAGATTTTTATTTCACTTGGAAAATGTCAAAGAGTGACACCTCTATCCACATAATACACTCATTTCTAACGCTTTTAAACATACTAAATATTTTTTAAAAAGTTATAAATAAAATATTTGTATTAGAAACATTAAAGAAAAAAAAAAGAGTCTAGTTTTTAAACTTTAACTTGCCTTAATATAATGTCATGGTTCAGTTGAATGCATAATATAGCTTATGTAATCAGACTTTTAAAAGGCTGAACGCATAATATAGCTTAATGAGCCTTTTAAAAGACAATTACTTCTTGCACCATATCATTTATCACCGCACCCAATTTCAGTGTGAAAAGACAAAAATACCCTTAAATATAAGGGAGTATAAAAATATATTTGGGATCCTCTTTTCCGGAATATATTTTTGGATTTTTTTTTTCTGGAATAAATTTTTGTATTACGAATTTTTTATCCAGAATGAGATTTTGATTTTTTTTTGGAAATGTACTATTTTTAGTTTCCGATTTTCATTTTTAAAATGGAGGATTTTTTCAAAAATTTATAACTACTTAGGTACAGATTCAAAAAAATTGGATGTAGGGAAAAATTGTCCTTTTAATAAGGAGAAAAAACTTAAAGATGGCCCAACTTCAGAAACCATTTACCAGAAATGAGTTTCGACAAATTCTTCATGTACCCATGTTTTAGAAAATATCAAAATTACCCTTTTCTATTAACGCTTATTTTAATTTTGAATGCAAAACTTGAAGATGGAATCTAATAATCTCGAATACAAAATATACCTTTTGAATCGTATAATATGAAATATATTTTAAAATACAAAATTTATATTGTGAATTATGCAATCTAAACTATAAAAAGTTGTATTATAGAAATATAAAATTTACATTTCAGATTGTATAATGTATTTTAAATTATATGATTTAGAAGGTATAAAATCATAAATCGTTGTATGTTTGAGAATGAGTTATTACTATCAAATATTTATACATATAGTGGAATCCTTTTTTTTTATATAGATTTGTACACATTGAAAATAAACATTGTTTAAAAAAAAAGCTTGAATAAAATAAATTGGTAACATAATTGTTAAATTAAATTAAAATGTATCGTGAAAAGACATAATATTAATCCATAAATACAAAGGGGAATAAAAATAATACATAATGTATGATTGTCCCTTAACGCTGCGTAGTCTAACATAAACTTGAGTGCATGTTCCTTCCCATAATTTTTTAGCGACATTTATTTATTTATTAATAGTGTCATAGTATTTTTGTTTCTATTAAAACCATGGAAAGAGATTTTATATTCCTTTGTATTTGTTTTCTAACAAAAAAGTTGCGTCCTATAGAAAAACTCTCAATTTATTAGTCCTATAAATTAAGAGTATCACATGAAGATGAATAAAAGTTTGGATGTTTTCCCCGTCTCGTCACTATGTACATGCAAGTCATTTATTTAATAATTTAAGAGAGTCCATTGCTCATAGTTTTCAATTCCATCATTAATGGATTGGAAGTAGTGGCTACACGAGACCACACTTGTTTCAATCAAAACGTTTGATTTGGTTCATTCTTTATCTACCAATTGCTCTTTAAACACGTATGTTTCCAATCTAAAAAGTAGAAAATGTTGCATGGTCCAAGTTATTCACTAAGAAGTGTTTCTTGTTTCTATTCAACATGAAATATACAACACATCCCCTTAAACAAAGATTCCTTATACAAATACTCTCAACTCATCACTCCTTCATTATAATCCAATATCGACATAATAATTTAAGAAGAAGGTTAAACTACCAGGTTCATGGTAATGAAGATACAAGAAGACTGAAACTCTGTTACGGATGACAAAGAAACTTTCTTATACATGTTTAAAAATACCATAAACCTAGTGTAGAATTGTAGAGTAGAAATTATTTTTTTGTAGAAAGTAGAATAGAAATTTTACTTGTATTTTTTTTTAATTGTAATTAGGGTTGAATTTAGATATAATAACTAACATATGCTAAACTAGGGTTTCTAGAAAGCTCCTACTTAACCTAGACCGACCTAATCACATGAAGCACACCCAGGTCATGCTTGCAATGTGAGTGCATTTAGACATCATTTTCAAACCCATTACATTTGAATTTTCCCATCAATTTTTGTATCGAATAGCTAGACCTCTAGACTATATAAAAAGATGTTTGACTCATGAAAATTCAAGATTAGTATATGAGTGAATTGCTGTCAAAATTGCATATTTTCTTACTCTCTTGTCTAAGCTCTCTATGATAAACACATTAATCTTCTTCTTCACCTTTTCCAAGTGATTTGACCAGACTAATCACTCCCCTTACCTATTATCCCCTTTCAAGAAAATCATAGTTCCATTGAAGCCCTCCTTGTCCGTTACAACCATTAGCTTTTGTTAATCCACATCTCAATTCTCCAAAGAACCAACTCGAAAATGGAGTCAAACACCATCAATAACAAATACAAAAATCCTATATAAAAACTCATAATATAATATTGGATGATTGAATTCGTTAAAATAGACTTTAAATTTTGAATGATTAAACAATAACGACATAATACTGGATGATGGTTGAATTTATTAAAATAGATTTTGCATGATTGAATTTGTTAAAATTTATTAAAATAGATTTTTAATGATTTTGGATGATTGAATTTGTTAAAATAAACTCTAGATGATTTTGATATAAATTGAATTTTAAAGACTCATCGTAACTTCTAAAATTAACTAAAAGTTATAATGAGGTTTGCACTTATAAGATGTAACATAGAAGGAGACATAAGTGAGGGGGGAGAGAAGAAAAACGAGGGTGATTAGGTGTTTGTTTGAACCGTTGAGGAAAAAATAGAATGAATTCCACTCACTCAAGCATTTATATTAGAAGGTGTAGAGATGCATCATTTTCTAATTTAAATTTTGATTGATGTCTGTCATAACATTTATAGCAGAACCAGATTTTTGAAGCTACATTTAGTTCAACTACCACATCTACCGCTTCTACAACCACCCTCCTAAAACCTTGTACTACTACTAACCCACCCCCCAACCATACAAATCACTTACAAGAACAGCCACAACAACGAAAAAATTAAAAAATTGACAATAAAATTGTAAATGTAAAGAAAAAGGAATGCGGCTTATTTTCTATCTATCTATTCATCACTTCACCGGTAGCTTCTGTAGGATGGGGTGTACATACAGCTCTCTGCAAACTTCACCAAATCTTTGGGTTGAGGAAGCCTAGTGGCCAAACCTGACACAAAAAAAACCAAACTCAATCTTTGTTTTCACAAATTTCAAACAGAAAAGCTTCAAAAAGTGCAACAAAAGCTTACCAAGCTCATAAGCCTTAGCAGCAACTTTGGCAGCTATGTGTGCAGAAATCTTTCTGATGTTGGTGAATGGTGGGTATATGAGTCCCTTGTCATAGTTCTCTTGGCTCACTTGTGAAGCCAAAGCTTCAGCTGTTGCATTGTCATATATCAGTAATGGCATAAAAAGGTATTAATTTTAAAGGACTCATTATTGTTAAAGTGATTTGTGTAGTTACATGCAGCCAGAAGCAGGTCATCATGCACTCGAATGGTCCCAGACATTATCAAACCAAGACCAAATCCAGGAAAAATGTATGCATTGTTGGCCTGAGGAACAAAGAAGAATCTCCAAATTAGACCTTATTTCAGATGTGACATTTTTAATAATAAGTAAAAATCTCAAGGGCTTAGACCTGGCCAGGGGCAAACACTTTCCCCTCATATTCAACTGGGGGAAATGGACTCCCACTTGCAAAAATGGCACGACCCTGTTGGTGATGCACAAGAAATAAAGGAACAAATATATTATTATTCAGTACTGGTCAATAACAAACATCTATAAGAATAAATAAAAACTGAGTCCATTGTTGTACAATATTGAAATATTAAAATTCTAATGCAAAAAACACAGTTGCGTGTATTAACCTGGCTCCACTTGTAAGCTTCTTCAGCAGTACATTCTGACTGTGACGTGGGGTTGGAAAGAGAAAGAATAATAGGTTTCTGCAAGCATTATCATATATTAAATTGATTAGCTTATTTTGAACATGAAATTCATGGAAGGTACTAGGTAATAAATAGGTTAAAATAGTACCTCGTTGTTGGAGGCCATAGCCTCAATCACCTCCTTAGTAAAAGTTCTTCCTTGTCCTGATGTTCCAATCAACACTGTCGGCTTAATTTGCTGAGAAAATAACATTGAAAGTGTAAGAAAATTGAAACTTCTGATGTGTATGTGTGGTGTAATGGATAGAAAGATAAACAACCATCATACATTAACAGCATCTAAAAGATTTCTAACAGGTTCATGCTCATGAGCCCAGGGCTTCTTGAAATGTTGGAGTGAGTCTTTGCGGGAGCTAACAATCAATCCCTGTAAAAGTAGAAACAAAAGATTAATAAAAAATGGAAGATGAGAACCTACTCCAAACAGGTTGTGGGCTAAATTGGGTTTTACCTTTGAGTCCACCAACCAAATATTCTTGCGCACTTCCTCCAGTGGAGAGTTTGTCTGCATAAGCAAATGAAAATTTAGTTTGTCCACCAACTAAATTTCATGCATTGTTCACATCACAACATTCTCACCACCTGCCAAAGGAAAAAAAAAAACACACAATAACACCAAAAGTAGCTAACAAACCTGTTTAGATGTTTCAAGTGCTATGAGTTCTGCTATTCCTGTGCCAGCCTGCAACCACAAGACAATACAATTAAGCCAGAATGATAAAAACAGACCCTTTTTCATCTAAGACCAAATAAGGAACATGAGCCAAGAATTGCACGGACTCACCTCTCCAGCACCAAGGAACAAGAATCTGTGATCAGCCAAATTACCACCAACCAATTTCAGAGCTGCAACTAATCCAGCAAGGACAACGGATGCTGTTCCCTGGAACAAGGTAGATAGATATAATATTAGGCCTGGTTATAAGTATAGGTAAGTACCTAAATTCATTACTGAATACAGAAATTTCTTACCTGAATATCATCATTAAAGACCAGATGTGTTGACCTATATTTCTCGAGCAGATCAAAAGCATTGTGGTTTGCAAAGTCTTCAAACTAAATACATCACAAAACAGGTACAGAAATCAGAAAAATGAAATTAGCAAAGACTACAGAATAATATGCCAAGAAATATTGTCTCTTGAAACGCTTATTAATACCTGAATTAGGACCTTTTCTCCATAAGTTTGCTTGAGTGCTGTCATAAATTCGTGCATAAGCTCAGCATACTCCTGGAACCAGAGAAGTTGAAACAGAGTAAGTACTTAGCATATTAGGAAATAGGATGATGCCTGAAATTAAAAATTACTAATTCCACAAGATTGAGCAAGGAAAATAAATCATGAACCTGCCCAGTTGCACGTCTTTGCTTTAGCCCAATGTACAATTCATCATTCAGCAACTCCTCATTGTTTGTACCCACATCAATGGTAATAGGCAAACACTGAAAAACATGACATTATAGGATTAATAAAGTTAGAATATGTACAACAATCCTTAATACCTGCAAATAAAAAAAAAAACAGTAACATCTTCGGACAAGGAAACAGATCATTACAAGTTTATAGCAGACATAACTTATGGGTTAACAGTGTGGTCAAATGTACTTACAGCTGATGGGCGAACTCCTCCAAGTGCTGTGTATAAAGAAAGTTTCCCCACTGGTATTCCCATACCCTAAGAATACAGCAAACCAGAGATTACAACATCAGATTTTGTGATTCAATATAACTCATAAATAATAAATGTCAACAGGTATGTATGATAGAAATTACCTGACAACCAAGATCACCAAGACCCAGGATCCGTTCTCCATCAGTTACAACTACGACTTGAATGTTCTTCTCAGGCCAATTCCTTAGTACTTCACGGATCTTCCCCCTTTAAGTTCAAGTCAAGAGACAAAGGAACAGTAAAATCAATACAACCAGTGACGGATTACAAAGCATTCCAGGGGAATAAAAGAGAAATCAAAACCAAACTCACTTCTCTTTCAAACTTATATAAAGACCCTGAGGACGCATAAAGATGCTCCCATACTTCTGGCAAGCTTCACCAACAGTTGGAGTATAAACAACAGGGAGTAACTCTTCAACGTGATTAATAAGAAGTGTGTAAAATAGCCTTTCGTTTCTCTCCTGCAACACATGACATATTAAAGTGAAAGCATTAATAATTTAACAATCAAACCAGGTGAAGAAACTTCCATCAAGATATTTTACACCAAAGATGGATATCAAAATGATAAAATAAAACGGTTTAAGATGGATAACATTTTTAGTTCAGTTCCTGTTAAAATATTTCATTCTATTAAGTGCTAAAAATATTTTTTATTTTGTTCTATTGAGGGAAGGAAAAACTCAGGATACTTAAACGAGAATAATAATAAAAAAAAATTAATAGCCTAAATTTATGAGGTACTTATAGTTAAGCCAAATAAAATTAAGACCAGAAGGAAAAGACCACAAGAAATTTTGGCATTGTTCAAAAAGTTGCTGTGCAAACAACAGATGGGGAACAGAAAATCCTTCACAGATATGGATGCATTTTTCTCAGAATGTATTCTCAAACTGTTAGATAAAATTACGTTTTGGACAAATAGTAAATGAAGTTCAAAAAGAATCTCATAAAAAACTGTATCATTGAAATAATTGCACACTAGACCACACCTGAAGATCCATCATTGCCATGTACTTCTGCAATGGAACTTGATACTGGCGTATGTGCCGGATCATTTTCTTTACCTGACCAATAAAGTGGCAATAACTTTGAATCGATATTGAATGCAACCCATAATTTATTCTGTTGGAAACTATAAAAAAAAAAGATTTCAGATAGTTTCTGATAAAGTTATTACCTGAGTTTCTTGGGGAATAACTGTTGGGGGAAGAAGACCACGCAAGTAGTGAGCATCCCTCTCTTTTTCACTGAAGGCAAGCCCTTTGTTGAAGTGGGGATCTCGTAACAATGTATAACCACTACAAAACAAGAAATGGCTAAGAAGGAAGAACATGCATGATGGCTAAAGAGTCTCTGGTTATAGTACATGATGAAGTATCAGATAAACATTAAAAAGGTATTGTTTTCTTCATTTTAAAAATAGAATTGAACTAAACCATCAAGAACATCACATTCAGCCTAAAAGAAAAGAAGACAAAGAACATATTCCATGCAACCCCAAAATAAAAATAAAAAAACAAAATATATCTGGATTCTGAAAGTCTAGCTGCCCCGAGAGTAAAATTACAAAGATTGATATATTTAGGACTGTGATATTTATAATAATCAGTCACATCATGAGTGAAATCCAAAGACAATAATAGAACAAATATCTTCAAGATACACAAAGATGCATAAATTATCCAGATTAACCAGCATTTCAAGGATGTAAAAAGCTCAAATGGAACAAAAAAAAGGATCATATAAATTAATCACACCCCTCTTATTTAAATCTCTCTATAAAAAAAAATTGTGTTTCATCCATAAAACACCAAAACCTTTCAATCCATTCTCAAGGACTCCAAATTCGGGCAGTGACACATACAAAGATCGAAACATGTAATTTGAATCTAAAACTAAAGAACGTAAAAGCTAAATAAAAACATGAAAATAATGAATAAAATCAAGAGTGTTGTTACCTAGCAACGGAGACACTCCAAGGGGTAACAAACTGGTCCTCCGTCGCCCTATCCTCGCCGTACACATCTTGAGGGCCACCAGCGGAGACGGAGTCACCGTCAACGTCAGCCACCGCGGAATCCTTTTTCAATTCTTTCAACGGCGTCTCCATCACAACGCTGTTGTTTCTATCAACCGACCTGCTGCTACTTGGGGTCATACAAACCACCGTCATAGGACTTGAACGCTTCCTCGCCCCATCACATATGCTGCCACACCCACCTAACCCCGCGTTGTTCTGAGCAAAAAATATTCACAAGAGAGGAGTAGATTAGACAAATTAACAACACCCAGATCAACAAATCAGCCATTCTCGTGAAATTCAGAAGAAAAATCCATTTTTTTTGGCAAAATCATAAACCCAGAAACCCATAAATATTGGAGAAATTTCAAGACTGAATTCATATCATAAAAAATCTCGAGCAGAAGTGTACAACACAAAGCAAGGTGGAATCTAAATAATAACAGGAAATGATGCAAATCTGAGTGTGACGAAGTGGGGAAGATGAAATGAAAAGATGAATGCGAGGAAAAATCACCAGAAAAGCGCATCTGGTTGATGAAAACATGATGGCCAGAGAGAGAGAGATGAGAGAGAATGGTGCGGTGGCTTTGAAGGTGTATGACAGGGAAAGAGAAAGAAATGAGACAAGTTGTAACACAAATTCTCTTGAATTCTCTTTCCCTCTGTCTCTCTTCTCCTCCCTCTCCCTTTTTCTCTGACAAGCCTTGTTGCACACAACCAGCAACAAACACAACACAGATCACAACAAAAGCAAGCAACTTGGGAGAAACTCTTCTCTACATCTAACCTTATAAAGGGTGGGTAAGTGCAAGTGCATGAACAAAAAACACAACACAACAACACTATCTCCTGTGATATTACCTCACTACCCTGGACTTGTTCAAAAACTATTTTCCATGTTTTTTTATTTATTTCCTCAAAAGAATATTCAAACAAAAGACACAGAATCAGTGGGGCCTTACCTGTATAGACGCCCCTCTTTACACAGCTCCAGTATTTTGAAGACTGTTTCCTTAAAATCATTTAATAAATATTAGAATGTCTTAATACATAAATCTTATAGTTTTATAACACATGAACATGTTTTAAATTTAAACCTTAAATGTATGAAAAACTTGTGTTTCTTTTTTACGAGTAGTGAGGTTAATTAATGAATGGTTGCAATGGTGGGAAGTTCCAATGCTATGTGGGTGTCATTATTATATGCTGACATGTGTGTGGGCTATGAGAGGGTTGAATAGTGACACTATGATGTTGGAAAGGTGCATCAATATGTGAGAATGAGAATGGTTTTGAAACCTTTGATTTGGATTTGGATGGATTCCTTTGAGATTTACAGAAAGTGGTGTCTGTTTTGAGAAAACTTCACGTGAGATTCAATCAAAAAATTCTTGCACCTGTCGGTATGTTGTTTGGTTTTAGACGTCCTTCCACTTCACAACAAAACACTATTATGTATCTTTCTTTCCTATGTTATACATAATATAATCTTAACTCTGTTTTTAATATTGATGAGATAAACTTTTATTCATTATCAAATATTATTAATTTTTTTCTCACTCACATTTAATACATCATTCAATTTTTATTAGTAGTGCATTGAGTAATACATTAATGGTTTAATTAAACTCACAAATACACCCATTTACTGTGATTAAATATTTTGTTTTGTAAATGAAATTATTCAAATAACTATTATTTTCTGTGAATATATTATTTCATTTGAAAATAATATTGATATAAATGCATTTGATTGAAAGATGAAAATTTGACTTTTTTTTATCGCTCTGAAATCATTAATGATCAAAGTGAAAACTTTGCTTCATAAAATAATTAAATTTTAAATAAGTCTTTACTATATTGTTTGTCACTTATGGATAAGATTAAGATGTGGTATTTAACACGCTGAGAAGTAAACATAATGTTAAAAATTATTTTATTTTATTTTTGAGGTACTCATTTATAATTTTGTATAATTATAAAGATAAAATATAAAATGATATAGTTTTTAGGAAAAATTACTCAAGATTAAAGTTATTTTTATGAGTAACTGAAAAATGAATAATAAAATATATAGAGTTCCTCTAAATTCTATTAAAATGAAATTATGCATGAAATTGATAGCTGAAATCCACATATATTTTATACATTTTTTCAATATAAAAAATAATTGTCTAACATTTTAATTAAAATTAAAAATGTGTCATACAATTAATTAATTAATTTGGACAAAACATGCATTTAACATTCAATAATATCTTCCTAAATACTACTTCTCATCATAAGATTTGAAGTCTATAAGTTATACACTAATTAAAACTGTAAATAAATTTAAAAATCAGTAGAATGGTATATCAAATAACTTTATAATAAAAGTAACTGTTAAACTAAATTTCATACTCTTAATAGAAAGATGGCAAACGACATGCAATGGTACCTCTTAATCATGGGGATCACAAATAGCATATTCTTTTTTAATTCAAATTAACTGTAATTACTATGAACATACTATGGTGTTTTTCGTATTGTATGATTTATTATACTATTATACTAGTGTGACTACATCAAACCCTTGACTCTGGGGAGATATACATTTTTTATTTTATTTATATTTAAAGTTTTCATGTTATACACATGAAGATTCATACATAGATATTAATTAATTAACTTTACATATAAAATAAGATAATACACAAGCCAAATGTACCAAATAAAAAATAGGTGATAAGACGTAACTAGATATTTTAAATGTGTCATCATTGAATAAAGAAAATTTCAAAATCAACGTTTAATAATTAAATTAATATTTTTTTAATAAACTCTTAATAATTAATAATTAATTAAATAAATTAAAAACTAATTTATAAATTTTATTAATAAAAAAAATCATTTTAGATAATAATGGTTTTTTCAATTTTTAGTATTTAATTTAATCAATGATTAATTATTTTTATCTAAAATTAAATTTTATTTAATGATTTTAAAGTTTAACATCAACCATTTTATGGTCTATAATATATTATCTTTTTCATTCTACTTTTATTAAGAAAGTGGACTTTAAACCTAACTCAACCCTATAAAACTGACTCATGAGGTTGAGGATTGCACCCACTTATATACAATGAAAGGTTCTAATCTCTAGTCGATATGGGATATCTAACGACTTTAAAAATAAATGGGAGTCAAATGAACAATTTTGTTTAGTTACTTCAATTTTATTTAAATATTTAAACAAAAATATTTTATTTTCTTTTATTTGATTGAAGAATGAAAAGAAAATGATGGAAATAGAAAAAAAATGAATGGCTGAAAAAAAGGAGTGGTTTGTGGTACAAGAGAGTTGCATTGGATGGGTCATAGATGGTGATGACCATATGATCTTGTGGGTGATAACAATGCACTGTTTTAAAAGTAGGTCATCTCACTTCAAATGTGTCATTATGTCATGTCCTATGGCACATCATCATCATCATCCTCTCTATCTTACTCACTTTTTTTTTTACCGTTACTTCATTTATTACTAATATAATAAGTAATAAAGATTTTGTATTTGATGGTAATTTTTGAAGAGAAAATAATTAAAAAATAATTAATTGAATTGATGTGATTATCTGATTAGTATTAATGGGTTATGTTTTCCACGTCCAACCAAAATGTGAGGCTATTTAGGCAAAGATGGGCACCACAGAGCATAGAGCATTCAAGTCATCACCAAAACGCGCTTACCAACCCTCTTCGCTCATGCTTTAAGTCATGCGATAATTCCAAAGAAGGATACACCAAACAAGGATTAGTACTACACATTTCACTTTATCGCGTCACTCTGTATTAAGATGCATCTGGTGGAGGCTTCTTCCTCATCAGAGGATGTAGAAAACAAAAAAACAAGAATCTATTTCGGGCTAATGTACATTTTAGGATTTTTTTATTTTTTATTTATAAAAACTTTCGTATCATTATGTAACTTGACATTTCAGTTATGAACCATCATTTGTTAACATATGAAAAAAAATATTATTAAAAAAGAAAAAACAAAAATACGGGAGACTAAATCAAAACTCATATGTTAACCTAAACGATACATACATAGGTGCATTATACATGTTCATACAAAATTCTAAGAAGAAATTGGATGATAGCTTATTATATCAATGAAAATATTATCTATGAATAAATCTTAAATTAACCAACTTATCAGCACACACATTCCCTTCACGAAAAATATGAGTAACCCTAAACTTGATTTTCCACAGTAATTAAGACAAATATTTTATCGATTACTAAGCATCTAAGGAACATTGGTCCAAGCAGTAAACGCAACACAAACCAAAACAAAATCACATTTCAGTCAGACATTAATAAGTCTCATCTTTTGAACTTCCTCCTCCATAGTATATTTTAGGACTTTTATTTGCTTTAGAATGATTTTTTAAATATTTTTACTGAAATATATGGATTTTGAAATTTAAAAAAAAAAATCAATTAAAGATAAATGACTATTATTACAATCCAGTGGTTTGAAGAGATGGAAGATACTAGTTGACTTGTTTTTTTTTGTTTTTTTTTTACCTATAAGAAGCATAAAATCACTTACATAATCTTTATCTTGCATGAGTGTGAATTTGTAATTTTGAGTTAAATTTTGAATGTAAAAAAATTATAAACTGAAAAAACCTGTCATTTAAACTGAGTTTTACACATGACTCCAAGGGCTATTTAAAACTCACATTATCAAACCCAAAATATAATTTTACTTACTTATATTAATAGTATATTATTTAATAGATTGAGTAATATGTAAATGTTTATCAAAGAATATCAATATATTTTTGCAGATCCTGACTGCACATATTACTTTGTTGATTTTGTAGAATAAATGGGATTTATAAAAATTAAGATTTTTTTTATTATGCAAATTTATAAGTGTAAATCTAAATTGGTGCCCATGTGCATTAATGTGCATGCCCGACTGTACCTACAACCACTATCTCTAAAAGGGTTGAAAAAAAATATTTGGTTGATCCTACATTGTTGTTAAACAATAAAGTATATATTTAGTTTGTAGGAGGAAAATAATTCATTTAAAACAAATTATGTAAGATTTTTAAGACCTAGATGTTTATCTAATTTTGCAGTTTTATTTTTATCTTATAAGCAATGTGTTACTTAAACTCTAAATATATAGACTAAAACTGACATTGTACATCATAAAAATAAATATTTTTTATGTTTATTTTATGTTGCAGAGAATGTTTGCTTTTTTTCTTCTGTCAAATGCATTTTTTCACATCAAAAATCTATTTAGAAATGAGGTAAAGTTGTTATGTTTCAACAATTTTCTGACATGCAAATTGTCAACTTTGGAAAAGACAATCTGACTTGTATGATTTTGTGTTTTAAACAATTTATAATAGAGACATTGTTGACTAAGGATAAATAACATGATTATTAGAATGTCCTTTCAAGAGGAGAAGAACCTTCAATGTATTAATGAAACACATTTAATGTCTCCTCCTCTCTGTTCAAGATGATCAGACAAAAGAAAGACCTCTCAAAAGAAGGTAAAGTTACCTGACAATCAGACAAATATTTTAACAACTCTTTTCTTTAACTCTTATATAAAACATCCTCCAAAAATAAAAAAGTATAGAATATATAAGAACGAGAGCTACACTTTACAAAAAGTGTTAACATTTTTCTAAGCCATGTAAAACTTTGTAAGAACAATTGTGTGTTCATTGGTGAACTAGTAAAGTGCATGGGTTAGACATGAGTCGATACCTTCTAAAAAGAATACTCAAATTTTATTTATAAGTGGGTTAGATATGAGTGAATATGTTGTAAAAGATGATTTGATAATAAAGTCTATAAAAATTTGGATAATGATACCAATATAAGTTTTTGAAAAAAAAAGTAGCAAATGAGAATAAAATTAATAGATTTTATCTTACATCATATCAAAGAAAGAATAGTAAATAAGAAATTTTTGAATGAGTTGTATTATAGTTATATTTATTTACAATACTTTCTTGAATGAGTTGTATTATAGTTATATTTTATTTTCAAGAGATTTTTTTGAAGGATTTTGGAGGATTTTTGAATTTCAATTAAAATATGTTACAATCATACATGTAATTTATCTAAAAAAACATTTCACACCCTAGTCTAGCCAAAATAATACTCATTTTAAGATTAATAAAAACTAAAAACCAGAAAAACCTGATTTTAATTTACAACTATAAACTAAATTTAATTTTTAAAAGTTAAAACTTGTAACTAAAACCACCCAAATATTCAACGGGTTTGGACTGTAAAGTTGCAGGGTGTGTTCAGATTTTAACACTGATTTCCCCTCTGCACGTTGGCACACCTATTCATGCACTACACCCTTTTTTTTTTTACTATTTTCTCTATAAATGAGAGTGAGAAAAGATGAATATTTTAAAAATAGTGAGAATAGGTTATAGTTTTGTGGGCAGGGATAAACCACGTTCAGGTCGCCGCGTCCTTTAAAAGAAGGTGAGAAAAGAAAGGAGGACCACCACAACAAAACCTGCCAAATGCACCCCCACTCACGCGCTTTTCTCCTCTCCATTCACCATCCTTCATTTTGTTTTTACTTAAATAAATTCTATACATAAACATCATCCAAAATTCAATTTCTACACAAACTAAGCAAAACTAAGAAAGAGAAGCCAAAATTCAGAATAAAGGATAATTTGAATTTTTTTGAAAATAGACCAGGTGTATGTCACAATCTGCTATGGTGCAGAAAGAAGTTATGCGGTCTTTGGTTGAGCTTCATGTCTCTTTGTTGAGCCATTGGGTTTTTTTTGTCCTGATCCTTTATAATTTTCACAGAAAAAACCCAAACATGGCTATCATTCTCTATAAGTGATGTGATAACTATTCTTTGTTCACCAACCCAATTAATAACTCACCTTTGGCTGATTTTCTTGCACCATATCAATTCAAATTCTCATCTAAGACCGTGATAAGAAATGTCTGTTTTGTTTTTAATGATTTAAATTTTTTTGTCTTTCGAATATTCATATCCATAAGTCAAATCACAAAAGTCTAGATATACAAGTCCAGAACTAATATGTCACTTCTGAATTTTGTTATCTGGAAGTCTACCTGAACAACATAAATGACCTTCCTGATGTTAAGATCCGTAAGCAAATATAAATGAATTTTGGATCTCGATCCTGAACACCATTTACAGTACAATATTTCGGATATGAAAATCTGAAATTCATAACTTACTTTTGGATATGACTATTCAGAAACTTAAATGAAGTACGAAAATAACATTTTGGATATCGAAATTCGGAGTATATAACAATCACTTCCAGATTTATGCATTCATAAAAAAAAATGAAACCAAAGATAATATTAAATTTCATATTTATACATCCATAAACAAAAATGAAGCCAAAGATAATATTAAAAAAATGAAACCAAAGATAATATTAAATTATTAAATTTTAAATTTTGTGTTGAATGCATGTGTTAAATGATATGGTGCAAAGATAAATTGTCCTCACCTTTCACATGTTTAAGGTGCAAAGTTCTAATAAACAAATCCACACATACTTTTACTTGTCGCCAATTGGTTCAATTCCTTCTAATTAAAAAAAAATGCTCTTAGACAAGCGCAATAATCTTTGAAAATTTTGATGGCATGGACCCAACGAAATTTTGGATCATACCTAAAATAGTTTTCAATATATATATGAAACCAACTAATCAATAGTTACTTCAGGAAAATGAGAGGTTATTAAATGAAAACAAAGTAGAAGGTTTTAATCATGTTACAATTTCTCATTAATCTAGAAGTTGTTGCAAGTATAATAATAATACCTGTTGCAAAAAGTTGACAGCATATACAAAATTACAGAATCAATATAATTTATATTTACCAAATAAACAACCTTAAAATGTTGTCATTGTTTTATAAAGTTGAGTATAAATTTGCTATCTCTAAGCGTACATAAAACCTGCAAGAGCATAACTTTCTTACTGATATATTGTTTTTATCTGGTTTGGAAGTTTAATGTTTTGATGGAGAAGGCAAATACAAAGGCAAAGAAGACTGGAAAAGCGACCAAAACAATGGCAACTGGTCCCATGAAGTCCGGTTTAAACCCATAATGGTCTTCAATATAGTGCTTGATAGTTTGATTACTCCCACCAGGCACAATAATGTCTATCTCTACATCTCTATACTGTGAGACAATTAACCCATATACTGTCCATGCTACTGGGCAAATCCAATAGTACCAAACCCACCATGCTGGAATTTTCTGAAATGCCAAGGTTGATACACCAATTATGTTAGTCAAAATGACAAGACTAGTTCTTACATTGATGCATGATAACCAAATTAGAAGGGTACTTACTGGTCTTGGGATAAAGAAACCAGAAAAGAGATTGAAGAGTCCATAAAATGCTGCTCCAAAGATTGATGCCACTTGGTGGTTTGGTGTAATGGAAACAGTCATCATCCCATAATATGTGAAGTACAAGAAGGAGAAAAAACTAACAAAGAAAAACCAAAGGACCTTTGCCACTTTCCATTCAAAGCTCACCATAGCATAGACTACGAATGCAAAGTAAATAGTTTGAACAAATACATATGGTATTTCTGAAATAACCTGCAAATGAAACAACAATGCTAGCATAATAAGCAACAAGTACAAGATGCAGAAAATTTTATAATTGTTTCAAAAGAATGCACCCTTTAACCTGTGCAATGGCATAAGGCAAAGCAGAATACATTCCAGCAGCTCTTTCTCTATAAAACACTGTTCTTTCAACGGCCACTACTGGTTGAACAGTTTGACAATTGTTAACACCAACAAAAAATATAGATCCATATAGAGCTCCTATTATAGTGTTCAAATCGCTTGAGCTTCCCCTGCAAAATTATGACAGAATAAATAGTTTGTAACAACAGAATGCATAGAGAACAAAGTTAGATGTCTGTTCAATTAAGGTAGTAACTTCAAACCTTTTTTCGCCAACCCTCCAAAATACTGTCCCCACCACAAGAGCTACAGCTAAGGTGAAGAAAAATCTGACAAGGTTATAATCTGGACTTCTCCAATAAGTCAACCATTGCTTCCACAAACAAGATTTGAATTGTTCCCAAGTGGATTGAGAATACTGAGTGGGGAAGTACAAATCTTTTGCTCCTGGAGGAGGTGCACTTAGCTCCCTTATAAGAGCTTTGTTTCGCCTGCTCATGAGTATGTATATTTGTCAGCTTAATCAAACTCACTTGACAACATTAGTTTAGTATATGTTTGTAGACTTACTGGTATAAAGATGATGATTTGTAGTACTCAGCAAAATCCATTCCAAGTCGAACTTCAGCTGCTATAGAGCTTACCTCTAACATCCATGTTGCTGGGTTGTACTTATCCTTAATTTTTGGGACCCCCGGGATTGCCTGATCAAGGAATGAACATGGAGTTAGATGCTAAACTTGAATCCCTTATTACATGATTATTTTTTTTGTATTACCTCAAAATATTCTATGATCTTGTGTGAATTCCTTCCCAATGGTCCTGAGTATATCACTTGGCCTCCTCTCTTCATCAACAACAACTGGTGCACAAGAAAATATTTATCTACCAAAGAGTAATGGAGATAAAGAGAAAAAACACATGACATATACAAATTATGAGTTTGTTGGTACCTCGTCAAAAGCCTCAAAGATATCAATACTAGGTTGGTGAATTGTGCATACAACTGTTCTTCCAGTGTCAACAGTGTTTCTCACAGTCCTCATCACTATGGCTGCTGCTCTTGCATCGAGACCTGAAGTGGGTTCATCCATGAAGATGATTGAAGGATTGGCAACAAGTTCAACAGCAATTGTTAGTCTTTTTCTCTGTTCGGTAGACAACCCCGTAACACCTGGAAGCCCAACTATAGCATCCTTGAGATTGTTTAGCTCGACCAAGTCCATTACTTCATCAACAAATTTCTATGAAGAGTAAGAAAAAGGAACATAAGAATCATTCTTCATTGCAACTTCATAGAAAAGATAAAAAAAGATAGTGCTAACCATTTTTTCCTCATTATTGACCTCCCTAGGTAACCGAAGGAAAGCAGAATAGATCAAAGATTCTCGAATGGTAACTTGGGGTGAATGAATATCAGTCTGCTCACAGTAGCCAGAAATTCTTGCAAATGTTTCTTGATTCTTTGGGAAGCCTGATATTCTAACATCTCCTTCAATGTAGCCACCTGTCTTTCTCCCAGCTAAAACATCCATCAAAGTTGTCTTTCCAGCTCCACTGACTCCCATTAAAGCAGTTAAAACACCAGGCCTAAAGGCACCAGTTACTTCCCTAAGTAGCTGTAGTCTATCTTCTGTCACTCCTTGCTCTTTCATTTCCTGTTAGAAGTTGAAGTTTTTCCTTTATATTTCCCATTAATTATGAATGATGAAAAGTTATGTTAAAAGGGTGATGGGGTTCTTACAGCAGGCATGTCCACATAATAATTAACACTATCAAAAGACATTGCAAGTGGTTGAAAAGGCAGAACCATTCCTTTCTTTGGGGAAACACCAATGGTTGATTCACGCATTGAATCAACATTTCTCATTTGACCTCGGCTACTCATTTGTTGCATTGCCACTTCTCCTGAAATTATTTATGTACAAGACAATGTTTTTGAGAAGTTTCTTTAGTTATATTACAAAAGGTACACTTATAGCTAAATCCCTCAATATCAAAGTTATCTAGTTTGATATTTACGTGTGTTGTTTCCATCAGTAGAAGATAATGGCTGAGGAGCAATCTCTCTGTTGGGCTCTGGCCTTACAAGTCTTGGCTCTTCCCTAGAGTTTCCTCCAGTTTCCATTTCGGTTGCTTCTTCTTCAGATATTATTGCTTGTTTTTTTCCAATAGCTAGTGAATCAAATTATAGAAGATGCAATAAAAGCATTATTAGCACTGAACAAATGGTGAAGGAAGTAATTCATTGAAATTTTTATTAGATTATGAGTTCTTACGGTTAAGGTACATGAGTGCAAAGGTGAAGAGAACATTGTACAGAACAGTGAAGCCGAAGAGAGTAGCTGCACCTATCCAGTACCATTCTTTCTCAGCAAAAATGTCAAAGTTATTTAATGTAGCAATACCGATTGGGGTTACACCATCTGAAGACTACAAAATAGGAAAATTCAAGTGAAGAATAATTTCATGTTAAGCCATTGAATCAACACTTACATCTAGTATTGAAAATTGATGCTACTTACCACATTGCTCCACCTTGGAGCAAATAATTCGTTCACAGTCAAAGCATTGTACGCATAATTTAATGGTGAAATCCAGTAACCCCAAATCCACCAATCTCGAATGTCACCTATTAACATTAAGAGATTTAAACATCAGGGTGAGCACATTCTTTGAGAAAAATTACATGTTACATTAAGAGGCTTAGTCACTTACGTTTAGGAAGGATAAAACCTCCAAGTAGAAAAACAAGAAGCAGCATGAGGGCTCCACCAGTGTTAGCAATAATCATTGTTCTACAAACTCCAGATATGAGCCTAAACATCCCAGCTGCCATTTGTTGGATAAGGAAAACTAACAACAAGTGCTTGAAAAACCTGAAAGTTGGACAAGACCCCAATGTGAAACTTAGTACTAGGATTTATGTTTTGCCACCAAGAATGAAATCATAGTTTGTCCAATGATTAAATCTGTATCATTTGTAGGCGTAAAAACATACAAAGTACAAAGTAAAGAAAGACATCAGTAATGATATTTTGACAATCTGCTCCAGTTTACAGCCTATGAAGAAAAATTATTTTTGTCCTTTCATAAACTGATACAAGTTTTAGGTAGAAAAATGGAGATGTAGATCGATGCAAGTTGTCAATATATCACTTCTAATTAAGGTTACCTGCTAGCTTCAGGTGCAAATCCTATAGGATAGTATGTGAGAAGCACCCAAACAGTAGCCTCAAAGATAGAAATGGGGATTCGTAGTAAGAAATTAGGGAGTGTATAAGTCCAAGGAGGATGGAAAAGGTGGTCTCTATGCTTGTAGAACACGGGAAGTCTTGCAATGGTGAGTGGCAATTCAGAAAAACCATTGAACATGTTCATGATCATGGTAAACAAAATTGCACCTATGTAAACTGCTGCATCAGCCTCATCCCTTTGATGCATTTTGGTCCTAAAGAACACAGTTGCAGCTATGATACCAATAATGCATATTTGAGCTGTCTTGAATATATACACAAAAGAGTTCCTCTTGATTAGTAGCCATTCCTTATCCCAACATGCTTTAAGAAGTCCCATTGTGGGCACTGTATATTTCTTGAAAACAAGAGATGCTCTATGTCCCCTTGATTTGTCAAATGCCACAGAGAGTTCACTCCCAAGTTGCATTCCAACATGGAATTGCTTGAATCTATTTGCAAACTCGCTCACTGTAATGTAATGGTATGGTATGCTTCTATTTATCCAATATTGTTCTTGGTCTTTTCTTGAAGTAACCTGTACAAAATTAACAACTGTCATTTACTTTCTCTTTTCATGTTTTGAAATTTTAAATAACTTGTGTAATAATTCATAACAAAGAATAATAGTAAATACTATTTTTTCTACCATGATGTACATATCACATACTACAAGACTAAAAAATAATCCTCTTTTAATCATCCAATCGACTTAATTTCTTATTTTTTTTATATAAAACTTTTAT